>JAEIGA010017566.1_pt1 | contig 10901 bp, 13 predicted proteins | sample 9270691 | NCBI WGS metagenome assembly JAEIGA01 (sample SAMN17057246, study PRJNA624740) | gut metagenome | biome: biome; isolation source: fecal sample | host: Bos grunniens | place: China: Xizang | collected 2019 | reverse complement strand
GGGAAGAGTCTCGCCATATCGCGCACGGTTACCCTCGGAAAATCCAAGGGAGTCAAACCTTCGGTGTAGTTAAAAAGTTTCATAGTTTCACGCTTCGCTGTTTCATCTTTTAAACTTTGAAATCCTGAAACTTTTCCACCATCAGCCTTAAAGGCTGATCTTGGTCCTGTGGTTCCATAGGGCGATGCGAAGATATTGACGCATACCACATAGTCCTTCTCCGGATCGATATAGCAACCCTCGCCCACCATCTCTGGCCACCAATCCATAGGATTGGAGTTGGCGGTCAAGGCATGGCAGAGCCACACGACTCTGTCTCCCTGTTGGTAGTCGCGGTTGGAGGTGTGATATACCACCTCAATATCGTTTACGGTACCGCCTGCCTCAAAGGCGAAGTTATCTATTTTTAGCTTGTTCCAACGCATTAGCTATGTCGTTTATCAAGTCTTGTGGATCTTCTAGTCCGATGCTGAGTCGTATCAAGTTAGGGTCGATACCAGCAGCCAATAGGTCTGCTTCGCTCAGTTGTCTGTGTGTGTGAGCAGCAGGGTGTAGCACGCAGGTATGGCAGTCTGCTACGTGTGTCTCTATGGTCACCAACTGAAGGCTGTCCATAAACTTGTTCTGAAAAGCTCTATCGCCTTTTACCGCAAAAGCCATTACACCGCAACTGCCATTAGGCAGGTATTTTTGTTGACGACCATGTTCAGGGTCGTTCTCTAGTTCAGGGAAACGCACCCAAGCGATGTCAGGGTTTTGCTCCAAGTATTGTGCTACTTTGAGTGCGCTCTCTGCGTGGCGCTTCATGCGTACATGTAGGGTTTGCAAACCGAGGTGCAAGTAGAATGCGTTTTGTGGACTTTGGATACTACCTAGGTCGCGCATGAGTTGCGATGTAGCTTTGGTGATATAGGCAGCTTTGCCAAACGCTTGGGTATAGACCAATCCGTGGTAGGAATGGTCTGGCTCGGTTAGGCAAGTGTACTTGTCGTGATATTGCTCCCAGTCAAAGTTACCGCTATCTACGATGGCTCCACCTACTTGCACGCCTTGACCGTCCATGTATTTAGTGGTTGAATGGGTGACGATGTCAGCTCCGAACTCAAATGGACGGCAGTTTACTGGGGTAGGGAAGGTGTTATCTACGATAAGGGGTACTCCGTGTGTATGAGCGATATTTGCAATACGCTCGATGTCGAGGATGCGTACATTAGGGTTAGATAGGGTCTCGCCAAACACCAGTTTGGTGTTAGGCTGGAAGGCTGCATCCCACTCCTCGTCGCTGGCATCTTGGTCGATGAAGGTCACCTGAATGCCCATTTTAGGTAGGGTAACACCAATGAGGTTGTATGTTCCGCCGTAGATACTAGTGGTGGAAATCATATGGTCACCCGCTTGGCAGATATTGAATATAGCAAAAAAGTTAGCCGCTTGACCTGACGAGGTGAGCATACCTGCGACACCACCTTCTAGGGCAGTTATCTGTGCCGCTGCATGGTCGTTGGTAGGGTTTTGCAGACGGGTGTAGAAATATCCACTCTCTTCAAGATCGAAGAGTTTACCCATCTGTTCGCTCGTCTCGTACTTAAAGGTAGTACTCTGAATGATAGGTACTTGTCTAGGCTCTCCTTTGCCGGGGTTGTATCCTGCTTGTACGCATAGCGTATCTATGTTTGCTTTCTTGTTCATACAGTTATTGGTCTTTTTCTAGACTAAAGGCTAAAACAAGCCGCAAAATTACTGCTTTTTTCTCACATATGCAAGTTTCGAGTCTGGTTTTTTGTGCTAGTATTCAAAATTAGTATCTCGCTAGCCGTTTTATACCCCCTTCGGCTGCAAAGCTAGTGCATTATTTTTTTTATACTACCAAATAAATTGCGTATTTATTTTGCATTATTGGGAAAAATGTTGTACCTTTGCGGCATTAACACGAAATATTTATACAAAACGCATATGAGAAAAGCATTCCTATTTACTCTAATTGCTAGTGTTACACTAGGTCTATTTTCTTGCTCTGGTAATCAGACAGCAACTAAGCAGGTTATGTCTCAAGTGGACGAGAGTGTGCACGCTATTATCAAGACGACGGAAGAAGATAATGCAGCTATCTATCATCATTTTGGTGCAGCAGTAGAGCAAAATCCAGAGAAAGTAATGCTTTTTTACGACAAGGCTCAAGCGGTTAAGACTGCGTCTGACGAATTGTATGCCTATGTTCAAAATTTCAAGGACGAAATGGTAGAGCAGGCAGAAGGCCAAGCCATGCCTAATGCACATGTCTGTGATTTGAAAAATTACAGCAATACGCGTGTACCTTTATATTATGCTATCCAAGAAGGTAATGCATTGATTCTAAAAGAGAAAATTAATGCCTATCGCGAACTCTTGATAGACCTTACGGATGGTTATAGTTTGGATCTAGTTGAGGAGTTGCGTCAGACTTTAACCCCTTCAGTTAGTGTAAATGCGGAAGGCGAACTTGTATCTTGGGAAGATGCGACCTTCTGTGAGATACCAATATGTGCATGTGTGATACTATTGACCAAACTGCAAAGCGACATTCGCTACTGCGAGGGTCGAACAATCCGTTATCTGTTGAGTCAAATAGATGCTTATTAGACAGTTATGATAAGTGATAACAAAGCCCAGCTCCGTGTGAGTTGAGCTTGTTTTTTCTGGTATTATATTTGTCGACAATAGATACCGATAGCTTGCTGAAGATAAAAGAGGAGTCAGTTTGGGAGGAACTTGATGCTAGTTGCTTGCTGCGTGAACTATTTAGCAGAGAGTTATTAACTGGATGCCCGAGATGCTTATCGTAAATGGTGAAGCCATCATACCTGATGGTATGGAGGAAATTCCGGATGGTTTTTTAAAAGGCGGTCTACTACAAAAAGTGGTGATACCTAAGACGGTCAAACGAATTGGTAATGAAGCGTTTTGTGACTGTCATTCTCTGGTTGATGTTGTAATAGAGAATGGTGTGATAAGTATCGGTGAACATGCGTTTGGTTGGTGTGACTCTTTAAACGCAATTCATATACCTGATAGTGTGACGGAATAGGACGTGGTGCTTTCGAACGTTGTCGTAAACTAAAAACAGTGTCTGTAGGAAAAGGTGTGATGGAATTAAAACTTTACACATTCAAGGACTGCTATGCATTGACGTGTTTGATTCTGTCGGAAGGTCTAGAGCAAATAGGTGCCTATGCGCTACGTTGGTGTTGGCGATTGAGAGGATTTGAAATTCCAAGCACTGTAAAAGCAATCGCGGATACGGCTTTCGAAGGGTGTTACTTGACCGATAAGTTGGTGAATAAAAGCAATGTGACAGGCACATGTGGTGGGGTAGTAGCAGATATATTGCAGGACGATGGATTGATGATTACGGGCGATCAAGTGGTGTATTGTATGGATATAGTACAATCATCGATTACTATACCTAAATATATTAAACGCGTGCAGTTGGGTTTATTCGTTGAGTGTGAAAGCTTGGTGGATTATTACTATGCCGGTACAATGGATGAATGGAGTCAGGTGATGTGTGAACCTACTTGGATAGATGTAGTGCATTGCGTAGATGGCGACTATCGAATGATAGATGATGACTAACGCTCCTGTCTATATAAAAATAGGATGCAAAATGTGCCCAAGTCTGAATGATATCTGAACCCGATTTAAACGAAATACAATGAACTAATGACGAGAAATATGCAAGGCACGCCACAGGGCGTGCTTTTTGTGTTTTTATACCCCTCTTTTGTAAACTGTGATTTAGCAAAAGTGAAATTTTAGCATAAAATGGCGTTTTTTCTCTAAAATGTTTGCGTATGTAAAAAAGAAATAGTACTTTTGCATGCGGTTTTAGGCGAAGTAGTTTTTGCGACGCTGTAAAATACCACGAAATTCACAGTATTAACCACCTAAATTTATAGCTATGATATCTCTAGATCAAGTAATTTCACTGTCAGATAACTGGGCCTGTGTGGCACGTATGCTATCAATGTTCGAGATTTTGAGCGTAAAGTATGCAATGTGTGAGGATCAGAACGTTCTGTTTGAAGGAATTAGTCCTAAGCGCATTTTGCTAAACGACGATTGGCAAAATGAGGTAACTCAAGTTGAAGTGGTGAAAGCTGAGGGTCCTTTCAACGAGTATGCTTACTATCCTAATGAATATCTCAACGGCAAGCCATGGGACGCTCAGTGTACTGTTTTCGCGTTGTTTGCTATATTGTACAAAATGGTAACAAAGCGCCTACCTTACGTCGATGCAGATACGTCAGAGGGCTTCTTGACCACAAAGAGGGTGTTGGATGAGCGCAAAGTTCAAGGTTTGGATTTGAATAATCTAACCCCAGCTATGTGTAATATCATGAAAAAGGGACTGAATCTGACTCGCCAACGTCGTTACAAGTCTATCGCTCAATACTTGGAGGATTTTTTGATACTCCTTCCTGCAATGGAGTATGAGGTGCACAAGCAGCTGGAGTTGGGAATGGATATGGATCGCATGTGGAGTGAGTTGTTGACTGAACGTGAAGAAATGGATTCGCTATCCCCCTCGCGCGCTAGTGATACTTCGGTGATGCTTGGAAATGGAGCAATCCCATCTATGGTTAGTGTACAAAAACCTGAGGGTGGTGGTAGCTTGGATGATCTAGCTGGATTGGAGTATTTAAAGCAGTCATTGCGTGACCTGTTGCTAATCATGCTCGCCCCAGAAAAGGCTAGCGAATACCGTATTAAAATACCAAATGGTATTTTATTATATGGTCCTCCTGGATGTGGTAAAACAACGATAGCGAAAAAGTTCGCTGCAGAAGTGGGTTGGAATTTTGCGGTTGCGGCAGCTCAGGATCTAGCATCAACATATGTGAATGGGACTATGCTTAATGTTAAGCAACTCTTTCATGAACTCGAACAGTTTGCTCCTATTGTGTTGGTTTTGGACGAAATAGATGTGTTGATGCCAAGTCGTACGGACACGAATTCTAAAAACCAGGAAGGCACCAATGCATTTTTGTCGTGTTTGGATGAATGTGGCAAACGTCAAATATTTGTTGTTGCAACGACTAACCACCCTAGTCAGATTGATTGTGCGGCAATGCGTAGTGGGCGTTTTGACAGTCGCATATATGTGCCTCTTCCTGACGACCAAACCCGTGCAAGGTTGTTTGAATTAGACCTCAAGGATAGACCTGTAGAGCAGTCGATAGACTATCAGTATCTGAGTTCTATTACGTCTGGATATATCTCGTCTGACCTGTGTGAGATGTGCAATGAAGCTGCGCGAACTGCTTTTCGTACGGGCGCTCTGATCTCTCAAGAGATGTTGGTACAAGCTATTCGCAAAATAGGGCCAACGATTCATCCCGATAAGCTGAAGATCTATGAAGATGAGCGCAAATATCTAGATTCAACTTATTCGAAAACCACCATGAAGAAGGTTGGATTTTACTAATCAAAGTTAAACTCTAATTAAATCGCAATACCACAATGAACACTTCTATAGCTACTTACCTCTGCCCAGAATGTGGCAAAGAAATACAAAAAGAATTTTATGCGTACCGCTGGTCAGAAATGAACTATCGTTTTTGGTCAGACGGTTACGTCGATGGCGATGGATGGTTCTTGCCCTGTTATACACATTGCTGTCCAGCTTGTGGCAAGTACTATCTCATGCCTAAGACAAAAGATGTACATGCTGAAAAGGCATTTCCGATGAGCGCTAAATTGCCGCTCAGTGAGATGAAAGATGCCTTGCAACAATTGGCCGATGGCGGTCAGCTAGAGGCTAAGGTGCGCCTAGATATGATGTTTGCTCATCATGACCTAGTGCGTTATGGTGCAATGGCTGTTATGCATCCGGATGAGGTGGAGGATTATTTGGACAATTTGCAATGGTTGTTGGCATACTATACAGCGCAAAATGCAGGGTTCAGCGAGCTAGTGTTTGAATTGCATCGTCTGTTGGGGCATGATGACGAGTGCCGTCGTTTGTTGGACGCATATACCTTGGAGGTGTTTGTAGATCGTCGTCAAAAACGTTTTGCGCGTGCAGGTATTGCTTATGAATACGATGCGGAGCGTGATCAAAATCTGTACAAGCAAGCCATTGGTCGACTCCAAGAGGCGCTTGGAAAACGTTTGATGCCCTATGTAACAAATAAATGATTTACCTAACTATGAAAAAAATATTTTCCTTCCCCCAAGCGCAATCATTGGTGTTGTGTGGTGACATACATGGCGATATTGCAACCCTGTTAGACAAGCTGTGCAAGCAATATGTCATACACGATGCACTGGTGATTGTGGCTGGTGATTGCGGTATTGGGTTTGACTACGAGCAAGCAGAGGATTATGACCGCATTTACCAACACCTGTCACGCAATCTAGAGGCTAATAACCTCTGGATTGTGATGATGCGTGGCAATCATGACAATCCTGCGTATTACAATGGCGACAAACGTATAGTGTATGAACGTTGGCGAACCGTACCCGATTATACGGTACTACAAGCTTGTGGGCATACGGTACTATGTGTGGGTGGTGCAGTCTCTATCGATCGTCAGATGCGTCTGCAAATGATGGCTATTGATTCGAGTTTGGAGCGCTATTGGGAAGACGAAGCTCCGGTATATGATGCTGGGGCAATGGATGCACTAAAGGGTATGTCGGTTGACATAGTGGTGACTCATACGGCGCCTTCATTTTGCGAATTGCAGACCAAGCGTGGGTTGACGCAGTGGTGTATGCGCGATGCTGCATTGTGGGAGGATGTCACACGCGAGCGCCAGACAATGGATGACATACACGCGCACCTGCTGAGGGATGGACATCCGCTGAAGCATTGGTACTATGGACATTTTCATCAGTCGTGGAATGGTTACGTAGACGGTGTTCAATTTACATTGTTAGATATAATGGAAGTTAAAGAATTAATTTAAAATATAACCTGCTATGAATAATGTATTGTACAAGGTCCGTGTGAACCGCCCCTGTCGTTTGTTTATCGACGACAACGATTTCGGTATTTTGGATGAATGTTTGGTGCGTGAGTATCTGATGCCCCCTGGCCAGTATATGCGTAAGGTAGTGTCTCTTGATGCCCGCTGGATTGAGCAAGAGGATGTTATTGGCTTGTCAGGCGAATCGATGGTGGATAATATCGTATTGGATACCGTAGACCTGATGGCAGCTAAGATGAGAGCTTTGCATGGTGAGAAGGTAGAAGGAGACGGGTTGACTTATGAAAAAGCATCGAGTGATGATGGGGTATGTGTGTTTGAGTGCGATGATGACGATATGACTTATGTCGAAATACCTGAACAAATACGTGTGGGACACTATTTGTATGATGTGGTAGAGATCTCTGGTTTTTCATTTGTGAATAATAAAAAATTGCAGCATGTAGTAATACCTAATACAGTCAAAGTTATAGGCGAGTGCGCCTTTGATGGTTGCGAAAAACTGGCTACGATGCATATCCCTAGCAGCGTGGTGAAAATAGATGAATATGCTTTTTGTGGTTGCGCAGCTTTGACCTCGCTAGTTATTCCTAGTAGTGTAGGTGAGATAGGTGAGTATGCATTTTCGGATTGCAAAAAAATGATGTTTTTGACCATTGAAGAAGGGGTGACAGCAGTGGGTGAAGGAGTATTTAGCGATTGTGTAGAGCTGGTGTCGGTGACAATACCAAAGAGCTTAGATAGCATAAGCGATTTTATGTTTAGCGGATGCACAACCTTGGGGGCGGTTACTATACCTGAAGGAGTGTATGAGATAGGTCACTTCGCATTTCGTGATTGTAAGTTGTTGAAGTACCTGACTATTCCGGATTCGGTTGATAATATTGGACGTGAGGCATTCCCGCAGCACACCAAAGTAGAGCGTGTGGTGGAGTAGTTGACGATGTGAAGATATTTTTGAAATAAAATAACAATTCGCTTGCAGGGTTCGAGATTTTTTCGTAACTTTGCGAGCGAATAAAACCTAACCACTATGACGTTTGAATTGAATACCATTGAAGAACAATCTTGGAAGAATTTTTACCACGAACATGCAGATTGTTTAAAGAAAAGCGGTGCCTTGGGTGAGTGTTTCTCTTTCGTTTTTACCCCGACGGGTTTAGGCACCTTAGCCGCAGTTAAATGCAACGTCTGCGGTGAAACCAAAACCCTGACTGATGTAGATAGTTGGTAATGATGACTATATAATAAGAAATGATATGCAAGTACTTTATTCTAATATTGATAAAGATGTATACATTATTCCTGCTACAGTGGAAGGTGTATGTATGTTCTATTCTCCTTTGAGAGATATATCGTTTTTATTAGGCGAGCGTTTAGCAATAGAATTAGTACATTATTACCAAGATGGAGTGTTGCCTAAAGATAAAACGATAAAGAATTATCTTGAACAAATAGAGGATACTTCTATCGAATTAAAGTCTAATAGTCGTGAGTTTGATATAGAAGACAGGGCTGTAATTATTTTGACTCAAAAATGTAATTTGGCTTGTAGTTATTGTTATGCTCAGCATTCTCGTACACAAGATATATTATCTCTGGAAAAAATAAAAGTGGTTGTAGATTATATTTTTTCCAAAAATAATGGTGTGAAAAAGCAATTTACATTCATAGGTGGAGGAGAGCCTTTGGTGTGTTGGAGCACCCTACAATCATCTTGTGAGTACATAATAAAGAAATCTATCGAGACAGGAATAGCATATAATATAGGGATTATTACCAATGCAACGTTGTTGACTGAAGAAAAGATTAAATGGATAGCAGAAAAGAAAAATAGAGTAAGTGTTTCGTTTGATGTGCTACCTGATATCCAAAACAAACAAAGACCATTTGCGTTTAAAAATGATAATTCCTTTGATGCAGTAGATACAGCCATTCGTTTGTTGCACAAGTATAATGTTGTGTTTAAGACTCGAACAACCATAACAAGTGATATTGTAGAGCGAATGCCAGAAATGGTAGAGTATGTAGTAGAAAAATATCCTTTTATACCAACCTTACATTTAGAGCCAGTTACATCAACAGATGTAGACTATAGTGTATTTTATCCAAAGTATGTGAAATATTTTATGGCTGCGTACGATTTGGGACAACAAAAGGGCATTGATGTTGAGAACTCTATGGTGCATTCTATATACCATATAAAAAATCATTTTTGCAAAGGAGAATTATGTATTACTCCAGAAGGATTGATTTCTGCTTGTCATAGGCATTCAAACAGCAATGATACTAACTATCATAAGTGTTTGTATGGTGAGGTAGGTGAAAGTAAATTAGTTATTAATCAAGAACAATTAGATAAAACCATTAAAAATCGTCAATCTTACGCAAAAAACTGCTTCGATTGTTTTGCAAAATGGCATTGCGCAGGAGGGTGTTTCTCACAAGATATGACATTTAATGCTGAACAACGAAAAGAATATTGCTCTTATGTCAAAAACTTTACTAGAGATTTTCTAGAAAAGCAAATAATAAAAATGAATGTTTAACGTTTAACAAGGAGGTTTTATGAGTAAGACTGAAAGTTTTGTTAGCAATTTGTGCAAAGTTCGCCAAAAAGCAACTCGCATTGTAACAGGTTACTGCGAAGATGATTGCGGCGAAGATTGTGGCACTATGGGAGACTAAATTTAAATTATTGGCAAGACCTGCGAAGCCGTAAGAGCAGGAAATTAAATCTAAGTAATTATGGAAATGGATAAATGCAAAAACTGTGGTGATCCCACACTTAAGCCAATTCTCGAAAAAAACAAAGGCTTGTGTATTAAATGTGAAACGATGCGCGACAAGCACATTAAATTCTTCTAACTCTTAACTAAACCTTAAAAAACCGACGTGCCGATGGTTTATAACTGGCAACCTAAACTATGGCAATACCAACACAAGACGAAATTCAAGAGTTTCTCCGTGAGGAAATCGAGTATCAAAACCCTCAAGACGATTTTGAGGAGGCCTACATTGAGGCGGTAATTCAAGGAAATGAGAATGACGATGACGATTACGTTCACGAAGACGATGACGATGAGTAACGGTTAGTGATGCTATGTGTTGCAGTGGTAATTATAATCTCACTATTGTTATCATATCGACACATAGAATTTAGAAATAGCTAAGGGTGTAGAGGTAATCAGAACACCCTTAGCTATTAAACTTCAAATCTTGTTGAATAATTATTTTTTATATTCATACTCCTATGGATTCTCTTCATTTAACTGACAAACAGAAGCTCCGATTTGCCCAAAGTATTAGTATGAATATTTGAATCTACTACAATCAAAGCACGCCATAGGCATGCTTTTTTTTTGTGTATGTGTCTTATCTCGCCAGTTCTTCGGAGAGTTGGGCGAGATATAGGCTATGAGGTGAGGAGGTTATAGGCGGGGGTATCTTGAGCTCTGCTCAAGAGCAGGACAGGTGGCGGGACAATAGAGTACCCGAATGGCATTCGGGAGAATGGACATAGATTGTAGGGTGTAAAGTGTAGGGGACTGCACGGAGTGCCTATAGGACGGACCAGAGGTCCTACAGGACGCCTCTTCGAGGCTATAGGACGGAGACAAAGCCTCCTACAGGCTATGAGGCGGGCAGCAAAGCAGCTGATCGTTTCGCTATAGAAGAACAACGAAGTGGTTAGAACAGCCCGTCAGGCGGTTAAAACAGCGAAGCGACTAAAACTCCTAAAACAGCCGTAAGGCGAGGGGGAGAACATACTTATTTTGTAAAATAAGCATGACAATTATTGAAAAAATTTGTGTGTTTCAAAAAAAAAGTGTAATTTTGCACCGATTTTGAGAAAGTGGGGCCTACCCCAACCCCCTCCCTAAAGGGAAGGGCTTTCAAGAACGAAACAATAGAAACAAAATTAATATT
>JAEIGA010017565.1_pt1 | contig 10901 bp, 1 predicted proteins | sample 9270691 | NCBI WGS metagenome assembly JAEIGA01 (sample SAMN17057246, study PRJNA624740) | gut metagenome | biome: biome; isolation source: fecal sample | host: Bos grunniens | place: China: Xizang | collected 2019 | reverse complement strand
TAATGATAGGAGAGATAGGCGACAGCATAGTTACCCCAGATACTCCGGACGAAGAAGGTGAGGTGCCCATGGAAGAGTGGAACTTTACAGATGGGTATGATCCGGGAGAAGGTGGCTTGTGGTACGAACTTGACATCCAGCATCGCCTGGCCCGTGCACGCCTGAAGTTGGAAGGAAGATACCTTTCAATGTCACGTCTTGACGTTCCCTCCTCCATTACATATAATAACCGTGAGTATTCTGTAGTGGCTATGGGTTATAATAATAATTACCCGCAGTCTCGGTTGGATACTCTTGCCCTTCCTTCTTCAATTAAGTGCATAGAATATAATGCTTTGGAGGGTGAGTATCTTCATGACATCATTATGGCATCTGAGGATGCTCCGGTGGTAACTGGAGAGCAACCTATTGACCTCAATCGTTTGAAGGTGACTATACCCAATGGTTCGCTCAACTCCTATCGTCTTGCCAACTGGTGGTCTCAGGTTCTGCTTGTTCAGCAAACCCCAGTAGAGATAAGTTTGGCCTTGTCGGCTCCAGGAGAACTGAGATACCAGATATTGGAGCATGTGGATCATCTGCATGAGGTGAATAAGCTGACGGTTACATCCGGTACATTGAACAGTACCGATTGGGCGACACTGGCAGCAATGAACAACTTGATGGAATTGGACATTGAGGCATGTACCAACACCTTTATCTCCGAAAACCAGTTTAGTTATTCACATCTGGAGACTGTTAAACTGCCAGCCGGACTTAAAGAGATAAAGTATGGTGCATTTCAGTATTCCCACAGATTGGCCTCTGTTGTGATTCCTGATAGTGTAACGTATATACATGGCAACGCATTCCACTATTGTAGCAGTCTGAAAGATGTAGTCTTAAACGAAGGTCTGACAGAAATAGATTATGGGGCATTCTACATGTGCGACATAACCAGTCTGACAATTCCCTCTACAGTAAAGAGAATCAACAACGATGCTTTTGCCTATAACTACAGGCTGAAGGAACTGAACCTGAATGAAGGCCTTGAGAGCATCATGCACAATGCCTTCAACGAATGCGACAGCCTGACAGAGGTTGTGCTGCCCAGCACACTGACTATGTGCTATATTCCATTTGCCAACTGCGACTATCTGACCAGCCTGACGAGCAACGCACTTATTCCTGCCGGAACGGACAACAATTGTCCCGTAAGTGGCGTAAATATGGCAGACGTTGTGCTGAAGGTGCCCGTATGGAGTCTGGACGAGTATAAGTTTGCTCCCGGATGGTCGCAGATACCACAGATTGTGGCAAGCGAATACCAACCAGAAAACGTTGTCATCAGCAAGGACTTCACACTGCGTATCAAGGAGTCTGAGGTGGATGCCAACTACCGTCCCAATGTGGCTTTGAAGTGGTCTGATGTCTGGTCATACGACAATCATGGGAATGGTTACTACGAGCGTGGCAACCTTACCGTTGCTCCCGGAGCAATGCTGAATGCAAATTCGTTCTCAATGTTCTATTCTCCCTTGGGACAATACTATGACAATCCTGACAATTGGGATGGACAGAGAGAATATAACACCAACTCACTGCTCGTACAGGGCAGTATGCGTGCCGCCGACGTTACCATCACATTGATGAACCAGAATAGTGCATGGCAGTTTATAAGTTTCCCCTTCGATGTGCGCATGAGTGACATTGTTCCCTTGGATCCTAATACATTCTGGGTTATCCGCGAGTATTCGGGTGCCGAGCGAGCAAGCGGCAATATGGAGGCAACATGGACTGACCTTGATGCCAATGATGTACTCAAGGCAGGCAAGGGTTACATAATGCATTGCCACAGCGAGAACGGCGAACCAGCCATGTTCCAGGTTAAGGCCGACAGAACATCGGTGACACGCCAGAATATCTTCACATCTTCCGACAACGAGGTGATGCTGGAGGAGCATATTGCAGAATTCGAGCACAACAGTTCGTGGAACTTGATAGGCAACCCCTATCCCTGCTACTACGACATCCGTCGCACAGACTTTACCGCCCCTGTGACAGTATGGGATTCCTACCATCGGAACTATGTTGCCTATAGTCCTCTGGACGACGACTACGTGCTGTATCCCGGTGAGGCATTCTTTGTGCAGCGCCCTGTGGAACAGGAGAGCATAGTGTTCTATGCCGACGGACGCCAGACCGACAGATATGCACGTGAGATGGCAAACGCACGCAAGTCTGCCGCTACTGGCAGAAAGGTGTACAACATCGTTCTGAAGGGCGAGAAGACAGCCGACCGTACACGCGTGGTATTGAACGAGAAGGCTTCAATGGCTTACGAGATGAACTGCGATGCCAGCAAGTTTGATGCTATGAGCAGAGATGCCAGCCAGATCTTCACCATGGCAGGCAATGCACGCATGTCCATCAACGAGCGTCCCATGGGCAGCGGTATCGTGGAACTGGGTGTGGTGATAGCCTCTGAGGGTGTGTACACCATAGCCTTGAAGCAGGCTGGCGAGAAGAAGGTGGTTCTGGAAGACCGCAAACTGGGCGTAAGCATAGTGCTGTCTGCCGATAACGAGTATACCTTCAGTGCAGTGCCTGGTGAAGCTAAGGGACGTTTCTTCCTGAACTTCGATGAGAGCGCTACCGGAATTGACGGAATTGGTGCCGGTCAGACCGACAAGGAACCTGCCTACAACACAGCCGGTGTTCGTGTGGAGGACGGCCAGAAGGGTCTCGTGATAAAGGAAGGCAAGAAGATTGTGAACAAGTAATCTGCCTGATGCGCGAATTTTAAAAACAGGTTCAATATTAAAGATATCTGAACATGAAGAGAACTATATATATAATAGGTATAGTGATGGCTCTGTTCCATCTGTCTGCAACGGCGCAGACAGATGGCAGCGGTCCATCTGCGTACGAACTGGAATTGGCCAGTTCGCCTAAGGGAGCCTGCTCATTCAACCGGTCCCAAAACGAAATGCATGAGGCAGGCAACACCATCTATATCGAAGCCTGGGTAAACCATGGTTTCGAAATAAAGGCCTGGATAGACGACAAGGGTGATACAGTGAGCACATCGCAGTGGTTTGAGTACGAGATGCCCCAACGCAATGTGAAACTTACCCTGCACCTGCGCTACAATCCCATAAGTCCCGATAACCCTGAAAGCCAGATAGGCAGGCATAAGTTGGTGCTGCAGTCCAAACCAAAGGGAGCATGCGGTTTCAATTATGAAGAGGAAAGCAATATGCGTGCCGGTGACGAGTCATGGCTTTGGGCAAGTACTAATAGCGGATTCCAGTTCCTGCACTGGGAGGACGGGAAAGGACAGATTGTCTCCACAGACCAGGAGATGCTGTTCCGAATGCCCGACAATGACGTGACTCTCTATGCAGTGTGCAAGTATGCACCCGAGGGTCCTGGCAATCCTGGTGCCAATAGTTGGGATGCCGAGAGCGGAATGCTTATAGTGGATGACTTCCGCGCTGGAAACCTGAGCAGTGCAATATGGCAGGCCATAGATGGCAGTTCCAGTGAGCAGCTGACTCATATCATAGTATCGGGAAAGACGGTTAGGTATGATTTCTCCATACTCCAGTATGGTGGCAGTTTTCCTAACTGTACCACCTTCGATTTGAGCCGTACTACAGGCGTGACAAGTGTGCCAAGCTGGTGCTTTGAGAACAACCAGAACCTGAGCCACGTGCTTCTGCCTGCTTGTGTAGAGAACATAGAATACAATGCTTTTTATAATTGCACGGGACTGTCCCAACTGACTTGCTTGTCTGTTGTGCCACCAACACTGGAGGAGCAGGTGTTTGAGGGTGTGCCAACAGAAGGATTGGTGGTGTACGTGCCGCTGGGTTCTCTGGAACTTTACCAGAATGCCGAGGGATGGAAAGATATGGTGGTCATGCCCATAAGGAGCGATGTTGCCAATCTGGAGCTGAACCTGCCGGAGGAGTGCATGGACGGCAGGTACAAGAACATGCTGATGGAACTGGTGAACGCGAAGAACGGACAGCGTTACAAGTATGTGATAACCGACCGTATCACCTACATCTTCAGCAACCTGCCCAAGAACACCGTGTACAATGCCTACGTGAAGAATCTGGCAGGTGTGGAACTGGCAAGAGTAGAGAACATAGAGGTGGGTACTGAGGACCAGAGCCTTACTTTCAAGAATATTCTCACATTGCAGGATGTGACCTTGCAGGTGCTTTCTCCAGAAGAAACTGACGTGACTTCACTGGTGAGCATCGCATGGAGCGATGAAAAGGGCAATGTGCTGGCTCACGCCGCCAAGCTGGGCGGCATGGTGGAAGGACAGAAACTGACCTACACCGTGTCACTGCCTCAGGAACTGGGCATGGAATGTGTACTGCCCGAAAAGGCAGAGCATGTGGTTGCGGCAGAGGCAAACGAACTGAAACTGCAACTGGCGGCCCTGCCCAAGGTGAACATGTCCGGCAAGGTGATGAACAACAAGACAAAGCTTGTGCTGGGCGGTGCCAACGTGGCAGTGGTGCAGACAATCAACGGCAGGTACACAAAGACTTTCAACGTGCAGACCGACAAGAACGGCCGATATTCATTGGAAGTCAATGACGCCATGCCGGTGGTGCTGACGGCAAGTATGGATGACTACGTGAGCAAGACTGTGGAACTGACGGCCGAGGAGGTGAGAGAGTCTGCTTTTCCAATGGAGAACATCGTGCTGAACCCGATTGTGGGTGTGACCATAAACACCGCATTCACCTTCACTGCAAGTGTGCCTGACGGACAGCAGCCCGAGGTGCAGGACTGGTACGAGGATTATGCCAATGTGGCATATCGCATCTACAACAAGACCGCGGGCAGGGAAATTAGCCAGTTCAATGTGCAGTTCCCGAAGATTGTCTTGTTGGAGGAAGTGGAGACCGGTAGCGAACTGGAGGTGACTGCAACAAGCAGACTGAATGCCTTCAATGCCGTAAAGGCCGTGTGCACAGTGGACGAGAACCTGGATGCCAGCGTGACACTGCCAATAGTGCAGCAGGGTGGCATAGCAATTTCGTTTGCCTCTACAGAGAACAAGGGCGTTACGGCAATGCTTTACGATGCACAGGGCAACTTTGTGCAGAAGTACAAGTACAACACTGCCATGCTGAGCATAAGCAACCTGCCCGACGGAGAGTACATGGTGGTGAGCATGGGCGAGAGCACATTCTTCAACTCTGTGTACAACCTGAACAGTCTGCAGGAGAGCGGTCTGAAAGAAGGTGCCGACTACATAAAGAACAAGGTGACGGTGGAAACAGGCAAGATATCTGCCGTGAAGAACGCGCTGATACCCTTCTTCGATGAAAGCAAACTGTACTACACTGGACAGAACACCTCGTTCACGGTGAACAAGACAAGCATCATCTCAGGCAACTTCCTGACATTGCAGGCAAGGGTAGACTTCAAGGAGGCGTTCAGCCAGGATATCAACGGCATGGAACTGGTGTTTGAACTGCCGGAGGGAAACAGCTTCGTGGAGAACTCCATGATGGTAGGCAGCCAGATGGCGGTGTACGACAAGGAACAGAACAGCGTTTCCATTAAGGTGGACGGTAACCAGGTGGAACGCGTGCGTTTCTGCGTGGTGCCCACAGCCAAGGGCAAGTATGCCCCCAATGCCTATGTGCGCTTTAGCATTGGCGGCAAGCAGGTGACACAGCCCATAGGCAACGTGAACTATGAGGTGAAGAACCACACCATAAACATGCCTGCAGTAATCTGCAAGGAGAATGTGACAGTGTCCGGTAATGCCACTGGGCGTTGCAAGGTGGAGGTGTATGACGGCCAGCAGCTGATAGGCAGGGCAGAGTCGCTGCCCAATGGCGCATGGCGTGCGGAATGCAAACTGAACAAGCCCTACAACATGTCCAAGCATCAGATCTATGCCAAGATTATAACAGAAGAGGGCCTGGAGATGCAGACCGAAACCAAGGAGTGTACCTACGACGTGAATGCGGTGGAGGTTTCCAAGGTGACGATGTACAATACCTCGCATCGTGTGGGTGGTGCGTATGAGGAAAAGACCGTGTTCGACTTCCTGAACCCGGCAACCTCAATTCCTGCATACTGGTACTGGCCCGAATATCCCGACTTTACCTTCGTGATAGACTTTACCAACAATGACCCGGAATTGGTTTCTAACGTGAAACTGTGGGTGGAGACATGCAAGGGAAAACAAGTTCCACTGAAGGCCACCTACAACGAGCGCAAGGGCACGTGGGTGGCATCCGGCAAGTTCGGTTCATGGACCGATTATGACATCCCTGCCAACGTGAGCGTGGACTTCGACTGCAACACAGAGGCTAAGCTTGAGGCTGAAATCATTGAGGAGAGCCTGAACAAGTATGCCTTGAACAAGGAGGCATTGCAGCAGGATGTGGGCAAACTGAATGCCTTGCTGGAACAGTGCGCAACAGAGCGTGCCAAGGACAATCCCGACCAGGAAGTGCTGAACGGACTGAACGGACAGATTTTCGACCTGCTGAACCGTACACGTAGCAATGATGCGGGAGAAATGACGGACGAAGAAGTTGAGCAGATTCTGAAGGATTGCGAAAGTCATCTGGCTGACGAAAGCGTGAAGTTGGCAGATGAGTATCTGACGTTATCTTTAACTGATTTGAATACTTATCTTAAAGGATTGGAATTTGCGGAGGCTGGGGATATTGATGAAGACCAACTTGTGACAGAGGGTTATCAGAAGATAGAAAAGACAGACGGCACACACATGTATGTCTATTCTTCTGAGACAGAATTCCGAATCGTGGACAAGGGACAGAATGTTGTTTATACCATTAATCTGGCTGAGGCTTCACCGGAATTGGGCAGAGCCTTGATGGCAACACGCAGTTCGGATGACTTTGTACAGCGCATGCTGGATTTCCAGGAGTCGCTGGAGAAGTGGTTTGACAGCCTGAGAACCGTTGTACAGAACTTTGCTGATGCCGTTGAACTGATAAACACCCGTCTGATAAAGGCCAACGAGTTGCTGGGTGACGACCTTGCTGATGTGGAGAGATCCCTGAAATACCTCAGATCACATGGTGGCAATAAGGAACTAATCGCTGCTTATGAGGCTCAGTTCGACATTCTTGCCAAGAAACTCATGGTCAACGACAACATAATAGCATGGTTTGACACAAACCTGAGCGAAGGCAAGTGGAAGATCGGGCGACTGGGTGGTGGCTTGTTTGCCGCATTCGACCTGTTTATGGTTCAGCGCAGTATGAGGGAGGATCTTAGTGCTGTGATTGCCCTGTACAAATCCGTTCCCAATCCATGCCCTAACGATCAGGAGGCTGCCGACGCATTGAGGGGTGCAGTACGAACTGCAGGTATAGGGGCAGGTTTGTATTACGTTTCGCAGGTGACGGCTGATGTTGCTGCTATATATTCTGCCATTGCCGGCATAGAGGCAGCAGTGCCTACGGCAGGTGCTTCCTTGTCCGGTGTTCTGGTTTCTGTGGGTCTTATGGGTGCAAACATGATCGCATCGGAGATCTATGGCCATCAGTTCAAGAATGTCATGGGCAGACTGAACCGACAGATCAACGAACTTCAGTGTGAAGAGACGCCCGAAAACAACAATAACGGCGGTTATAATGGTGGCGACGGTGACGGTGATGGTGGCGACCACAAGTCCAACAACCCCAATGTGGAAGGCGTACACGACCCCTCCGGTTTTGTATACGAGGGTCTGGAGAGCAACCGTCTGCAGGGTGTGACCGCTACATGTTACTATAAGGAACTGGTCATGGACATGTATGGCGACACACACGAGAATGTTGTGGTATGGAATGCCGAGGACTATCAGCAGATCAACCCCCAGATTACCGACAACGACGGTATGTACCGTTGGGACGTACCCGAGGGACAGTGGCAGGTGAAGTTTGAGAAGGAAGGTTACCAGACAACATATACCGACTGGCTGCCTGTGCCTCCTCCACAAATGGAGATTAACGTAGGCCTGGTACAGAACGTGAATCCTTTTGTCAAGAGTGCCAAGGCTTATGAGGACGCTGTGGAGATAGAGTTCTCCAAGTACATGAAGCCCGAATCGATGACATCGGACAATATCTACCTGAAGTTTGTGTCCTCTGACGGAGAGGAACTGCTCAAGGACCTGGAGATAGAACTGCTGAACAAGGAGAGCGTATCTGACGAGGAGGCTACGGAATATGTTTCCAAAGTGGCGCTGAAGACAACCCGCGATCTAAATGAGGCTGACGAGGTTTACATTATCGTGAACCGTGCTGTGGAAAGTTATGCCGGCATCGCCATGGCAGAGACTTATAGTCAGAAACTGGATGTAGAGACGAAGGTGCGCGAAATTGTCGTGGACAATGTCACTGACAATAAGCTAAACATTGCCAGTGATGAGTCTCAGACCATTAAGGTGGGCGTTCTTCCGGCAGATGCTTCCAAGGGTAAGATTCTGGTTGTCCACTCAACTTCTTCCCAGATAATGTCTGTTGCTGCGGATGATGCTGCCGCTACTCGTGCCGTTGTTGGAGAGAATGGCGAACTTGAACTCACTTTGGATGAGAACGGTGAGGCTGAGTTCGTAGTGAGTGCAGAACTGCTGGGTACGGCAGTGTTGAAGTTCAGTGTAAAGGATGCTGATGTTACTGCTCAGACTACTGTAAATGTGGTTGAACCCGAATTGATGGCGGATGTGATGAATGTGACTGCATCGCGTATCAGCGGAACAACGCTCTACAGAGGACAGACAGTGACACTTTCATGCGAAAGCGAGGGCGCTGTTATCTATTACACAACTGACGGCTCTTGCCCTTGCGACCCAGCAACGAGGATCAAATATGATGGCAAACCCATCCAGATAAATGAAGGTGTTACAATCAAGGCTTTGGCTGTAGGCTTGAACGGAAGTGAGAGTATGACTTCAGAATACAACTACAGCATCAAGCAGACTGATTTGCAACTGAATCTAAAACAGGGTTGGAACTGGACATCTCACAATAAGGCAGAAGAACTTTCTGTTGCAGAACTTGAGAGGGCAAGTGTTGCACGTGTACAGACACAGACAGGCGAGATATTCAACGATCCAGAACTGGGATTCGTTGGTAATCTCGGTATGGTTGCCGCGCACCACTCCATGAAGGTGGAGGCAACAGATGCAACGGATATAGCTCTCACAGGCGAGATGTATAATCCTGCAATCAGTTACATTACCCTGCTCAAGGGTTGGAACTGGCTGGGCTACCCCATGAACCAGACGATGACTCTGGATGAGGCTTTGGCCTACCTCGGTGCAGAGGAGGGTGACGTGATAGCAACACTGAATGGTGGCTTCTCGCAGTATATCGATGGTGCGTGGAGTGGAGAACTGAAAATCATGTCACCGGGTGAGGGTTATTTGTTCAAGGCTGTTTCAGAGAAGAGTTTTGTATTCAACGATGGAATTGTTTCCAAGGCCAGAGCGCAGTATGGCCGTCGCCTGAAACTTAATGCGTCTCCATGGACGGTGAACAGGAACCGCTATCCCAACATGATGTGCATTACAGCCGAACTGATAGTTGGAGAGGATATCATAAATTCTGATTCATATCATGTGGCTGCTTTTGCAGGCGATGAATGTAGAGGCATAGGTCTGTATGTGGATGGCCGCATCTATTTGTCTGTATATGGTACAGGTCAGGAGGAGATAATTTTCGTTGCCCTGGACAAGGAGACAAATGAGGTTTACAAAGTTTCTGAAACACTCCGTTTCACTTCCGATGTTGTAGGTACACATTCTGCACCCATGCCCCTTCATATTGGTGGTGCAACAGACATCGAGGCTGTTGATGCAACATCCAAGGTGCACAGTGTTTACAATCTGCAGGGTCAGAAGCTCCGTGAAGTCAAAGCAAACGGTCTGTATATAGTAGACGGAAAGAAAGTAATAATGAATAACAAGAACAGAAATGAAAGGTATTAAGTATATATTTTCTGTATTGTGTATGGTCATTGCCATCCCCACTGCCTTGCGTGCGCAGGGCGGTGGCTGGACGGTAAATCCATACGACTATGCCTACGATATGACATTGTATGCAGGTCTGATGCTTGAGGAGGGAATGGTAACGGACTATACCGACTATGAAATAGCCGCTTTTGTCGGTGACGAATGCCGTGGCGTGGCAGAAGTTCAGACCCAGAGTGGAAGAACATGGTTGTATATGCGTATACGCAGTAATAACAACTCTGAAGAGACTGTTACGTTCAAACTATACAACAAGTCAAAGGAGAAGGTATACGACGTATATGAAACCATCAGTTTTGCTTCGCAGGATCGTGTTGGTATGCCCAGTTCTCCATACCAGTTGCACCTTATATATAAAGTGTCGGTAAAATCTGCCAACGAAGATATGGGTAGGGTGGAGATGGATGGCTCGGGACTGCTGGTTGGTGGCACCACACAAAGGGTAGTTGCCATGCCTGAAACGGGTTATGTGTTTGTGAGATGGACGCAGGATGGTGTGCCTGTTTCTACGGAGAATCCATATGTGTTCACTGTGTTCAAGGATGCTTCCCTTGTAGCGAGTTTCAAATTGGGCAGGTACAACGTTACATTTGATGTTGACGGTGTTGCTTCAACCGAGAGTATGCTCTATGGAACTGTTATACCCACTCCTGATGAACCAACAAAGGAGGGGCATACGTTTGCCGGTTGGTTGCCAGAGTTCGAGACTGGTGCAACTGTTCCTGCCAACGATATAACCTATGCCGCCCAGTGGACCGTGAACCAGTACACCATCACCTTTGACACCGATGGCGGCAGCGAGGTAAAGGCAATCACCCAGGACTTCGGCAGTAAGGTAACAGCACCAGCAGCTCCCACCAAGGAGGGTTACACCTTCAATGGCTGG
>JAEIGA010017564.1_pt1 | contig 10902 bp, 7 predicted proteins | sample 9270691 | NCBI WGS metagenome assembly JAEIGA01 (sample SAMN17057246, study PRJNA624740) | gut metagenome | biome: biome; isolation source: fecal sample | host: Bos grunniens | place: China: Xizang | collected 2019 | reverse complement strand
TTCTCAAGATACTTGATTGCATCCTCGTTCTTCTTGAGCTGTGAAGCTGCTGTACCTGCAACCTTCATTGCTGTAGCGTTCTCGAGATAGTCGTTACCCTTGAGAGCTGCGTCAACTGCGCCCTGGTAGTTCTTAGCCTTGAGGAGAGCTGCAGCCTGCTTTACGAACATGTTTGAAAGCTGCTTCTTTGCATTAGCCTCCTGACCGTTCTCAACTGCCTGGAGATATGCTGCCTCAGCCTCTGCAGTCTTGCCGAGTGAACCGAGAGCCATACCGAGACGAAGAGCTGCCATACCGTTTGCAGGATCAGCGTCAACTACCTGCTGATAAATTGCAGCAGCGTTAGCGAAATCCTTAGCGTTGAGAAGATTACCTGCCTGTGACATGAGAACCTGTGGGATGAGAGTCTTTACATCGTCAACAACCTCAGCGTTGCCATATGCCTCAGCAACCTCAGCTGCCTTCTTGAGCTGTTCGATAGCGTTGGTGAAGTCCTCAGCCTTAACGAGATCCTTTCCGATAGATGCCATGAGGGCAGGAATTGTGTTCTTGCAGTTTGTTGCGATCTCTGCACCTTCGTCACCGAGAGCCTCTGCCATTGTGAGGGCTGTCTGGAAGTAACCGAGAGCTGCATCCTTGTTGCCCATCTGGAGCTCCATTGCGCCATTGTTGTAATTCTCTGTTGCCTGGTTGATGTCCTGAGCTGACACTGTAAGGGCTGTCATCGCAGCCGCTACCAGCATAAGGAAGATTTTCTTCATGATTTGGAAATTAAATTATAGTTCAACATTAAAATTCTGTATTTATGGAAAGTAGGATGAAAAATAATCCTAAAAATCGCATAGAATGCAAAAATAGGAATTTTTTATCGTAATTTTGCATTTGTGAAGTGTATTATGATGAAAAAAGGTATTATTACTCTGTTAGTGGTTGCAATCCAGCTGTTTTTTGCAACAATCGTACCAGCGCAGGATCTGCCGGTTCTGACTCCTGATCCGGCAATAAAGCAGGGTGTCCTTCCTAATGGAATGACTTATTATGTGGTTACAAATCCATCAACAAAAGGGTGTGCGGATTTCTCTCTTGTTCAGAAATCCGGTACCGGTACAGTGCCTGGAATAAGTCAGGAAAGGTGCGTTGCCGTTGCAAAGGAGGCTCTGGCATCTTTACCGCGTATCAAATCGAAATCGCCTCAGGCATGGCTTGCTTCACATGGTGTTACCACTTCATCTGAGGGTTTCATAAACGTATCTAACGATGCTACTGTCTTCCGTTTTCATGATGTGGTCCTGAATTCCGGCACGGCAGTGATGGACTCGACCATCCTTCTGCTGATGTCTATCGTTGACAGGATATCAGATACGGATGATGAATTTATAAAGAAGTGTTATTCTCCTGCAGATCAGGCTATTATAGTTGCGGGTGATGTGAATGCTGATGCGGTCATCTCGACAATCCGTTCAATGTCATACATGACGACTGCCTACCCTTCTCTTCCTGCGTCCGGTTATGAGTGGGTCAGCAGCGATTCCGTTGTGTTCGTGAATGTTCCTTCTTCGCAGCAGAGGCTTGCCGGTGTTACTGTCAAGTGGAGGCTTCCTCGCGCTCCAAGGGAGTATATGAATACTGTCCAGCCGGCAATTTATGAGAGATTTGTCAATGAATTGGGATATGTTGCGCAGCGAAGGGTGTATCAGGATCTTGAAAGACGAGGCGTGCCGGTCGCTGATATGAACTGGTCGCATAGACATAGCGCACAGGGCCCGGGCGACGAGTCTTTTTCTGCTACAGTATATGTGAAAAATGAGGATGTCCTTTCTGCTGTAGGTTCACTCGCAAGGACTTTTGCATCATTTGATGCAGCCGGGGCGACTCTCGATGAATATAAGGTGGCAAGAGAGATGTATATGCAGAATCTGTACTCTGTAGCCCATTCTTCTGTCAAGAGCAATGCAGAATATGTGGACAGGTGTGTTTCAGCATTCCTGCGTAATGCCTCGCTTGCCTCACCGACGGAAAAATTGAAGCTGCATGTTTCGAGAAGCATGCCGGATGATCGTCAGCTCAAACTGTTCAATGATATGGCGGCAGCTCTTATCGATGGCACTGCAGATCTGACTGTGACCTGCTCTTCGTCGACTTCGGAATATACGGAGGGACAGCTTGAAAATGCCTTCTATGCAGCCTGGAGTGACTCTTTTATCAACCCTTCACCTCTTGATGCGTTTTACGAGAAGCCATCTTTCTCGTGGGCTGCTGCAAGCCCTAAGATAAAGGTCAAGGAAATGAAGCTTGACCCGATGTCGGGTGGTACAATGCTGACTTATACTAATGGTTTCCGCGTCATCTGTAAGAAGATGAATACTGACGGCAAGATATACTGGTCGATGGCCATGAACGGCGGATATGGCAGTATGGAGGGCATTTCTGCAGGTGAAGGTGCTTATCTTGCCGATTATTTCAAGCGTTGCCGTTTTGCAGGAGTGGAAGGTGAGGCATTCCGTGATATGCTCCTTACAGACCATATGACTCTTGATGTCAATGTGGGACTTACCGCAACATTCTTTACAGGTGTGGCTCCGAAGGAGAATGCTTCACAGGTGCTTCAGACATTGCTGACGCTGTCCAATGAAAGGACTCCGGACGAAGAGGCATTTGCCTGCTTTATGAATGATGAGGAACAGAGGCTGGATCTTATGAGGCATAGCATTCATGCAAGAATGGCGGCCATAGACAGCATTATGTGCCCTGGATATAAGTATTCGAAGTTCAAATCTCCGGGTAAGCTTACCCCGGCTTTTGCCGCTAAAGCTGATGCCTTCTTCAACTGGCATTCGGAAAAGATGAATGACGGAGTGCTGATTCTCGTGACTGATATGAACGAGGCTGAGCTTAAGAAACTGCTTCTGAATTATGTCGGTGGCTTCAAGACGATGGAATCCGCATCCCGCAGGCCTTCTCTGCAGTATCAGCCTGTTTCAGGATGGTCTACTCATCTGGTCGATGGTGAGACTGAAAGTATCGATGTGGTGATATCTGCGGCAATGCCGCTTACATTGGACAACTTCGTGACAGCTGATGTGGCGACTATGATTCTGGAGAAGAGCCTCGCCTCTGCATTGACCGAGACCGGAATGTACCCTAAGGTGACCAACAGTTTTCACCTTGCCCCTAAGAACAGATTGAGCCTAATGGTTTCTGTTGGCCTGGTTTCAGAAATGGGTTATGCTTCACATATAGAACATCTTGGAGCCGTGGAGGCATTGTCAATCGTGCGAAGCAGCCTTCAGGACCTGGCTCAGACCAATATCCCGGATCAGTATCTCGCGGCATGCAAGGCGTACCAGAAGAATCTGTTCGCGTTAAGGAAGAACGAACCGGCGTATTGGCTGGAGGCCATTGCATTGAGATATCTTGATGGTAAAGACCTGACAACGTCATATGATGCTGCTGTAGATGCGGTTACGGCGGAGAAGGTTAAGAAACTCCTGCTTATGCTTAATGGTGGAAGCAAGGTCGAATATGTGATAAAATAAAAGCAATTATTATATGAATAGCAGATTTGGAACAATCGTGCAGATAGATGACTGCCTTATCTCGGAAGAGGTGCTTACAGAATATTTTGCCTGCGATTATGAGAAATGTCAGGGATGTTGCTGCGTCATCGGTGACAGCGGTGCCCCTCTGGAGGAATGCGAAGTTGAGGCAATAGAGAAGAATTACCATATCTTCTCTCCTATCATGCAGGAGAAAGGACGTCTTGCAGTGGCGGATAAGGGCTTCTTTGAAGTGGATGTCGATGGCGACCTTGTTACCCCGCTCGTACCTGGCAGCGAGGAGTGTGCGTATACTCTTTTCGATGAGGATGGCAACTGCTTCTGCTCAATGGAGCGCTGCTGGTTCCAGGGCAAGGGTGATTTCCGCAAGCCTATATCATGCTGGCTCTATCCGATAAGGATCTCGCCTCTGAGCAATGGAACAAGAGCCCTTAATCTTCATCGATGGAACATCTGTCGTGATGCCTTCGAGAAGGGTAAGAAGGATAAAGTGCGTGTATACCAGTTCCTTAAGGAACCGATCGAACGATATTTCGGAGAGGAATTCTGGCAGGCCATGGATCAGGCTGCCAAGCATATCAATGGAGAGTGATCTTCCTATTCCTGAGTAGGATTCAATCTATATTCAAGGCCTGTGGAAAGTCTGAATACGTCTTTTCGCAGGCCTTCCATTTCAATTATACCATCTGAGGCAGTAACCGTGATGCGGTCTTCAAACATTCTTGTGAGCCTGTTCGCTACGCTTCTGTGGCGGAATGTCATGGTATCGCTGCTTTCTGATTCAAGGGCGAAATGCCTTTCCTGCAGGTACGATATTATTTCTCCGCGGACATCTGCGAGGCTCTTGTCCGAAGCAATCTTTCTGTTTATGAAGCCAACCTTCGGGTATACTGCGGCAACTGCCACAAAGAACACTGCTATTTTCCAGATTGCGCTGGCGCCTCCTCGGAACATTGTGTCGATGTCACCATCAGCGAGTCCTGTGAATACAAGTGCCGCGATAATTGCAGTTGTGAGAAGGGAAAAATAAATGAAGTATTTGATGGATCTGATAAAATATTTCATGGCTCTAGATTTGCAGTAGAATAAATACATCCAATGCAAAGATATGAAAAATCCGATATTTTCTTATCTTTGTGCCCTTATTGGAATAAACTTTAATCTAACAGATTTTATATGGACGAGCAGAATCTCAAAAAAATCATGTATGCCCTTGCCGGAGTGGCGGCGGTACTCGCATTGGCTCTTGGATACATCTGGTATCAGAAGTCATCTCTTGTTAAGGACCTTACTATTGAGAAAGAAGAACTTACAGCTCAGATGGTGGAGCTCCAGAATGATTATGCAACACTGTCATCTGATTACGATACAATTAATTCACAGTTGGACTCTTCACGTGAGGAGGTGTCTCAGCTCATCGAGAGAATCAAGAAGACAGAGGCTACTAACAGAAGCAAGATCAGACAGTATGAGAAGGAGCTTGGTACCCTCAGAAGTATCATGCGTAACTACATCGTTCAGATCGACTCGCTTAATACTTTGAACAAGAAGCTTACCGCAGACGCTGCAGCTGCAAGACGTGAGGCAGCCGAGAGCAAGAGAAGGTCTGAGGAGCTCTCAAAGACAGTTCAGAGCCTCAGCGGCCAGGTGGCTGCCGGTTCAGTGCTTAAGGCACGCGGTCTCAGGACAGAGGCATATAACTCTTCTGACAAGGTTACTGACAGAAGCAGCCGTGTCGTACGTCTCCTTACTACTCTCAGCCTTGTAGAGAACGATCTTGCACCGAAGGAACCTGTAAGGGTTTATGTACGAATCAAAGGACCTGATGGAGTACTTCTTACCAATTCGGAGCAGAGGACATTCAATTATAATGGCGAACCTATGATCTGTTCTGCTTCACGTGAGGTTGACTATCAGGGTAAGGAAGTAGAGCTCAGCATTTATCTCAATGATGTGACAGGATACGTAAAGGGTATCTATACAATTGAGGCATATACTGAGGCTTCGCTTCTTGGAACAACTGAGCTGTTGCTCAGATAAGCTTGTGATTTACATCCACATACCTTTCTGCAGGAGCTTCTGCACTTATTGCGACTTTTATTCGGAAGTCGCTGCGAAATGCCGCAGGGCAGAAGATGAAATACGCCAGCAGGAACAGTTCAAGGCTTTTGCGGAGGCTTTGAAAAAGGAGATGGCGTACAGGGCAGGGGAGTTGTCGGATGAAGTGAATACGATCTATATAGGAGGTGGCACCCCGTCGGTGCTGCCTCTTTCTGTATATTCGTCTCTGGTGCAGGAACTCGAAAAGGCCGGTATCAAGGCCCCGTTCGACGAATTTACCTTTGAGGTCAATCCTGAGGATGTCGTGGACAAGGGACCTGCATATATTGAGGGCCTGATGGCGCTGGGCGTGAACCGTATAAGCATGGGAGTTCAGTCGTTTGACGATTCCGTGCTTAAGTTCATGAACCGTCGCCACGATGCTGCGACAGCCAGAAAAGCTTATGCGATACTTGAACAGGCTGGTGTCGCCAATATAAGCCTGGATCTGATCTTTGGTCTTCCGCAACTCTCTGATGAGCAATGGAATAATACTCTTGATCAGGCGCTGTCCATATCATCGCAAGGAAAGAAACCATGCCATATCTCATCGTATCAGCTTTCAGTCGAGCCGGGCAGCGCGTTGGCCCGTCTGGTGGAGCGTGGCAAGTGGGAGGAGGCGACAGAAGATGCCTGTGCAAGGCAATATGATATTCTTTGCAGCCGTCTGAAAGATGCCGGATATCATCATTATGAGATATCTAACTTTGCCCTGCCTGGATATGAGGCCAGACACAACAGTGCCTATTGGGCTCATGTACCATATGTGGGATTGGGACCTGGCGCGCATAGCTTCATCATATCTTCGGCTCGTCTGCAGGGAGAGGAAGAATATATCAGGCGATGGAACAGGTCTGACCTTCAGGCATATATCGCGGATCCGCTTTCTGTTTCTGAGCAGGAAGTGCTTGATGATGAACAGATTGCCATGGAGAAAGTCATGCTGGCCTTACGTACGTCCGCAGGAGTGTCTGAGGCATTCGTCCGTTCACAATGTGATGCTGCGGCTGTCGATCGGGCGATTCTTGCCGGGGAACTTGTTCCGGCAGGTCAGGGAAAGCTCCGCATACAGGAAGATAGATTTTTCGTATCGGACAGAATTGTAGCAGAAATAATCTGAAAACCGTAAATATTATGGATAACATTTTTTCGGCAAGGATAGATGCTCTTCGTGAGTATATGGTGAGAAACGGATGGGATGCTGTCGTTGTCAGCGGATCCGATCCTCACGCAAGCGAATATCCTGCTCCAAGGTGGAAGCAGGTTGAGTGGCTTACCGGTTTCACCGGGGAGGCAGGTGATGTAGTTATTACTCGTGACCATGCCGGATTATGGACTGACTCGCGATATTTCATCCAGGCTTTGACTCAGCTGGAGGGTACAGGTGTCGAGTTGCATAAGACGAGGGTTCCTGGTGCAGTGCTTATTCCGGAGTGGCTTGGACAGAATGCTTCTGTCGTGGCATTGGACGGACTGTGTCAAAGTGTGGCAGCTGTGAAGGATATTCAGGATGCCCTTGCTGCCGTTCATCCGGACGGGGATTTCCGTATAGTTGACGTCCCTGATATGCTCGAACGTTTCTGGAGTGACCGTCCTGCAGTTCCGTCTACCCCTATAACCACTCTTGATGTGGAGTGTTTCGGTGGCATCTCCCGTCTTGATAAGATATCCTGGCTGAGAAAATGGATGATGCTGGAGGAGGTTGACGGAGTCCTTCTGACCTCACTGGATGAGATCGCATGGCTTCTTAACGTGCGTGGCAATGATATAGAGTATAATCCTTTGGTGATGTCGTATCTTATTGTGAGTCAGGATTATGTGAAGTGGTTTGTTAAAAAGGACTCTTTTGGAGCATATGATCCGGATACTGAGGATAGTTTCGCGGAGCTGAAGATGGACGGCGTAGATGTCGAGGACTATGATGCCGTGTATTTCGCACTGTCGGATGCCAATCCGGGTGCTTCGTGGAAACTGTTTGCTGATGTGGCAACGCTTAATCATCATATATGCAGTTATGTTCAGGAGTCGTGTCCGGGCACATCATTTGTTTTCGGCAAGTCTCCGGTCATTCTTGAGAAGGCGGTCAAGACAAAGTCTGAGCAGGATAATCTCCGTCAGACATATATAGATGACGGTATCGCTGTAGAACGTTTCCTCCACTGGCTTGAGAAGGAGGTGGCAGAGCGAGGCGGTGTGTCTGAATGGGAGGCTTCGGAGCGTCTTACCGCCTTCCGAAGCGAGATTCCCGGATATCGTGGAAACAGTTTTGAAAATATTTCGGCATATGGCCCTGGTGCCGCCCTTCCGCATTATTCGACCCCGCAGCATGGTAGCGCGGTGATCCGTTCTTCAGGACTTTATCTGGTCGATTCAGGTGGCCAGTATCTTACAGGAACGACAGATATTACCAGAACTGTTCCTATGGGTGAGTGTACCATGCTTGAAAAGGAGGACTATACATTGGTTCTCAAGGGAATGATCGCCCTCTCTATGGCTGTGTTCCCTCGCGGTACAGCAGGATGTCAGCTTGATGTTCTGGCAAGAAATGCCTTGTGGAGAAGCAAGAGGAACTTTGGTCACGGTACCGGCCATGGAATAGGTTATTGGTTATGTGTGCATGAAGGTCCGCAGGATATCCGTCAGAATTTCAACTCTCAGCCGCTTCTGCCTGGTATGGTCACATCAAATGAGCCGGCTCTTTATAGAGAAGGTCGTCATGGAATACGCCATGAGAATGTTCTGCTTTGTCGCGAAGCTGGGGTGAATGATTTTGGTGATTGGCTTGATTTTGAGACACTTACATGCTGTCATATCGATACCGCTGCTGTCCTTCCAGATCTGTTGGACGCGTCGGAACGTGCATGGCTGAATGCATATAATGAAAAGGTTTTCAGAACATTGTCTCCACTTCTTTCTCCAGAAGAATCTGTGTGGTTGAGGAACAAGACCCTGCCTATATGATAAAAAATCAGTCCTACATGAACAACATGTAGGACTTTTTTGTAACTTAGGCATCTTATTCGCTCAAACTTATGGAAACGAACTATGAAGCTCAGATTCAGTGCAGTGCTGACGAGCTGTTCAAACGCATGGAATCGAAGGTGAGTCCCAATGAAATCGCAAGACTTCGTTCAGCCTTCGAATTTGCAAGAGAAGCCCACAGACCACAGAGAAGAAAATCCGGAGAACCATATATTATTCATCCGGTATGCGTCGCGCGTATAGTCGCAGAGGAACTCGAATTGGGTGCGGATCCGGTTATAGCAGCCTTCCTTCATGATGTGGTTGAAGATACTGAATATTCAATCGATGATATCCGTGAACGTTTCGGAGATGATGTTGCTTTTCTTGTCGGTGTCGTTACAAAGGAGAAGAAGGATAAGTATGTGCAGTCCAAGCAGGTGGATAATTACAGACAGATACTTGCATCGATGCAGTATGATGTACGTGCATTGTTGATAAAGCTTGCCGACCGCCTTCATAATATGCGTACGCTCAGCAGTATGCGCCCGGACAAGCAGATGAAGATCGCTGGTGAGACTGACTATTTCTATGCGCCTCTTGCCAACCGTCTCGGTCTTTATCACGTCAAGAGCGAACTTGAGAATCTGTCTTTCAAGTACCGTTGCCCTCGTGAATTTGCCCTTCTGGAGAGGCTTCTCGCAGAGGAATTCGAGCATGAAGAGCGCCATATCAAGGCATTTACATCAAAGATAGAATGCCTTCTCAAGGAAGGTGGAATCACCGCAAGAACAGAAGTCCGTTACCGTAAGCCGTACAGCATCTGGATGAAGATGCATGCAAAGGGATGTGATTTCGCGCATGTGCCGACCAAATATTATGTCAGGGTGATCTATCAGAACCTGGATCCTTGGTCGGAGAAAGATACAAGTCTTCGCATATATTCAATCCTGACAGATTCATTCAAGGAACGTCCGGGAAGTGTCTCGAATTACATTGATGCTCCAAAGGAGAACGGATATCAGAGCTTCCAGGTCAAGCTCCTGAATGATCAGGGTAAATGGGAGGAGCTTCATATCTCTTCTGAGAGAATGGTGCGTAACGGCCGTCTGGGATGTGCTGCCGAGAGAACTGATGACAATATTCAGGCTTGGCTTGACAAGTTCAATGAGCTGCTCAAGGAAGTTGCAGACAGAGATGAAGGTCTCGACTTTATGGATGATGTCACTTCATCATTCTACTATGATGATATAATGGTGTTTACGCCGAAGGGTAGGGGTATCATTCTTCCTAAAGGTGCGACAGCCCTCGACTTTGCATTTGAAATACACAGCAGGATCGGCGAGCATGCGCACTATGCCCGTATCAACGGAAAGCTTGCTTCGGTCAAGACTGTTCTCAAGAGGGGCGATTGCGTGGAGATCGGAACAGACGAAGATACTCATCCGCAGGCCGATTGGCTTAATCATGTCTCTACATATAAGGCTCGCAGATTCATCGGTACCTATCTGGCTCGTCAGGATAAGTCAGAGTATGTACGTTGTCCGAACTGTCATCCTCTTCCAGGGGATGAGGTTATCGGATTCCAGAAGCCGGATGGCTCTATAGAAGTTCATAAGAGGAACTGTCAGACAGCAATCCGTCTGGCATCGCAGTACGGAGACTCTATTGTTGCTGTGAACTTTGAGGACAGCAAGGATCTATATCCTGTCAGGATAAGTGTCAGAGCGATAGACAGATATCACCTTCTGAGCGATCTCGTCGAGTGCATTACGGAGAAACTGCATCTGTCCATGAGAGGCTTGCGTACTGAAACAGCCGATAATATCGGAGTATGTACCATAGACTTCGCGGTTCATTCGATGGGCGAACTCCAGACAGCAATGGACAGCATCGCTGCGATTCCAGGTGTCGATGAAGTTCAGAGAATGCACGCCGAATAATAAGGTATATATACAAAAATAAGAGCTGGCCTTGAAGGTCAGCTCTTATTATGTTATTATGTCTCGTGGATTAGCAGCAGAGGCATCCGTTTGCCTGGAGGAATGCGTTTACAGCTGTTGCGCAGAAGCCGAGAACGATGATAGCAACTACAGCATAGCCGATGTAAGTAAGTCTCTTCTCCCAGTTCTTGTTGCTGAGACCCATAGTCTGGAATGCGCTCCAGAAGCCATGGCAAAGGTGAAGACCGAGTGCAACAAACCAAACGATGTAAAGAACAACCATCCACCAGTTCTTGAATGTCTCATTGAGAAGGAGGTAAGGGTTCTCTGCGTGATGACCC
>JAEIGA010017563.1_pt1 | contig 10902 bp, 9 predicted proteins | sample 9270691 | NCBI WGS metagenome assembly JAEIGA01 (sample SAMN17057246, study PRJNA624740) | gut metagenome | biome: biome; isolation source: fecal sample | host: Bos grunniens | place: China: Xizang | collected 2019 | reverse complement strand
TCACCGCTCTCCTTGTCGAGATATCCGTAATACTGCAGATACTTGGAATATCCCTCGACGTCAGCTATAGACTCGTCGTAACGGTCGTTGATTGCGAGAATCTCTATCTTATCCTTGAAGCTCTCATAGGATTCGTTTATGTAGGGGAACTCCTGAGCGCAGTTTCCGCAACCAACGTACCAGAAGTTGAGCATAACCATCTTCTTGGTTTTCAGCATCTCGGAGAGCTTGTGATCCACACCGTCTATGTCGGTGAGAGTGAAGTCGTACATAACGTCACCGAGCTCGTAGCTGTCCTTGAAGTCGCCCGTTTCTATGGGCTTCGATGCAAGGTTTATTACAGCTCCCGTTGTCGACATATCGTACTTATCCTGTACGACGTATCCCTCGGGAACCTCCTTGAGCTTGATGGTATAGCCCGTAAGAGTAGGCATATTGAAGGTAGCCTTACCTGTAGCGTCGGTCTCCGCGGGCATTCCTGCCATAGAGCCGTCAGGCTTGTATACGTACACCATTACTCCGGAAAGAGGCATGCCTCCCAGGGTTTTTACCTGTACGTCATATTTTGTGTTTCCCGAAACCTGAGTTCCGCCTCCGTCTGTGTTATTGTTACCGCCGCCGTTGTCCTTATCCTTATCCTTGTCCTTGTTGCAGGCGATAAGGGGGAAGGCACAGCTCACAATAAGCACAAGACAGAGTAGCATTGAGATCAGTCTTCTTAAACTCATGTGAATCTCCTTTTTATGTGAAAGATTTAATAATATACTTATAAAATATTATATCTCATCACATCATACCATTTTTTGTCTAAAAAGTCAAGTTGTACACAACTAAATTTACAACTTGTTAATTCTTGCCGAAACAAAACAGCCGCAGAGCAGAGGACTGTTCCACCGCTTGCGGCTGTTATTCATATCAAAGGACATCGGCTATATCGTAGATGAGACGCTCGGTTTTTTCCCAGCCTATGCAGGGGTCTGTTATCGACTGACCGTACACCTCGTGGTCGGATATTTTCTGCGTTCCGTCGACAAGATAGCTTTCTATCATGAGACCTTTAACTATAGAGCGCACCTCGCTCGAGTATCTTGCGCTGTGGAGTATTTCCTTAGCGATTCTCGGCTGCTCGAGGTATCTCTTTCCGGAGTTTGCATGGTTGGTATCAACTATAACCGCCGGGTTTTTGAGTCCGCTTGCCTGATACGTCTCGTAGAGTGAGTACAGGTCCTCAAAGTGATAGTTGGGGTGGGACTGCCCTCTCTTATCAACATATCCGCGGAGTATCGCGTGACAGAGGGGATTCCCTTTACTCTGCACCTCCCATCCTCTGTAGAGGAAGGTGTGCTGTGACTGCGCCGCCTTGATGGAGTTCATCATAACCGATATATCTCCGCCGGTGGGGTTCTTCATACCTACGGGCACGTCGATACCGCTGGCTGTGAGTCTGTGCTGCTGATTCTCGGACGAGCGCGCGCCTATCGCAACGTATCCGAGAATATCGGACAGATATCTGTAGTTTTCGGGGTAGAGCATTTCATCGGCAGGGCAGAATCCTGTCTCGGCAAGCGTTTTGAGGTGGAGCTGTCGTATAGCCACTATTCCCTTGAGAAGGTCGGGAGCGGCGTTGGGGTCGGGCTGGTGAAGCATGCCCTTGTATCCTTCGCCGGTCGTTCTCGGCTTATTGGTGTATACTCTCGGTACGATCATTACCTTGTCCTTGACCTTTTCCTGCACCTCGCGCAGCCTTGTGATGTACTCCAGCACGGGAGCCTCGCTGTCTGCGGAGCAGGGGCCTATTACCAGTAGGAGCCTTTGTGATCTTCCCTCAAATATGTCGCGTAACTCATCTATTTGCTGCTGTCTTAAACGCGAGAGCTCGGCAGAGATGGGGAACTCCGCCTTGATCTCCTTCGGTATCGGTAACTTTCTGAAGAAGGTTAGATTCTTATCCATTTTTATATTCCTTTCGGCACGTGATTGCATAAATTCTTTGTTTTATTACATTTTTCGACTATTTAGCCTTTGGCTTGTCGAAGAGTGAGCGCCGCTGTGTGGACTGTCTCATTACCTCACGCATACCCTCTCTGTCGCCACTGTCGAGCATGGCTCTAAAGCGCATAAACTCACCGATAAAAGAGTCCATTTCCTTTAGTAGGGCATCCTTGTTGAGTAAAAACAGCTCGCTCCACATCGCATCGTTTATCTTCGCTATCCTTGTAAGATCGCGGAAGGAGTCTCCCGTATATTTTTCAAGACCCTCGGTGCTGTTACAGGTCATCAGAGTGACTGCGATACAGTGTGTCAGCTGTGAGAGGAAGGCTATCATTTTATCGTGCTCTTCTACCGACAGCACGCTGATTCTTGCGAAACCGAGCACCTCACCGAGCTTTTTGCATATCTCTATAGCTCCGAAGGTGTTTTTATCGGTTGGCGTTACTATGTAGTTAGCTCCGCAGAAAACCTCGGGGTCGGAGAATTCCACACCGCTTCTTTCACGTCCTGCCATTGGATGTGCGGAGATGAACTCAACATCTGGACGGAGAATATTCTGCACTCTTTCAACTACGCTGCTTTTGACACCGGTAACGTCGGTTATGAGCGCACCGGGTTTGATGAGTAATTGGTTTTTCTCTATCCAATCTATGAAAACCGTAGGGTAGAGAGCGAATATAACGAGATCCGCCCGTCCAACCGTCTTGGCAGAAACCTCTGTTGTTCCCGAATTTATAATTCCGTTTGCAACTGCGTAATCTATATCCTTTTGCTCAAGCGTTATGCAGTCTACCTGGTAGCCCTTTTTTGTGAGTGCCGCTGCGTAACCGCCACCTATAACGCCGAGTCCAACTATCAGTATTTTTGTATTTTTGTCAAACGTCATACACCGTGACTCCTATTCCAAGTCTTTTGATGTCGTCGAAAAAGGCTGGATAGCTCTTTTTCACAGCCTCAGCTCCTTCAATCTCGCCCCCTGTCAGAGTAAGAAGAACCGAGAGGGCCATTACAATTCTGTGGTCGTTATGACCCGAGAGCGTCTCGCTCGGCTTGTGGAAGTCCGCGGGATATACTACCACTCTGTCCTCCGATACGTTTACCGACACTCCGAATTTTTTTAACTCTTCTGCCATAGCGGAGGCTCTGTCGCTTTCCTTGATCTTCAAACGTCTTGTCCCGGTAAAGACACCGCCGTGCTTTGCCGCCGCCAGTGCAAAAAGCACAGGACCGAGGTCTGGACAGTTTCCGATATGTATCGTCGGAACTCCGATTTTTATCATCTCAAAGAAATCCCTGTATATTTTATCGCCCTGTATGCTGTCGGGATTAAGGCCCTCGGTGACTATGTCACCGCCAAGGGCACCGAGCGCATCGGTGAATGCTGAGCCGGAGTAGTCTCCCTCGACCGTTACGGACGCGGAGGTGTAGCTTTGTCCCGACGCGATAAAGAGGGTGTATTCATCCTCCCACACGACCTTAATACCGAAGATTGCGAGTGCTTCAACCGTCATATCTATATACGACTTGCTTTCAATGGGCGGCAGAATCCTGATTTTGCTTTCACCGTCGAGAGCAGAGAGGGCAAACAAGAGACCACTTATAAATTGGCTGCTTATATTGCCGACAACGGTGTATTCGCCTGACGTGAGCGGCCCCTTTACGGCTATGCTGCTTCCGTCAGCCAGATATATCAAGCCCTTTTCCTCGCACATCGTCAGGTACACGTCCATCGGTCTTTTCATAAGAGTCGGTGCACCGTAGAAGATAGTGTTTTTTCCCGAGAGCAGAGCAATGGGTATTAAGAAGCGCAGAGTGCTTCCGCTCTCTCTTGCATACAGTGGAGATACGGGAGAAGCCTCTCTCATATCTCTGCCGTGCACGCGCACACATTCTCCGTCATTTTCCACCTTGACGCCGAGAGCCTCAAGACACTCGAGGGTTGCCCGAACGTCCTCGCAATCGGAGAGTCCCTTGATTTCGCTGATACCGTTTGCCATGGCGGCACATATCAAAAGACGGTGCGCCATAGATTTGGAAGGGGGCGCAGTAACTCGTCCCTTTGCGATGCCTTTTTCTATCTTAACCTTCATTTTAATATCCTTAAAGTAAATAACTATTTACAAAAACGAGATTATAAGCTACACAAGTGCTCAAGCGCTTCGATATATCCCGTGAGTCCGTGTCCTGTAATTGTTTTGATAGCGGCGGCTCTCACGTAGCTTACTTGCCGGAAGTCCTCGCGCTCCTCTACCTTTGATATATGTACCTCTACGGTGGGGATACCGACAGACTTTACAGCATCGAGAATTGCTATACTTGTGTGAGTGTAGGCGGCAGGGTTTATGACGATGCCCTTTGCGCCATTGCGGTAAGCCTCTTGGATTTTATCGACGAGATCTCCCTCGTGATTTGATTGATATATAACTAACTCCACACCGAGTTCGTTTGCTCTGTTTTTGAGCATTTCAACAAGTGCTTCATAGCTCTCACTTCCATAGTGCTCGGGCTCGCGTATACCGAGCATATTAAGATTGGGTCCGTTGATTATGTAGTACAGTGCCTTCATTCTTTAAAAGCCTCCGAGTATTTTGTCGGCGACAGCTGTAGCACACAGGGATCCGTCCACCGCCATGTCAGCTGCGTTTTTGTATATTTCGTATCTTTCGTTGTATCTTCTGTATATAGCGTCCACGTCGCTCGCAAGAGGACGGTCGGCAGTGGGGATGAGCAGATGCGGCGGTCTGTCAATGAAGAAGAGCTTACCGTTCTGCTTTAGCATATCCACGTTTGTGTCTCTGAGCACACTTCCACCGCCGGTGGCAATTATGATAGAATTTTGCAAACTAACCTTTGCAATTTCCGCGCTTTCGCGGTCTCTGAAGGATGTCTCGCCTTCATCCTCGAATATTTGCGGTATTGATTTACTCGCGGATTTTACTATCATGTCATCTGTATCAATATGATTTCTTCCAAGCCTTTGCGCGAGTATTTTCGCTACTGTGGTTTTTCCCGATGCCGGCATTCCGATAAGAACTATGTTTTCTTTATCACGTCTTATGGTATCAAATACCTCGTCGAGCTTTTCCTTGGGTATCTTTTTTGAGGTGAATATTTCCGAGGCGTACACGCCCTGTGCTACCAGCATATACAGTCCGCCCTCTGCGCGTATTCCGCGCTTTTGAGCCTCGATTACGAGCTTTGATCTTATGGGATTATATATTGCATCAATAACACCTGCGAGCCTTTTGAACGGAGCGAGTCTTACGGGCATTCCGTCGTTGTTGGGGTACATACCGACGGGAGTTGTATTTATCAGAATATCGGCGTCCGTATGCTCGGCGTACATTTCTTCATAGCTTATCGCATTTCCCTTGGAGGTGCGGCTTACCGTGATTACGGTATCGGCTCCGAGATGTCGGGATACGGCGAGCGCAGTTTTTGACGTGCCGCCGCTACCCAGAATTACAACCTTTTTTCCGGACAGAGCAAGACCGATATGCTCTATCAGTGCCTTCATACCGAGAAAATCGGTGTTGTATCCGTACAGTGAGCCGTTCTTGTTGACTATGGTATTTACCGCACCTATTGCCCGTGCCTCGTCACTTATGTAAGAAAGGTAGGGGAGAACCTCCTCCTTATAGGGAATAGTGACGTTTATGGCATTGAACGCGCGTTCGGTCATAAACGAGCGGAGCTCGTCTCTTTTTACCTCGTGTATTTCGTAGTCGTAGTCGTTGAGAAGGGCGTGGACATCCTTTGAGAAGCTGTGCCCGAGTCGCTCGCCTATAAGACCGTATTTCATAGTTACCTCCGTTACTGAAGGCATAGCCTTGCAGTGTTAATTATCTCTGAGCCAATCAGTGCCGAATTTTGTAGCCAGCATATCTGCCAGAGCTATAGCGGTTACCGCATCAACTACAGCACGCGCCCTATGGACAATGGCGGGGTCGTGCCGTCCCTCTATCTTAAGCGTGCGCTCTTCCTTGCGGGATATGCTTACGCTTTTTTGCTCCTTGTATATCGACGGAGTGGGCTTCACCGCCGTGCGGAATACTATCGGCATACCGTTTGAAATGCCTCCGTTAATGCCGCCGTTGTTGTTAGATGAAGTGAATATTTTTTCACCGTCGGTAGTGAAGGGGTCATTGGCATCACTGCCGAGCATATCGGCAATCTCAAAGCCCGAGCCGAACTCTACTCCCTTTACAGCAGGTATCGAGAATACTGCGTGCGATATCATACCTTCAAGCGTATCAAACCACGGCTCTCCAACACCCGCGGGTATTCCTATCACTGCTGTTTCGAGCACACCGCCAACACTGTCCCCGTCCTTGGCGACGTCCTCTATTCTTTTATACATTAGCTCTGCCGACTCATCCGATAGGACGGGGAAGAGCTTACTGTTCAAGACATCTATATCAGATGCGTATTCTATAAAGCCTCTGTCGGATATTCCGCCAAGACGGCTTATGTGAGTACCGATGAAAATATTCTTTTTTTCGAGTGCCGAGCGCAGAATTGCACCGACGGCAACCAATGCGGCGGTAATGCGCCCCGAAAAATGGCCGCCGCCTCTGTAATCGCGCCACTCTCCGTATTTGAGCGCTGCGGTATAGTCTGCATGAGAGGGTCTCGGAGTGTCGAATAGCTCGGAGTAGTCCTTTGATGAGGTGCTTGTGTTTTCTATAAGGACGGTAAGAGGTGTGCCCGTTGTAAAGCCGGCAAATGCGCCGCTGATGATAATGGGCTCGTCCTTTTCCTGCCTTGCGGTTGAGATCTTGCCGTATGCGCCCCTCATCCTGAGGCAAGCCTTGATATATTCAAGGTCTGTTTTTATTCCCGATGGCAATCCGTCAACAGTTGCTCCGATCATTGGACCGTGACTTTCTCCAAAAAGAGTTATCGATATGTTATTTCCAAAAGTATTTTTCATAAATACCCCTAACTGTAAAATTTAGTTGTCAAATACCGCTAATTTCTCTAGTTTATCAATAGAAATCTTATCAATGATATATTCACCGATATTCTCGACTCTTATTATCGAGATTCCGTCCGACGAGCTTTTTTTGTCGTGCGACGCATAGGCTATAATGCTCCTTGTATCACCCTTATAAGTGTAGGGAAGAGATAACTTTTTGAGTACCGGTAAGAGCCTATCCTTAACTTTCCTTGAGCACATAGGGAGCATTCCGAGCGCAACACATTCGCCGTGATATAAACCGCCCATGCCCTCGGTTGCCTCTATGCCGTGACCGAGTGTGTGTCCGAAGTTCAGTATTTTTCTCAGCCCGGACTCACGCTCGTCGAGCTCAACCACGTGCTTTTTGATTTTCAGCGATTCTACTATTACGTGCTCTATATTTTCATATATTTCCTCGGTGCTCTTTTCCTCAAAGAAGGCGAAAAGCTCCTTGTTTGACGTCAGTGACATTTTTACCGCCTCTGCAAGACCGCACGCCTTGTGACGCTCTTCAAGAGTTTCCAGCGTGTCCGTATCTATCAGGACAGCCTTCGGTTGGCTGAAGCTGCCGACAATGTTTTTTACACCCTCAAAATTAATTGCGGTTTTTCCGCCTATTGATGAATCCACCTGGCTTAACAGCGTTGTAGGTACGTTGTAGAAATCTATTCCGCGCATGTATATAGATGCGGCGAATGCTGTGAGATCTCCCACAACGCCGCCACCGACCGCAACGGCAGCGTCTCCTCGGTCAAATCCTGCCTCGAGCATAGTGCCGAGGAGAATCTTGAGTGTGTCAAAGCTCTTTGAACTCTCCCCGGATTTTACGCTGACAAGGATGGGATTTTTGCATAAAGATGCTATTTTTGATGAATATATACTCGGCACGCCATCATCGGTTACTATGAGCACGCGTCGATCAAGATCGAAAAATTCATTCGCGCGGTCAAGTATATTATTACTTATTATTATAGGATAGCTTTTGTCACCGAGCTCTGTTGTCAAAACTGTCATTTCAATCTCCTTTTACGCCTTTGTGAAGGTTCCTGCAACCTTAAGCCTGTCACAGCACATCGAGAGCTCATCTATCATCTTACGACCCTCGTCGCTGTCGAGATTACCCTCGGTTTCGAGGTAGAAGTAGTACTGCCACAGCAGTTCCTTCATCGGTCTTGAGCGCAGAGCTCCCATATTAAATCCGTGCTTGCCCACGATATCTATAGCCTTAGCAAGTGCCCCGGCCTCGTTTCTTACAGTGAAGAGCAGAATAGTATGTACTCTCTTTTCAGTGGGCGCGTGCTTGTTTTGCGAGCGAGAAAATACTGCGAAGCGAGTTGTGTTGCTTCTAGCCTGGTTGATGTTTGTCGCAAGCACGTCGAGGCCGAATGTTTCCGCTGCTTCACCGCTTGCTATAGCGGCAACCGTCCTGTCGTTTTTCTCCGCAACGTACTTTGCCGCCATAGCGGTGTTCGGGTACTCTATCGCATCAAATCCGCCTTCTCTGATGTATTTATGGCACTGTCCGAGTGCCTGCGAGTGACTTATTACCGTTTTTATCTCCTCAAGGCGCGCACCCCTTGGAGCAAGCAGGTCGTGAGATATAGGCAACTCTGTTACCGTGTTAATGTATAGCGGCCCCGAGAACATAAGGTCGGTGACCTGACCTACCTCGCCGTTCGAGCTGTTTTCTATCGGGAGTACTACGGCATCGCATTCACCGTTCACTACGGCATCGTATGCCGCCTCGAAGCTTGGATAACCGCTTTTCTCTGCTGTGGGGAAGAGCTTCGATGTAGCGATGTGCGCGTATGCGCCTTCGGTTCCGCAATACGCCACCTTCATACCCGTGAGCAATCTTGCCTGATACGCACGTGAGAGTGACATATTGTTTTTTTGGAAGCCGATATAGTATTCTCTGTAGACGTCATCGTCTATCATCTCGGAGTTTCTTCTGAGCAGCTCCGCCTCTCTGATAGGGTCACAGATCTCGAGCCCGTGAGCCTTTTTATATTCCGCTACGGCTTCTGCCGCCTTCATTCTCTCGACGAAGAGCCTTGCCATTTCCTTATCTATAAGATTGATTTTTTCTCTTGCTTCTTTAAGTAAGTTTTCCATTTTTACCTCTTTATAAGTCCTGCCTCCAACGCAAGATTTCTGAACGCGGGAAGAGCTCTTTTTATTTGCTCTGTTTTTACACAATAGGATATTCTTACGTATCCTCTATAGCCGAAGCTGTCGCTCGGAACAAGCATCAGCTCGTGCCGCTTCGCCATCTCCGAGAAGACTCTGGCATCACCACCGGGAGCTTTAACAAAAAGATAGAACGCCCCCTGAGGATACACGATTTCATATCCGTATTCCTGCAGATTTGTCAATAAAAGTTGTCTATTTTGGTCGTAAACCCTTATATCTGAGTTTTTACCAATGCATGAAGGTAATATTTTTTGCAACAGAGACGGCGCACAAACAAATCCAAGCGCGCGCCCCGCGCCGCATATTGCATAATATATATCCACAGCATTTTTTGCTCTCGGACTCACCAGACAGTAGCCTATTCTTTCGCCCGGTATGGATAGCGATTTGCTGTACGAGTAGCACACTACGGTGTTGTGATAAAGCTTCGGTATATAGGGGACATCGACCCCGTCGTAAACGAGCTCTCGATACGGCTCGTCAGCTAAAAGGTATATACTCCTTGAATACTTTTCCTCGGATTTTTTGAGCACCTTGCTTAATGCGGAAAGGATTTCTTCACTGTATACAGCGCCCGTAGGATTGTTAGGTGAGTTGACTATTATTGCCGCTGTTTTCTCGTTGATTGCCGCCTCTATAGCGGATATGTCGGGCAGGAAGCTGTCGGGAGTACATTTAACCTCCCTTACAACACCGCCGCATCTTTCGGCAAATACTCTGTATTCGGGGAAATAGGGCGCGAGAAGAATTACCTCCTCGCCGGGGCATACGAGAGCTGTCAGTGAGCAGGTTAGTGCCGCCGCCGCTCCTACCGTCATGTAGAGGTTGTCCCCCGATACATCAAAGCCATGTGTTCTTTTGATATGATTTGCGATGGCGGCTCTTACGGTGGCGTCACCCTGTGCCGACGTATAGCCGTGCAGATCTATAGAGTCGCACTCGGTCAAAAGGGCCGTCATGGACGCACCTACCTCATCGGGGCAGGGAACGCTGGGATTGCCGAGTGAAAAATCAAATACGTTTTCCTCACCTATCTCTGCCTTGCGAGCCTTCGCGTATTCAAACAGCTCGCGTATTTCCGACCTTGCCGCGCCAAGTGCGCGCATCCTCTCGTTTATCATATCTCCTCCGTTTTGAAAAGGACTGTGTTAACACTGTTAACATTTCTATACCTATATTATACACAAAACGCGAATAATGTCAAGAGTTTTCTAAAAACCCCTTGAAAAAAGCATTTTGATATGTTAAAATATCAATGTTAATAGTGTTAACTTCATTGAAACGGAGTAAGATATGGAAGATATTTTTGCGCCCGACGGGGTTAGAACAAGACTTATAAACGCAGGTCTTAAGGAGCTCGATAAGCACGGTGTGGTAGATTTTTCTCTCCGTCGTGTGGCTCTTGAGGCGGGGGTCTCCTGCGCCGCTCCTTACCGTCATTTTAAGGATAAGGATGAGCTCATCTCGGCAATCATCGACTACGTTATGGACGGATGGACTATTCTCTCGGAGGGTATAACCGAGATATACGCCTCGGACAATAAGGCTCTCATAGCCGAGCTATCCGTTGCCGGTCTTCGATTCTGGGTGGGCAACGGTAATTTCCGCACTGTCATTATGACTCTCGGCGGCTCGGAAGGAAAAAGGCCTACGGGCATGGCACAGTTTGACGAGCCGATCAAGCGTGCCGTTTGCCGTTATTCCTTGGAGCACGACGGTGCCGACAAAGATACTCTCTGCTTTGAAATTCTGTCCTT
>JAEIGA010017562.1_pt1 | contig 10903 bp, 1 predicted proteins | sample 9270691 | NCBI WGS metagenome assembly JAEIGA01 (sample SAMN17057246, study PRJNA624740) | gut metagenome | biome: biome; isolation source: fecal sample | host: Bos grunniens | place: China: Xizang | collected 2019 | reverse complement strand
AGAGATAGCATTTACTCCCATCTTTTGAGCCGCTAATTGATACAAAGAAAACTTCAATCCATCAGATGTTCCAGATGCTTTAGCGAGCATTGCAATTTCTTCACCAGTCGCAGTTGCTAAGTTAATACTAGCAAATTCAGCCCTAGTTGACGCATCCGTACAGTTGTCTAATCCAAGTTGCAATAACTCTACTTGTTCTTCTGTAGTTTCAACCGTATAACCCAAATTACTATATGCAAACTCCGAAGCATTAACTACGCCCATCTTCTCTAATTCAGATGCGGTGTATTCAACATTAGCAACAGTTAAATTATCTAGTACACCATTACCTCTTATATATTCAGTAACAAGGTCGTTATATGCCTTTTGCACCGCCTCGGTATCTTCTGGTACTTTTGTTAATACATCAAGAAACTTTTGGTATGTCTCGGTATTACCGTTGATATTTTTCATAGAGTCAGCAACAGAGTTAAGACTATTAACATCAACAGTACCGTTGCCATCTTTGTAATCTTGATAAGATGTTTGTAAGGTAGCCAAATCAGATTTAGCAGTATCAAGTGTCTTAACATGAGCATCTATAGTTATCTCTTTGCCATCAAGTTCTTTTGTGTCTTTTTGAACTTTCTTAAGAATCTTATCGAGTTTCTTAAAACTATCTCCAGCCTTAGCTCCGTTATCCATCATAGATTGTAGAGTTTCCGCTGATACGTCATTCAGATTCACCCATTCTTCAAGATTCTTTTTAGCTTCAACATCTATTGTAGTAGAATCGTTAGGATCGGTTCTTGACATACGATTCATTATAGCGGTCATATTATTAGCCTTTTGGTCAACATCCTCAAATCCCCAACGAACCTTCAATTCATTAGCGTCAATATTAAGTATGCTTGCAATCTTACTGATTAACTCACTAACCTTTTGCTGAATTTCTAAGTCAGACATATCACTGAAATCAAAATCAAAGAGTTGTTTGGTTAATTCTCTTATACCACCAGTATTCTTAGTAAAAGCATCTACTAGATTTTTGGCATATTCATCCATATATGCATCGCTACTAACACCTAATCTCTTAGCATCTTCTGTTAGTTTGTTTACACTTTCATCCGACATATTATTAATTAAGTCACTAACATACACACGATGCTCTTCGTCAAGATCTTTATATTTTTCATATGCCGTAGCATATTCAGATATAGAAGCTTTAACACCCTCTGATAACTTAGCTTGTTCCCCTTGAAGTAATGTTAATTCGTGTCTAAGCTCGGTTAACTTATTGGTATATTTGCTTATCTTCTCGTCACTATATCCTTCTTTTTGCGCCTTAGCTAATTTAGTCTCTGTAGCTTGTATCTCGGCATTAATCTTACTCACTCTACTTGCATAAGTATTCTTTTCATCTTTAACAGCAATCTTATCATTCCTAGCAAGAAAGTTTCCAGACAAGATAGTTCCAGCACTTCCTAAACTCATCAAAGAAGTCGCCAAAAGTCCAACACGTTCTACGACATCACCAATTCCATCAATCTGTCTAAACCAGTCAGAAAACTTAGTAACTCCAGAACCCATCTTATCAATATAAGCAGAAGTATTTTTCATATTCTTAGCAAAGTCTTCATCAGCCAATAAAGCAGACGCTTCTCTTTGCTCTTGTTCAGCAAGTTCTTTATTAAGGTCTTTAATTTGACCAGTTAAGAATCCAACCTTTTCGCCTTGTTCATTATATCTAGCAGTAAGATTTGGCATTGTTTCACTAATCTGAGATACGATACCTTTATACTCATCATACTCTTCGGAAGTAAGACTTACATTTTTACCAAGTTCATTTACGCCCTTAGACAATTCATAATATCTATCCTTCACAGAATTGATTGTTTGAATGTTAGAGGTATGCTTAGAATTCATAGTTTCAACAGCACTAGACAAATCCCCCATAGATTCCTCAGCTTCTTTAGAGGTAACTATAAGAGAATCTAAACCTTTAACAACCGCTCCTATAGCTAAGCCAACAAAAGCTCCAGCGAGTAAGTTACCAGCAACCGCTAACGCTTTCATACTAACACTTGCAACCTTAGCCGCATTGCCACTATTTTTAATAGCTTTAGTCTTATGTTCTTCTTCTATTCTTACGCCTTGATTGCTTTTAATTAATTCTTGTGTAGCCAAATTGCTTTCTCTCATAACTTGTGCGTAACTAGCTTCATACTCAGTAGCAGTTATGACTTTATTATTTCTATCATCTAACAACTTATTGTACTTATTTATTTGAGAATCATCAAAACTATCTTTGGTTAATTTATTTGAATAACTACCAAAAGAAAGACCCACTGCATTTCCATATTCATTATATTTGTTATGTACTAAACCAATATCATCTTTTAATGACATTGCTCCAGTTGCAGTTCCAATTAACAATGGGATTGTTCCGAGATTTTTTACAATATTGTCAATGACATCTAATAAATCTTTAAATAATCCTAAAGCAGTTTTTATCTCGTCAGAACTTAACAAATCACTCGATAGTTCTTGCCCTTCGTTTCTTATTTGTGTCAATTTACCTTCTACAGAGTCAAGATATGTGTCAAGTTCGTGCTGAGCAGATCCCTTGTAATCTTTTTTAGACGTATTATATACACTTTCCAATAAGTCTGGATTTTGTAAAATAGAAGCTGCGATATTTGCTCTGTTTTTACCAGCTAAAGCCTCTAACAATGCTCTACCTCTATTAGTTCCAGCCTTTTCATCGGTCTCTAATATCTCTTGATATATTTTAGAAATACCTAAAAGTATCTCATACGTAGATTTATACTCGCCATTATCTTTAAGAATATCAAATCCCTCAAAATTATTTGAAGCAACAGCAGTATAGTCCTTTACAAGTCCTTGCAATTTAGATTTAGTTTGCACAACATAATCATCGGTTTCTTCGCCTAATGATGCTAATTCTTCTTTAGCCTCCTCAGTTCCCATAATACGAAGAGAGATAGTTCTTAAACCAGCTCCCACCGAGTCTGCATCTTGTGTTATACTATTACCAGCAGTAACAAGAGCAATAGCTTCATCCATATCATTACCAGCAGTTACAAGCGCAGCCGCAGATCTCTGTAAGCCTTCCGCTAATTCGTTAGTGCTTATACTAAAGTTGTTACCAATAATATTCAACTTATCAACGATGTCTGTTTTATCCAGTTCTTGATATGCTTGTGACATTGATACCAAACTTTTTGTTGCATCATCTATATTCTCAAATTCAGAAACATTCAACAACACATTAGAAGTCTGAGCAGATTTCTTTGCCTCTTCAAGACTTTCGCCCAATCTCTGCCAATCGGCAGTCGAATTAATAATCTGTTGCGCAGTAGTTCCAACTGTATCAGCAATATTAAATGATTCTTCATAGAACCTATGTAAAGAACCAGTAGTAGAATCGCTAACCTTCTTAAGCTCGGTCATAGCAGTATCTAACTGTGTTACAGCAACTCCAACTTCTCTAACATATCTAATAATATCAAATATTGATATATAAGAAATTAAAGTAGCAAACATAGACTTTGCCCTCTTATTAATCATATCAAAGAGAGTCATACCTTCTAAGTTAGCTTCTCTAGCAGATATTCTAATTTTATTATAAGCGTCTCTAACATTATCTAAATCTGGAAGTATTTTAGAAGTATTAATTCCAGAAAACATAGCTTCAAATTCTTTTCTATATGCAATAGCCGCCTTAGAATTACTCTTCATATAAGAATCTATTTCGTTATATAACTTGCTTCTATCTGTATCACTTACTAAAGTATAGTCTCGTTTATTAGTTTTTAAAGCGTTTAAACTACCACGAATACTTGCTAAACCATCATTAAATTGTTCAACACTTATCTTTCCGTTGCTAAAGTCAGAAATCAGATTGTCAAGCTGAGTATCAAGTGTAACTAATGCGTCTTTGTATTCCGTAGCTTTATCGGTATTATCAGCAGTAATTAAATTACTAATATCTTTGCTAAGTTTCTTTACTTCTGGAGAAGTAGCAACAGCACTAGATATAGATGCTTTTATCTTATTTACTTCTATATTAATTTCTTCAAGTCTCTTTACAGTAACCTCACTACCTAAAGAGTTAAGTTCTGTGGCATACCTTTGTAAATCGTCATACTGTGTTGAGTCAATATTGGTAATATTTCTATTGGCAAATGATAAAATATTATTAGCCAAACTCTGTCTGCTTCTATCTGAGGCTTTATTATAAGCGTTATCAGAACTTAATGTCTTTAATTCACTAGACATATCTGAAATTGAAGAATTAAACCTATCTACAGATACAGCTCCTTTATCAAAATCTCTGATTAATTGAAGCAATTCTATTTTGATATTCAACAATTCTTTTTTATATTCTTCGGTTTTATTAATATCATCTATAGATATGAGACCATCTATATTTTCTTTTAACTTCTTAACTTTAGGAGAATTAGCAACTGTATCTGATATACTATATCTAATATTATCAAATGCATCGCTAAACGAAGCGAACTTACTTCTAGTCATTTCATTTTCAAGATTGCTAAGTTCAGCAACAATTTCTCTCAGTCTTGCTAGTTGAGATTCGTCTATGTTACCTATATTAGAATTAATAAACGACTGAATATTATTCGCCATCTTCTTTCTGTTGCTATCAGATTCTTTGATATATTCGTCGCTATTTAATGACGATAATTTATTTCGCATACCTAATAACGATTCGTTAAATTCTTTAGAAGACTTTTCGCCTTTATCAAAGCTAACAATTAAATCTTTTAACTCCTCGTCAACACTTAATAAGCCATTTTTATATTCCTGTGTTTTATCAGTATTATCAGAATTAACAAGCTTATCTATTTCATCACGAAGTTTTTTAACTTCTGGGGCAACAGAAACAGTGTCAGATATTGCAAACTTCATATTCTCAAACAATGTAGATATTTCGTTTAAACCACTCTTGGTTAAAGTGTCGTCGGCAAGAGAAGCAATCATACTTCTTAAATCTTTAATTTGAGAATCATTTAAGCTGGTAATATTTTTATTGATAAAAGATTTAATATTATCAGATAATTTACTTTTATCTGTTATAGACGCTAATGTATATTTATCATTATCTTCTTTTAGTTTTCCGAGTGTAAACCTTGCATCTGTTATTTCTTCTCCCAAATCTGTATCGCTTATCCAACCTTCGTCATATAAAGCAACAGCACTTTTGAGTTTTGAATATGCTTCAATTACAGTATCTACCCACTCCGTTGTTTTGTTTATATTTTCATAATCAAACAAATCAAGAAGTCTTTGAAATTCATTTTGCAACCTTTTAACCTCTGGATTTAACGAAGCACTTTCAGATATGGTAGATTTAATTTTCTCGAATAATGAAACCTTTTCTTTTAATTGTTCGTTTGTTAATGTACTTTTATCAAGTGATTGCATAATACTTTTTAATTCATCTTTATAATCTCCATAATCAATATTATGAAGTTTATTATTAATAAATTTTTTTATATCACTAGATAATTTACTTTTATCCGTTACAGATGCTAATGTATATTTATCATTGTCTAATTCTTTTAAAGTTCTTTCGATTCCTTTTAACGATAAGTTAAATTCATCAACAGACAATCTTCCTTCGTCAAACATTCGTATAGTAGTATCTAATGAAGTATTTGCTCGTCTTAATTCTCTATTATATTCTAAGGTTTTATCAGAATTATCTAGGTTTGTAAGTTTATCTATTTCTTCACGAAGCTTCTTCACCTCTGGAGCAATAGCCACCGTATCTGATAGTGCGAACTTGAATTTCTCAAAAGACGATGATATATTATCTAATTCCGCTTTGTTTAAATTGTCGCTAGATAACATATTCATTAACTCTTTTAATTCTGACATTTGCTCGTTTACCAAGCCGCCAGCGTTCTTATTAATAAAGGATTTAATATTATTAGACAGTTTATCTTTATCAGCTATAGATGCTAAAGTATATTTATCACTATCTAATTTCTTTAATGTGTCTTTAAATTTGTCTAAACTTTTGTTAAAAAGGTTCACGGATAATCTACCTTCGTCAAAAAGTTTAATATTTGTCTTAAGCATACTACTCACATACGCCAATTCTTTATTATATTCGTCAGTCTTATTAGAATTATCTGAGTTATAAAGTTTATCAACTTCATTTCTAAGACTCTTTACCTCTGGCGACATTGCTACAGTATCAGACATTGACAATTTAAACTTCTCAAAATCCGAAGATATTTCGTGTAAACCTTTCTTCGTCAAAGTGTCATCTGACAATACATTCATTAACTCTCTTAACTCGTTAACTTGATCCGATTTAAGATTAGTAATATTTCTATTAATGAAGTCTTTTATGCTATTAGATGTTCTACTCTTATCATCTGTAGATGCTAGAATATAACTATCATCTTTTAAAGATTTTAAATCGGTTTTTGTTTTTTCTAAAGATGCGTTAAATGTATCAACTGATACCTTACCTCTGTCAAAATCCTTAATAGATTGATTAAGACTATCATCTATCTCTAATAACTTAACCTTGTATGCTTCTGTCTTATCAGTATCATCCATATCAATAAGTTTATCTATTTCACTTCGTAGCTTCTTTACCTCTGGAACAATAGCCACCGTATCTAAAACAGCAAACTTAATCTTTTTAAAAGATGAGGCTATCTCATTATATCTTTCAACTGTCATAGAAATAGAAGCGTCATTAAGTTCTTTTCTAAGCTTACCCAGAGCATTTGAACGCTCTTTAGTCAAACCTAGCTTATTTTTATTTAGATATTCTTTTATATCCATATCTAAACTACTTCTATTATCAAATGAAACAATATTGAACCTATCACCGTTTAATGATTTAAGGGTTTCTTTTATTCTGCCTAAAGACATAGCAAAACTATTAGCAGAAACAACTCCGTTTTTAAAATCTTCAATTAATATATTGAATTCGTCATCTACCCGAATTAAAGATTCTCTATATTCATCAGTCTTCTTTGAGTCATTAGAATCCAACATAGAGTCAATTTCTTTACGAATCGTTCTAGCACTATCTGGAATTGACCTAGCAGATTTCATACTAGCCAGAGTATTCTTATAAGCCTTTTGAGACTTTTCTAAATCTCTAACACTTTGTGGAGTATCAAGACTGTTTAATATCTTATTTAATCTCGCAACTTCTTTTTCTACACCTTTACTGTCAACTATTCCGTCTAATGTCTCCTTGATGTTGCTTCTTAATCTATTAATAGCAGATAGGTCTGCTTGTTTAAATTTATCAGAACTAGCCCTATTTAATAATTCTTCCGCTATTAAAACATCTCTTCTTAGCTTTTCAACACCTTTATCGGTTAAATCTGGTAGCCTACTAAATCCATTACTAATTGATTTTACTTTTTTCTCAACTCTATCTAATAATTCAGAATACTCAGATGTGTGACCTAGAGTATTTTTTCTAGCTTTTGCCAATTTATCTTGTAATCCCAACACCGTTTTATTAGCATCGCCAGTTTTAGAAATCTGGTCTTTGATGTGAAGAAACACAGTTTCAAGCTCTTCAAACTCAGCAACGGTTCTACTGGTAGTAAGACTTTTATATAAAGCACTTAACTCGTCTTTGAATTGTCTAGTCACAGACAACTCGCTATTCATCATATTTCTAACTTTGGTTCTAAAAGCGAGTAATTTCTTTTCAGAAACAATTTGTTCTTCTGCTTCCGTTTGAACGCTTAGTTTTTTAGCGGTGTCTTTAACCTTCTTCTCGCTAACAGTCATAACTTTAGCAAGATCGTGCAATTCGTTACTCTTAGACGTAATCTCCTTAATACTGTTTATAAATTTATCCGCACCAGTATTTTCAGATAATGTAGTATTAAATTTATCAACTGATTCAGATAACTTAGTAAAGAAAGCATCTATAGAATTGAGACTTGCTTCACCAAAGGTCATTCCATTTACAGTTCTTGATATAGTTGCAACAGCTTCGTGAAGGTCTTTCAGCTTTTTAATCTCCTTGTCTACCTCGTCAATAACTGTATTTCTTTCATTTGTGAAAGCTTTAGTCTTATTCTCAACAGCCGTTATAACATTACCAAGTTTATTCTCTAATTCTCCAAGCTTATTTATTTCAGCCTGTATTCCATCAGAAGTTGAAATGTTTTTTAAAATATCAACCAACATATCAATTTCATTTTTGGTATTCTGTGCCTGTTCTCCCTCTTTCTTTAGACTTTGAAGAACCTCATCACTCTCGCTAACAATTCCAGAAGCGTTAAACATATCTTTCATTTGACTCTTTATCTCATCAACTTCGTTTCCGAGTTTTTCAAATGTTGACACATCAACCTTTTTACCGTTACCAATCTCTTTAATTGCTGTGTTTAATAAATCTACTTTTTCAACAACATTATTAACAGTAGTTTCTAACACATCAAAAGAAAGATAATCTACTCTATCTTGTAAAGTTTTGCCTAACGACAAAAAATCGTGTTCCAAATCCATTAATTGGGAATCAAGAGCCTCAACACTTCCCTTTACATTATCGAATCCTTCACCGCTAACACCTTTTAATTCTGATTTTAAACGGTCTATTGTTTCGGTTATATCTTTTATTTTACCCTCTAAAGAATCATACTTAATATTTAACTCGTTAATTGAATGAGATAATTTATCGTTAAACTCTTTATTTTTATCGTTTTCTATAGTGAGGTTACGACCTTTTTCTTTTTCTTCGTATAGTTCCGCATAACTTGCCTCTAGTTTCTCATTGGTTTTTACTACTTCCTCGCTAACCTTGTTAAGTTCTTTTTCCTTGTTAGCCAATTCAGAATCTTTGTTGGCTAGTTGTGAACGAATATTTGTAATCTCAGACTCAGAATCAGTTAATTTATTATCCTTTTCTGATAACTCAGTACGAACATTGGCAAGCTCTGATTCGGTTTTGGTTAACTTAGTATCTTTCTCTGATAACTCAGATCTAACATTTACAAGCTCTGACTCCATATCAATAAGCTTATTATCCTTCTCCGAAAGCTCAGAGGTGATGTCGGCAATCTTAGAATCTTTTTCCGCTAACTCTCCAGTTTTTTCTGATAACTCAGTGCGGATATTTGCAAGTTCAGATTCGGTCTTAGCTAATTTGTCTTGTATTTCAGAAGAATTAATATCATTACTAGAATTTGTCTCTTTTAGGTTTACATTCTCGCTAGTTAATTTTTCTACTTCTTTTTTTAATTCTTCGTTTTTATTCTCTAAATCGCTAATTATCTTTCCAGCTACTTTTTCAATTTCTTTATTTGTAACATCTCCACCAACACTTCTACTCAATCCACTAAATATATTTCGATAATATGATTGTATTTGGTCTTGTAATTTCTCATTGCCTTTAATCGCAGAATTAACTGCGTTATCATACATCTTATCAACCATCTTAGATAACTGAGTTACTATCGAACCATCCTCGTCAATATCAAAATCGGTTGCGTTATCAAGTATTTTATTATACTCTTTGTTAAAAGTTCTCTCTCCAATACCAGAAAAATCAATCTTTTTTGACTTGTTGTATTTTGAATTATATTCATCTGTCAATCTTAACAGTTCTTTTAACTGAATAATAGAGTTATAATACGCTGGAGTCAAAGTATCTTTATCCGTAGAACCTTTTGCGTTTCTGTATGCATCAATATTTTTAAATATCTTTTCACGCATAGCCAGAATTTTAGCCCATTCTTTTGTTTCTTCCTTAGCTCCTTTTAAACTCTTTTTATCCAGTTTTACATCTGGCATCTTTATTTCCATACTGTCGTCGCCAAAATTAAGTTCTTCAAAATTTCTTAAAAACATATTAAGATCTTTTTTTATTTTTTTGCTACCTTCTACGACACTCTTATGAGCCTCTGTAGTCATATCTAATATCTGCTTTTGCAGATTATCATCATCTATTGTAAAATCCACATTATTTACGGTGACTTTAAAGTTACTGAGCCTTTTCTCTGCTTCCTTACCACCTTTTCTAACCATTTTGTCAATAAGGTCAGCAACACCCTCGATAATTTGCTTCTGACCCTCTAATTCTATCTCTTGTATTTTAGCCATATATTACACTTCCTTTGCTATAGTTTACCATCCCAAAGACTTAACTGTTTCCTTAATACTTCTTTTAGAAGCTTCTATCATCATACTTCTGTAATATTTTTCACACTCGGTTTTAGCTTCGGAGAAAAAATCATCCATACTCTTTGGTGGAGATATATATACTTGATAATTCACACCTACAATACTTCTCACCTTAAAAGGTTCAAAACTCCACCCATCTATTTCCCATCTCATAGGAATAGCTCCTTTACTTCGCCAGCCAGAAAGAACATTATCAACTACTCCATCAGCACTAAAATTACTATCTCCCCAATATGCTTCGTAGTCTTCCATTCTGTGACCATCTAGCTCCACAATTATTCTTTTAGGATTTCTACCGCTACGAGAAATATGAGCATTAAAAGATTTATATAAATTAATACCAGTTCCAGTACCAACTCTTTTTTGACCGTGACGAATATATCTAACGGTTATGTAATCCGCATAAAAAGCTTGTATCATCATATTATATAATTCTTTATATATTTCTTTTGTTTCTTGTGCTACAGTATTTGCTTTGCTAGACATTTCTTCTCTAGCACTATCGACAAGCATATCTTTAATACTTTTTAAATAACTATCTGGTATTTTAATTTTCATATTTCTCACCGCCTTGTATAATATAGCCAATTAGTTATTACTTAAATCTCATTTGATATTCTGTTTATCATATCACCTATTACACGATCCATCTTATCCATCTTAATTGAAATGTCTGTATTGTTATCAATAATATCATTTCTTT
>JAEIGA010017561.1_pt1 | contig 10903 bp, 19 predicted proteins | sample 9270691 | NCBI WGS metagenome assembly JAEIGA01 (sample SAMN17057246, study PRJNA624740) | gut metagenome | biome: biome; isolation source: fecal sample | host: Bos grunniens | place: China: Xizang | collected 2019 | reverse complement strand
GGTCTTTTCCCCACCCTTGCAGGAGATACACGCGTGACCGCTCTCTGTTTGTGCGCTGATGCTCTCTATGTCGTCCTCGTGATTGTCCAGAAAGCCTAGAAGCGTAAACGTGATAGCCGAAACACCAGCGCACACAATGTCATTGCCGTGTTCGCTGTACCCGGCATGTCCTGCGATTGTCAGGGCATGGGTATCATCTCCCACGTGGTAGTCAATTTGGATCATGCGTTCTCCAGACTGGGCTTGGCTCTCTCGGCCAACTCCTGCCCGTAGGAGGTCATAGTGCCCTTCTGAGCGTCTGTAGCGGCACTACCCATGCTCTTCCCCTGGGGAGCCTTCTGTGCTCCTGCGGGAGCGCCCTGAGCGCCCTCTGTGAGCCCCAGCACATCCTTGCCGGTCAGCTCCATAATGATGAGGCCCATCTTGTTCATCTGATCCTGCATCATCATCATCTGATTCAGAAGGGTCTGTCCCTGCTGTACCTTCTCCTTGACCTTCTCTTCACCGTCGAAGTCCATCATCTCAAGAGCGGTAAGCACCTGCTCCGCGAGCTGGGGATTGAAGAAACCCATCTGGTACAGCTCCTTGGCAAGCTCGTTCTGTGCCATCTTGGAGTAGGGACTGCGCTTCTGAGGCTTGACCACAACGTCAAACACAGGCACGCGGTAGGTCTGCTCATAACCGGGCTGCATCTCCTGTCCCAGGTAGGGAGCCACAGGCACGCCCTTGATATTGGCGTTGCTGTACTGCACGTACTCAAAGCCGCCCTTCTCGCCCACGATGCGGAATGTTCTCATCTCATCGTAGAACTGCCGGATCAGCTCGATTGCCAGGTAGCACTCCTGTGTGTAGCTTCTGTATGCCGCAGCGATCATGTCACGGCTGGTCTTGTTGCCCGCTTCCTGAAGAGCTGCAATGGCCGCCGCAGCGGTAACACCACCGGAAGAGCTGCCCTGCGATACGTCACGGTTGGAGGAGGTCTCCTTCAGCTCGTCAATCTTCATCTGCAGCATATTGATTACGCTGCCGCCCACCTGCTGTACCTGGATGGGCTGAATGTTGTTGGGATCGCCCTCGTAGTACACAAGGGGCTTGCTCCAGTCCAGGAAGTCGTCTTCGTTGATGCCGCTGCCCTTCTTCACCAGGAAGCGCACCTTGGCGCTCATCATGGAGTTCTCCAGAATCACCTGACTCAGCTTGTCAATGTAGAGCTGGGGGCTCTTCATGATGGCGATATAGCCAAAGCCAACAGGTGTGCCCTCTTCGGGGAAGAGAACGTCAAACTCCACGGGATATTTGCCGTGGTCATAGAAGCCGTTGGGGTAGTTCTCAGGCTCGTTCTCGCTGGCGAACAGCACCTCACTGCCGCAGAACTTGCAGTAATGCAGGATGGTCTTACCTTCGGGCGTGCGCTTCTTGTAGTACCAGTCCACAACCACGCTCTTCTTGCTCACATCCACATTGTCGTCATGGACGTACTGCTTCGCCTCGATGATCTGGCCGCCCAGCTTGTTCTTGAGCTGCGGATATTCCTGTTCCAGCAGGTCGTTGTCCTTCAGATCAATGACAAACAGGTTGCGGCTCTTCTGCAGATCGGTGATACCGGGCTCCCAGAAGATGTTGAGAATGTCCATGAAGCGAATGTCGATGTCGCCCAGACCGTTCTCCAGCTCCTTGTTCCAGAAGACACCCTTTGCCACCACGCCATGCTTGAGCTTGTACCATGCGGCCTTGTCATAGGTCTCCTCGTACTCGTTGCGCTCAAACACCACAGGGAGAATAGAGCTCAGGGTCTTCGCGTCGTTCTCGTCTGCCATCTCACGGGGCAGCACGTTGGGCTCAGGATAGTTGTCCATGATGTCCGCGTGCTTGTTGGAGATGGAGTTGAACATCCAGGCGGAGGTAGGCTCAGGTCGTGCCTCTTCGGGGTTCTGTGCGGTCTCTCTGCCGTTCTTCCCTCTGATCACGTCCCAGTGACGCAGCTTCCACCAGCGCTCTTCCTCTACAATGCGGTTTTCCAGATTGGCCTTGCCTGCCTTGTAGTCCTTGAGGATCGTGATAACTTCATCAAGGCGCTTCTTGTCAATGGCAGGTCTCCCGCTCTCATACTGCTCGTTTTCCACAGCAGACTCCACGGGCCCTTCCTTTGGGTTCTCTTTCCCCAGCAGCATCTTGGCCGCCATAGGCAGGTAGTCCTTGAGAGTCCTACCCTTGCTGTTGGGGGTATTCAGATCAGGCATATATTAGCCCTCCCTCTCTTTTTTGTAACCGCCATGCTTGCCGGCCGCGGTTACTTCGTCGCTAAGTTTAGGGGCTGGCCCCACTTGATTTCTCTCTGTGCACAGGCAGGGCGGCGTGTCCTGCATCTCAGATACCTTTCGGTGCGGCGGGAGCCTTTCCGCCCTCTGTGCTGCCCGCTTGGGGCGTGGTTAATACTTCCGGTAGAACGCATAACGGTCCACCTCGTCGTCTGTGCTCAGCGGGTCGTATACCTGCGGCCTGCGCTCCTTCACGGGTACAGGGGCCATCGGATTGGCCATACATATGTACCGGCTGCTGTCCGCTATATGATCCTCCAGCTTCGTATCCACGTCCTCAACCTTGTTCTCGTCATACATCAACATGGGAATTGTACGAATGAAGCTGCGGCAATTCTTGAATACATACATCATCGGGATGCCGTTCTCATCGAACGCGAACCGGTAATGCATCTGCATCCATCCTGGTATGCGCTTATGATCTCCGGGCTCGAAGTACACACCGTACTTCTCAGCCGTCTCTGCGATGCTCACACCGTGGCTTTTTTCCCATATGGCCGGATCCGCCACGCCCTGTATGTGCTTATCTTTAAGCCAGCGATGCTCGCCCTCGACACGCTTAATCTCCTTGAATATCTCATCAGGAGTCCATTTCACGCCGGTGTCAGGCTCGTCTGGCAGACAGCCATAGAGCTCCAGAATATGATATAGTCGACCGTCGTAGTCCACCGCCCACCATGTAACGCTGAACGGTTTGGAATAGCCAAAGTCGAATCCTCTCCAGATACGCCATGTCGGCGGTATATCAAACGGGTCGATAACATGAGTCCATAGTCTGTCCTCGTAGTGAGATGGATCGTCGGTGAACTCCTCGAATACCGCGCCGCCCTCAATACCCCAGTCTCCCAAGCCTGCAACTTGATACCGTTTTGGATTGTTGGCCTTCATGTCCTCGAACTTCTTCAAGTCTGCAGCATCCAGCCACTCGTTGCACAGGTAGTTCGTTGTCTTTGCCAGTACATTGTCACTGGGAGGAGCATCATAGAATCGCTTCTTTATCCAGTGGCTCGACAGCCAAGGGTTGAACGTCAAAGTGACCTGCTTCCATAGGCCGGTCTCCGGCGGTATCTCACCGCGAATGGATTCGTCCAGCATATCGAAGTCGGCCTCGTTGTCTACCTCAAACGCTTCTTCAAGCCACATCCAGCACAGATACCCACTTGGCACAGAGATGGAGGTGATCTTCATGGGATCATCCAGCCCTCGGAAGTAGATCATCTGGCCTGTCGGCTTGTATCGTGCGTACAGTGGACTTGTCGTGAAGTCCCATAGGTGATATACCTTAAGCCTCTGTGCAGCCCATCTCAGGTCTGCGAAGCAGCTATCTCGTATCGTTGCGAAGGTCTTACGCACCACCAGTGTGTTAGCCTCCGGATATTTCATCATGTGATATATCAGCCAGATCGCGGTCGTCTTGCTCTTCTTGCTGGCTCGGCTGCCCTTGCATACACGGTAGCGCCCCTTAAACCTCCAGAAGTCTCCGTAACCACCGCCTATCAAATCCGGCAGATAGACTGTACGGTCAGGCATTCAGCACAGCCTCCTTGTAGTATGCGAATCGTTTCCCACCAGCGTGCTTGTTTACTCCTCGAATACAGCAGGATATAGACATATAGTGTATGCCGGTCGCTTTAGCAGCACCCGTTACGGAGTCGTATATCTCGCCTGTGTCCAGGTTTATGACAGGCTTTCTATTGCCCTTGTGTGTCTGCTTCAGTTTCTCCTCACGCACGGCCACGGCATTGCCGTAGTGCATATTGTATAGAGAGGTGCACCACTCCAAGTTGTCCGCGCGGTTGTTGAGCTTGTTCTCATCCTTGTGGTTAACCTGCGGCATGTTGTCAGGGTTCGGGTGAAACGCTGCGGCTACCAGCCTATGGACATAAGCGTCATTTCCTTTGCCCAGGCTCACCCTCATGTATCCGGACGTGCTAAGCTTCTGCTTCAGCACTCTTCCAATACGCAGAAAGTACACATGCCCGTTCCAGCACTCTCGATCTAGGCTTCTTACTCTACCGAGATCGGAAACTTGATACAGACCTTCAAAGCCTGCGATGTCTTTCCATACTTCGCTCATGTGTTTACCTCCCAAGTAAACGCCCCTAAAATAAAACTCGGGGAAAACAGTAGGGAGACTGTCTTGTCGCGTTGCAATCGCTATCCCCAAGCCCTATTTACTTATTCAGCAACCTCATCCGCTCCAGCAAAGATAACCGGCTGCATATTCACATCAGCATTGAGATCCACTGCCTGCGGGGCTTTTCCATAGACTGCCTCAAAGAAGAACTTCTCAATATCCGCCTTGATCTTCACCGGCGTAGCGGGATCATCAGCAATGGCTCTCAGCTTTGCAGGTGCATCCTTGGCATACTGTTCCAGCTCGATAGGCTTCTTCGGTCTGCCGCCGGGATTCCCGCTCTGCCCCTTCACAAAGCGTCCAGTTTTGTCTCTGTTCTGTGGCTTTTCCTTCGCCATGCTTCTCTCACCCCTTTGGAAACAAGTGTTCTACTTGTATTATATCTAAAACCTAGGGGGACATAGAATAGCCTATATTTGAACAAAAAATAGAGGACGGGATAATTCCCGCCCTCCAGGCTCATTTTCCTGTGCTTCCGAAGCCACCGGTGCCTCGTTCTGTGTCCTCCAGCTCATCTACCAGTTCCACCTCCGGAGTGATGATAGGCAGAATCACAAGCTGAGAAATCTTGTCTCCTCTATGTACGCGATAGTCAAAGCCGCTGTTGTTGTAGAGCTTGACCACAATGCTGCCGGTGTACCCTTCGTCGATCAGGCCCTCACTGGTTAGCCCATGCTTCACGTTGAGTCCACTCTTACTCACCAACAGTCCCGCCGTTCCACTTGGGAGCTGCACGTGCACACCTGTGTCGAAGATCGCGCTCTCATTTGCCGGTACGATCTGATCCTCCACAGCATAGAGATCCATGCCTCCATCGTGCTCGTGGGCCCTGGTAGGCACAAATGCGCCGTCATCCAGTTTGATCTTCACTTCATGTCCTCCTTGCTACTCTCGATCTCTCCGCCGCAGGCAGCGTATCCCGCAAGATCAACCCAGTTATCTGACTTCGCATGCCCGCTTGCGATCCGCGCCAGTTTAAGCAGCGCCATCATAGCGGCCACGTCCTTCGCGTCGATCAGGTGGTCAGCCTTCGCCTGCAGATACACATTCCACAGCCTTGCGATCACGCCGAAGTTATCCTCTGCTCTGCCGTAGTCCTCTTCCCGGCTGCCGCTGATGCAATCTCCTGCCAGCGACAGGACATCCAGTCTGTCCATGTTTCTCACCCTTCCATAATTCTTTTGAAAGCCTCTTCCAGCTTCCCGTCTGCATAGTCCAAGTCTGCGCCACTGGCGAGACCGCCGTACTCATTCACGATCTTCTCCATCGCTTCCTTGAACCGCATGATTCTCTCGCATCCAAAGCCGAACTCATCATTGAGCGCGACTGCCGATGCCATGAATATCGTATTGATGCACCGCCTGACGATCTCCTGTCTCTCCATGTAGGAGATGGCATGTTTCGCCACCGTCAGCTTCCGGGCGTATGCGTTAGGTTTAGCCATTTTTATCCTCCCACCATTTGATCTTCCTGAACCACAGGGCATCGGCAATGGAGAACAAAGCCCATGTGGTCATATACTCATAAGTCACGGAATCGAAGGATTTTCCCTTCGCCGCATCAAATAGGAATGCCAAAAGGAAAACTAGGCTCATCCCGCATCCCCTCCCTTCAGCAGTTCCGGGTTATCGTGGATGTTGCCGATGACCTCGACATCGAATTCACACATAACAATATCAATAGCAGGGCAATTTATTCCTTTTGCATAATGGATGCAGAAGCAACCCATTCCATAGGTCACATAACCTACTCTATCGCCAAAACGAACAACATCCCTCTCAAAAATCCGCTTGCCGTTCTTGTCGGTCAGCCCGGTAAACTGGCCTGCGGTGGAGGGTTCAACCTTGCGCCAGCACCCGATTCGTATGCGGTTGCCGTGGTCTCCGTATGATATGTCGCTCACAACAGGGCAGATGTAAAAAGCACTGTCTCCGTCATTCAGAAAAGCACCCTCCGCCCACTCGCCATTGTCAACCCGCTTTCCCCGGAACAAAATCTCACGCATCGTTATCCCCTCCATCCATTTTCGCTCCGCAAACACCGCAGTAATTTTGCGAATTATCATCATCCCATACATTCTTCTGTGTGAAACGGCATTGGTCACAAGTACCGCTTCCGTTATCGTGGAGTATCCACCGACCATGCACCACAGCCACCACATCGGAGGCGGGGATTTCATGCAAAATACAATCGACAGAGCATAGCCTTGATTTCTCTCCGTTATTACAAGCGGCGCACACCGCTTCCCTCTCGATATACTCAGCCATCGTCAGTCCTCCGTCAAAGCAAATTCGTATGCGGAACTGTCGGACACGCTGACAATGCGCTCCTCGTACTCCGCAAAAACCCGATCATCTAATTCGTCCAAGTTCTTACAAGCCGGTAAATGTACCAGGTCAAACTCAACGCCAGACTTTTCGAAAACGGCAAACTTGCCTTCCGTTTGGTTCCAAATGCCGATATAGTGCATAGTTTGAAAGCTGCAGATTTCGTCAAAGTGCATCCCGTTTTCGGGTGTCAGTGTTCTAATTAACTTAACCATTGTTACCCCTCCGTTTCCTTCAAAATCCCAACCAGTTTTACCAAGTCATAAAACTTGAGCGGGCTTAGGCCAGTCTTCGCTCCAACTCGCTCCAGATGATACTTAACGGTGTTTCTGTTCAGGAACAGTTTTCTCCCCGTTTCCGTGACACTCATATCGTTGTCGGCAAATGTCAGGACGACCTGAACATCAACATCGGTGAGGTATTCTTTCACCGGTCTCTCCTCCTCTTTACCGCCTTGAACGCCGCGTCCGCAAAGAGTCCGTCCACATCATTCAGCTTCGCTCTCTCTGCTCTGATGACCGCTTGCTCTGCATCATGCTTTTCCTTTGCCCTCTTGTGCCGGTCACAGGTGGAATGGCACAGATAATGCCGCTCCGTGCGGCCGTAGCAACCTTTATCCTGTGCCATCTTCACGCCCTCTTCCTATAGGCCAAGCAGTTCCGGCAGGTGGGGAGCTTGCAGCTCAGGCACTTCTGAATAGCCTCCGGGGAATCGCAGAAGCTAATCACGTTGGATTCAGTGACGGCAGGCTTTTCCCTCTTCCTCTTCTCACGCTCTCTCGCTTCATATACCTTCACCTGCTTTTTGGCGCACTCTTTGCACCACCTTGTTCGTGAGCCGATCGTAACAACCGCTACGCCACAACCTTCGCAAATGATCGTGCGTGGTTTCCTGCTACCCCTGCCCATCAGCACTCCCCCGTGATAAGGCTCGAATATGGAAGGGTTTCGATCCACTTGCAGAACTCGCGCCACTCGTCCAGCTTGTGCGCCTTGCGTGCGTGGTACATATTGGTCAGCACCTCATAGTTCAGCGTGACGGTGCGCATCTGGTTGAAGGAGGAGGGGAGCCGCTGGATCATCTGCCACCACCAGGTCTTGTCCTTGGTCTCGTTGAATCTGTCACGGTAGACATTCAGCCGCTCGATATCGTGCTTCAACTCCCGCATCGCCTCTCCGATCAGATGCTCATGGCTGAAGTCATCCAGTGTAAACTCCTTCGCATGGATCTTGTGCATGGTGGAGCAGCTATTCGCCACCGTGCCCACCTTGTAGGTGTCGAACTCCTTCCACCAGTACAGGGGAGCGGTGATGTCCATGCTCACTATGATCTGCCGCATGAACTTGCGCTCGTCAGATCCGGCATTCCGGAGCCGCATCATGAGGGTGAGGTCATTTTTCCCAATCCATCCATACCCCTCGTCTACTGCTTCCACACTCATACAACTGTCCGACTTATCCCAACTATTCATTGGGTTCCGCATTCCTCGGATGGCTGTTTCCCAGCCCATGACCGAAGTTTTCTCGATCTGAATCACTTCGCGCCCTCCCTCTTCGCCTGGGCTCTCTTGCACCGGCACTTCTGCACTCTCGCAGCAGCAACTTTCGGGTTCCACCCGCATTTATCGCAACCTCTGTACGCAAGATCGCAGTCAACACCCTGGGCAAACTTGCACGCAGGCATGGCATTAGGTTTCCTTGTCATGACTATCCCTCGTTTTCTTCAGCATTCTCAGTGGCAAGCACGTGCCGGAATTGCACGTTATCTTCTTACAGTTCAGGCACATCTCGATCCGTTCCTTTGAGTCACAGGTGTAGATCGGGTCGATTGGATCTAATCCCGCCTTCTTCCTCTCCTTCGCGTTCTTCTTGTACCTGTTTTTTTGTGCATTGCGGGCCCGCTTGCGGCAGGCCTCGCAATACATCGTCGTCGTGCCGCGTGTGATGACGGTCGCCCCGCACGCGACGCATTTCACTTCCCTCTCCATCTCAGAGCCACGGGAGATCCCCGTCATCGTCAGGAATGTCATCGAACTGGTTCTCCTCGGGTTTCTTCTGTCCGCCCTCCTGCTTGACGAACTCACCGAAGTACACATTGTCCGCCTGCACCTCGGTATTGCGGCGCTTGTTGCCGTCCTTGTCGGTCCAGTCACGGATCTGAAGGCGGCCCTCCACCACGGCCATGCGGCCCTTGGCGAAGTATTTGGAGACGAACTCTGCGGTGTTGCGCCATGCAACAACGTCGATCCAGTCGGTCTCACGCTCGCCCTGGGTATTCTTCCTGTCGCGGTCAACGGCCAGGGTGAAGGATGCCACGGCCACGCCGCTCTGCGTGTGGCGAAGTTCGGGGTCGCGTGCCAGTCTGCCCATGATAACGATTCGATTGAGTGCCATTTTTTAGTCCTCCTTGTTTATTGATTGTTCCTCAATGATTTCTTCTATTCCGATTTGCTCATATTCACTGGAAGTCTGCTTTGCTATTTTCTTCTTCATTTCCTCGCGGAATCGCAGGTAGCCACGCGTGTATTCATAGGACGCTCCGAAGATTTTCAGTGCTGCCCGATAAAACTTCGGCTCGTGTTTTTGCAAAAGCTCCAGCTCTTTCTCGAACTCTTTGCCGTACGGACAACCACAGCAACCAGTCCTCGTCATTCCCCACACTTCGTAGCAATCGCTATTCACTATGCCGTAGTGCTCCTTGTAGTCCCGTTTATCCTTGTCGGTTAGCCAAAACAAGGGGCGAAAGCTGTCCGGCCCTGAGTAGGACTGTGTGAAGCAGGATTTAAAAGCGGTTGCCCTGCTACCACCTTCCGCCTTGCGGAGCCCTGTGCAAGTTAGATCAAAGTCGTGCTCCTTCTCGTACTTTCTTGCCGGATCTTTTTTAGCCTTTTGGCAACACTTTGCAGATATCGGCATAGGCGGCGGGAACTCGATAAGGTACTCCTTCAAAAACGGGACGTATGCAATGTTCAAAGAACTTTCGGAGCCGTCGTCCTTCTTCTGGTATTCGTTACACCACCATCTCAGTGCCGCCTTGCACCGCGGATATTTTTCGTATAACTCATCAAATGGTCTATCTTCCCAAGTGAATCCGTGTTTTTGAAGCCGATAGATGTATTCACTGACTCTCTTAGACCAAAACGGTACGCCATATTTTCGGCAGCAGTTCGGAATTGGAAGGATGGGGTCTCCCCATTCGATTTCTACTCCATACTTTTCTGCGAGTTCGGCCAGGTGGCGCTTTGTCGCGTCGGTTTCCAGCCCAGTGTTGTGAAACACATAGACCGCTTTTTTCTCTGGGTCTAGCATGTGTATTGCGTGCATCAGTATGTCGCTGTCGCTGCCTCCGCTAACCGCTACCATAATTTTTTTGTGAGCCTTTACCTCCGCCAAAACTTTTGAAAGCATATCTTGAATTGGGAAGGACGGCGCGTTCACAACTTCATTCATTAAGTTGTCAGTTAGTTCATCTAATTCCACTTTGCTCCGCACCTTCCTCCAGTTCAGTAATTTTGATTTCAGTTCTCGGATTTTCTTTGTCATAGTCGCCGCGGATGATGGTGGTGATGTGCTTCAGATCGTCGTCCACAATGACTCCCGCCTTCGTCAGCCCATCCAGAAGGAACTTGCCTGCGTAGTTGTCCGCGTCGTGTCGTGCCAGGGTAGGGAAGTAGTAGGTGATCTCCACCTCCGCCCTCTGGTACGGCTTCTTTGGCCGTCCCTTGTGCGCCCTGCATACGCCCCACACATACTGCGTCCAGTATTTCTTAGCCTCTCGGTATTCCCATACATTCTTGCGGCCCGCCGTCTCATTGAGGCTGGGCGGCACGCCTTTGAGTACCACTGTCATGCTCATATCTCAGCCAGCCCCCTCATTCTCCAGTTCCACTCCAGGTCTTTCTTCAGGTTGAGGAGGAACCCACCGGGGCGGGATCGCTCTGCAATCCTCCCGGCAATCGCCTCGTCAATCTCGTTCAAGTCGCCCAGCGTCCTCTCACTGCTGATGATGGTAATGAGCCCAGGATTGTTGTACCGGTAGTTCAGGATCTCAAATGCCGCGTTGATGTCTCCCGCCGTGGGCAGCCTCACAACTCCCTTGTCGTCCTTGCCCATCTTGAACAG
>JAEIGA010017560.1_pt1 | contig 10903 bp, 10 predicted proteins | sample 9270691 | NCBI WGS metagenome assembly JAEIGA01 (sample SAMN17057246, study PRJNA624740) | gut metagenome | biome: biome; isolation source: fecal sample | host: Bos grunniens | place: China: Xizang | collected 2019 | reverse complement strand
TACGTTTCTCCCGAAGATGCTGAGCGCGTAATCGAAATCTCTAAGAGCTTCAACATCGACGCACAGATTGTTGGTCGCATTGAGGAAGGCAAGAAGAGCCTTACCATCAAGAGCGAGTTTGGCGAATTCAATTACTAATGATTTTAGTCATCGTAAAGCGATGAAATTCCTGAATACTGCAAAGCGCTTCGTGGCAATCTGCCTCGTAGCGCTTGCTTGCTCACAAACAAGCACAGCGGGTGTGGTCATCAACGACACCCTAAAGAGTGAAATTCTCAATAGTGAAGTTCCCCTTTGCATTTATCTGCCCGACGGTTTTCACCGTAACCCTCAGCAGACCTATCCCGTCCTTTACCTGCTTCACGGATTGACGGACAACGAACGTGCATGGGTAGATAAGGGGCAGATGAACCGTGTTGCCGACGAACTTATGGCGAGTGGCGAAGCAAAACAGATGGTTATTGTGATGCCCTGCGCAGGTGGGGCAGACCTTCGCCAAGTGTGGAACGGCTATTTCAATATGGAGGGGTGGCACTACGAAGATTTCTTCTTCAAAGAACTCATGCCAACCGTTGAAAAGGAATACCGAGCGGGCGGCAGTCGCGAACAGCGTGCCGTAGCCGGACTTTCTATGGGCGGTGGCGGAAGCGTGAACTATGCCTTACGCTATCCCGACATGTTCTGCGCCTGCTATGCCATGAGTGCTTGGTTAGGAATGGATCAGCAATTAGGTGGCAACCCCAAGGACCCCAAAAGCAAATTCTCACTTCTCACAAAAGCGGTAGCAGAACTCAGCGCCGTGAAGTTGCTTGAGGCGAAGGATAAAGAAGAACTGAAGAAACTTCACTCCGTAGCATGGTTCATAGATTGTGGCGACGATGATTTCTTGCTCGAACAGTCGGAGCAATTACACATGAAGATGCGCCACCTACATATTCCCGCGCAATTCCGCGTACGTGACGGAAACCACAACTGGGAATACTGGCACAACTCCCTACGTTGGTGTTTGCCCTTTGTTTCCCGAAATTTTCAATAACTAAGATCGCAATCATAAGTTCTTAGCCCCGTCTAAGAATTTCCTCACCCCGTCTAAGCGCACCAAGTAACCCTCTGACGCTCTTAGACTCCCCTACTCTTACTCAAAATACACCTATGAAAAAAATCATCTATTTCCTTTGCTGCTCCCTCAGCATCCTTGTACTTTGCTATATGGTTTACGAAGCATGGAACGCAGTAAGCAACAATTGGCAGTCACTCCGTTCGCTCTCAAGTGCCTTTGGGGCATTCGGATGGTTCCTTATTACATATAATATTGTCACTCAATCTTACGAGTGGACGAAGAAACTTTGCAAGTAATTCTTAAATGGCAGAAAATAATTCTTTGCTCGAAAAGCTCGAAGGCCTACAAGCGCGCTTCGAAGAAGTAGCTACACTCATTACCGACCCTAACGTCATCGCTGACCAGCAGCGCTACGTGCGCCTCACCAAGGAATATAAGGAACTTGAGGACCTTATGAATGCTCGTAAGGAATATGCCAACCTGCTTGGCAACCTTGCGGAGAGTAAGGACATTCTCATGAACGAACAAGACCCTGAAATGAAGGAAATGGCGCGCGAAGAAATACAACTCTGCGAAGCGCGTATCCCCGAATTGGAAGAGCAAATCAAGTTAATGCTCGTGCCTAAGGATCCCGAGGATGCTAAGAACGTCGTGCTCGAAATCCGTGGCGGTACGGGCGGAGACGAAGCCGCTCTCTTTGCTGGCGACCTCTTCCGCATGTACACAAAATACTGCGAATCCAAGGGTTGGAAACTCGAAGTCAGCTCTTGTAGCGAAGGTGCTGCTGGCGGTTTCAAGGAAATCGTTTGTAGCGTAACGGGGGTTGACGTTTATGGCACAATGAAGTATGAAAGTGGTGTGCACCGCGTACAACGCGTTCCCGCTACCGAAACTCAGGGTCGTGTACATACCTCTGCAGCGACCGTTGCCGTGCTCCCCGAAGCCGAAGCCTTTGACGTAGTCATCAACGAGGGCGAAATCAAGTGGGATACCTTCCGCTCCAGCGGCGCCGGCGGTCAGAATGTGAACAAGGTGGAATCTGGTGTGCGCCTCCGCTACAACTGGAAGAACCCCATCACGGGTACCGTGGAAGAAATCCTTATCGAATGTACCGAAACGCGCGACCAGCCCAAGAATAAGGAACGCGCACTCGCACGCCTCCGCACCTTCATCTACGACAAGGAGCATCAGAAGTACGTGGATGACATTGCCAGCCGCCGTAAGACCCTCGTTTCTACTGGCGACCGATCGGCTAAGATTCGCACCTATAACTATCCCCAGGGACGCATCACCGACCACCGCATCAACTACACGATTTACAACCTCTCGGCGTTCATGGATGGCGACATCCAGGATTGTCTTGACCACCTCATCGTGGCTGAAAATGCAGAGCGCTTAAAAGAAGCTGAACTCTAAAGAGACTTTTTGTATACTCCAAACACAAGCAAACAGGCGGACAGAAAAGCTGCTTCCACGAATCAAAGAGGCAGGCGAATCCGCAAGTTTGCTTGTGTTTTTGGTTGCTTTAAGCACTTGCTCCATACATGCAAAAACAAACTCCGTGATAAATTAAAATAAGCCCCGTTTTGTTGAAACAAACTCCGAGTTTGTTTTCAGGAATTCCTATCTTGTAAACAATGCAAGTGGAATGAATAAATGAATCTCCCTATACAGCCCACGTCATCGTACACGACTATTACATAAGTCACAAATGCATTTTGTAAAAAAGTGGAGGTGCGCCTAAAACTGGCGCCCCTCCACTTTCCTTGTGTTTATGGGCTCTATAAACTAAACCTATAACGGCATAGACGGCATCTGTTTGTTTTATACACAACAAGTTCATAAATTTGCAACGTAAACAGGAAGGAATAAGTTGAATTTCAGAAAGCTCAACCTCCTACTCAGACACTCAATAACAGTTTTTCACACTTGCAACTCCAAAAGTTAAAGAGTGAATAATTGACAAATATTAACTAAGTACGTTACAGCATTCTGAGAACAACATCCTACCTTTGCAACATCCAAATAAGAAATATTGAACACTAATTACGAAATTTATACAAACAAAAACCAATTTACTAATTCCTAAAAAGAAATTATTATGAAGACTTTATTCAGAAATTTGACCGTTACAGCACTCTGCTTTGTTGCATCAGTATTTAACGCTTCGGCTGACAATGCAAAACCCATTGCATTCAATCAACTCCCTGCGCCAGCTCAGCAGTTTGTAACTACTCATTTTGCCGACGTTAAGGTTACCATCACCACGGTTGAAAGTGGCCTTCTTGAAAAGACGTATGATGTGGCTCTCAACAACGGTGTAAAGTTGGAATTTGACCGCAAGGGACAGTGGACAGAAGTAGCTTGCCCCACAACATACGTTCCCAGCAAGGTGCTTCCCAACGAAATTAAGGCTTACCTCGAAACTACATTCCCCCAATCTAAGGTAAGAAAGATTGAACGCGAAGATGGTCGCCACGAAGTAACGTTGGAAAACGGCACTGAGGTTACTTTTAACAAGAAGTTCCAAGTGACGGACGTTGACCTTTAAGTTACGCCCCATCATTACTAACCTATTCTAATACCACCGAAAAACTAACTACCTTTGACACCGATGAAAACTAAATCATACCTATTGGCACTACTGCTCACGGCAGTTCCAGCCTCATTTATCTCTTGTAATGACGACGATGACAATCCTGGGAGTTTCGTAACCGAAACAGTGCTCAACGCCTTCCAAAACCTTTATCCGCAAGTCCAACCCTATGACTGGGAAATCGAAGGACCTTACGTTAAAGCGGAATTTTATAAGGATCAAACCCATGCTGAAGCCTGGTTTACACCACAGGGCGAGTGGGTACGTACCGAAACAGATTATACTGGTGTGCTTCCCGCACCTATTGTAACCTACATTGAGACCAATCATGCGGGGTACACGGTTGAAGAAGTGGACTTCGTAGAAACTCCAACCGCGACGTATTATGAAGTTGAGCTTGACAAGCATGGTGCTCCCGACCTCAAGTTGCTCATTACGGCAGAAGGCACTGTTGTAAACGACACCACTTCACCTGAAGCCGTATTCACACAGGCTATGACCACTTTTTCAGCGCTTTACCCCGACACTCCTGTCGATAAATGGGAGAAGGAAGGTCCCTATCTCAAGGCAGAATTTATCAAGGACGGAACACCTGCGGAAGCCTACTTTAATGCAGACGGTGAATGGGTACGCACAGAAATGGATTTCAGAGGAACATTGCCCGAAGCCGTGATGAACTACCTCAATGCCAACTATGCGACTCACGTCATTGACGAAGTTGACTGGGTTGAAACTCCAACACAAAACTACTACGAGATTGAACTTGAACAAAACGGAACACCCGACCTTAAGGTGCGTATCACCCCCGAAGGTGTAGTCGTTGCTTAATCTCCTTTTGAGTAAAACCAAGCACTCAAGCTAATATTCCTACTTTAATCTCATTCACTAATTTTACAAAAGCCCCTGCGCACTTCGCACAGGGGCATTTTACTTGTCATTACGGGCTTTCCAAAAGCAATGTGGAAAGTAGGAAAAACAAATTGCCGATTTTTTTGAATTAAGTACCGATTAGTTGCAATTAAGTGCCGATTTGTTTTTGCCCCTTCCCCATTGGTGTTTAATAGGTCTATCTTTGAGGCTACGCCATTGGATGTCATCGAAAACAAATCGTGCGGTCGCTGGATTATAAGGCGACCGCACGATTGGTACTAACGAACATACTTGTCCTTACGCTTTGATATTCCACACACGTGCCGCAAGGTCGATTGCAGCACCGATTGCCACATCCATATTATAGTATTCCCACTCTGCAAAGCGCCCAAGGAGGTAACATTTTTCCGCCTCAAGGTGCTGCTTTACGGCTGCCACAAGACTACGCGTGCCTGGCGCCTGCACTGGATAGGTATAGGGTTCATAATGATGGGCAAGATAGCGCGGATTATAGGGGATACGCGCCAAATTATCCTCAATTTCCTCACGCGTAATGCTATCCGTAAATTCTATCGTTGCAGTAAAGCGCGCGTGAGCATTGTTGGTCGCCGAGAAGTTGCCCGTACAGATAATTCTGTGGGATTCATGGCGCTCATCGGGCAGGTAAATCCAGCTGTGAGGATTCTTTTCGATTTCACAGAACACAGCTGTTGTGCCGTGTGCCTCAAGCGCAGCAATACCTTCGGCATAAGCGTCCATCGCAACGCCTGCTACGAGCGACGTAACCTGTTTCAAGTTTCCGCAGAAGATTACGGCGTCAAACGTCTGCCCCTCTACGTTCCATCCCTCGGCAGTGCGCTCAATACGTTCCACTCTTGAGTTGTAACAAACGTTTAATTCTTCCGCCAAACGCTCTGCGATAAACTGCGAACCACCCTTGAGGGGATAGAAGAAGGAACTATGGACGAACTGACGCTCTTCTGCACGCGAGAAGTTGGCAGCAATAATTTCCTCAACCGTAGGCATGGGCAATTTTCCGTCTAACCACGAGAGGGGAATCTGACGCAAGTCGCGGCGCCACACCTTATTGTTATAGGGTTCAAAATATAATTTATACAATGTATCACCAAAACGGAAGCGCAAGAAATCTGCGAAATTTTCAGGCGCACCATATCCCTCGCGTGCCATACGTAGGAAGTCGGAAATGCAGGATTGTTGCACTTCGGCAGGAAGGCGGTACACATTGTTCTCAATGGGATACGGAACTTCCAACGTTCCGTCCAACGAAATCACAGATTGACGTAGCGCCTTGGTAAATTCCGTTTCACGATTGAAACGTGCCCAAAACCATTCGGCAACATCCCCGCGCTTAGTGTTGAACACGTGACCGCCTGTGCGATGAAACAAATTACCTTCTACGATGTCGCACTTTATCATCCCGCCCGGACGCGCATCTGCCTCAAATACGGTCACATCGTGTTGAGTTGAAAGGATGCGAGCCGCACTTAATCCTGAGACACCGCCGCCAATTACGGCTATACGTTGCTTTATTTCCATTGTGAAAGTTTAATGGGGTGATAGAATAGTTTGTCTGCAGGGAAATCATCAATAAGTGCCTGCAAACTTCCGTTGTATGCCTCTAAGAATTCCTTATCTTTCTTGCTCCAAAGGGCTGTACCTCCCAGAAGGGTATCTTTGCTGGTCTTCACATGGTCAGAAGCAAGAATCATTGCCGTAGGAATTGCAAATTCAGCGAAGAGACGCGTTGCGGCAAAGGCACCACAATAGAGGCAGAACTTATCCATCATCTCGGCAGTCAGGATAAGAATATCGCAATACCCCCCAAGGAGCGGATAGTCCAAGTTGCGACGCTTGATGTTCTGAACATACTTCATAATAAAGCGCAGACGACGGTCTATCATGGGACGAACCGGTATGGGGCCCGTTGGGAATCCATACTGTGCGAAGCGTGCTTCAGCCTCTTCCCTACTCGGCAACACTTTCTGTATTTCTACACCTCGCAGGTTCACTTTGTATGCCATCGCTTCGGTTTGTCGCCAAGCCTCTTTGAGTTCTTGCAATACGAGGATATAATCTAAATAACAATCCTGCTCACCTAAACCGATGCGCTCCAGATAATTTTCTTCGTTCAGCACGGGATTGATAACCATATCATCGGCTACTACGAAATAATGCGTGTATCCCTTATCGCGCAGTTGCGTATAGGCTTGACTGATATAGCCCTGAAACTGGAAGGAGGAGTCATAGACGGGCAACACATTCTTTTGCGTGCCATCATAAAAGGGAACGACATGATACACGTCGCTAAACCTGCCTTCATAAAGTTTATCTATACGAGGGATGTTCTTATCAAAACGATGATTGTAGATTACAAGCAGAGCAGTTTTGTTCATAATGAAAATTTGTGTGACCTCAGAGCGGTAAATGCCGCTTTAAGAGTAAAAGATTTTGAGGTTATAAAAGGTGTACGGCACCTATTAAAAATTATTCGGTACTTAGTTCAAACAAATCGGCACTTAGTTCAAACAAATCGGCACTTAGTTCAAACAAATCGGCACTTAATTTCAACTAATCGGCACTTAATTTTAAGGATTCGGCATGCCATGTTCCGAACTACTCAGAACGGTGTGAAACTTCCCGATATTCAAATCTTTTCCCAAGAATCAGGAATGATGTAAGGCATTTCCACATCTGCCAACCAGCGCGCAGGTGCGAACACACGCTTCGCAGGATTGGCATTGAGCCATGCCCCCCACCAAGAAAAGGTGCTGTTGCAAATAATATTGTGCTTGCACAAACTCATAAGCATCATATCCTGCCAACTATCGGAACCTCGATTACAATCGACCACTGTAGCGCGGGGCAAACGGATGTTCTTACGCACCCACTCCACATCATCCGAGAAGATGTAGAAGTGTGCCTGCGGAACATAACTGAGCATGTTTTCTACAGCCGTTTGAAAGTAAGAGATGGGGCATACCGTGCCGTATCGCTTGTAAAATTTAGGATCCATATAGTCGCCTCGGCGCACATGAAGCGACACGGCGTGAGGATTAGCGGCAATGAGTTTTGCCAAATTGCGACTCTCTTCATTTGCCTTGGATAAGTCAAACATAAATGCACGGCGCACTTCATTTTCTACGCCCTTAAAGAAGCGCTCCGACTGGTAAAATCCCTTGAAATAGAGCAACGGATAGGCATACTCCTTCGTAAAAGCCTCCATTGTCTCGATATTTTGCTTGCGCTCAAGGATGACTTTGAAGAACAGTGCTTCAAGCACCTTCTTCAACGGTTTAGGGAGGCAAAACTCATGATCATTCAATCCAAAAACACGGTCTAATTCATACCCATTATGCACTTTATAATGGCGCATATCGGAGAGGTCGATACGTGTTTCCGAGAAACGCTTGCGCATTTGGAGGTAAAAGGCGTAAATGAACATCTGATTGCCCAATCCGCCAATCATTTTTATCAGTCGCATGGAGAAAAATCTTGTTGTAGTTGTTCCAGTGGGGCACAATCCTTAATGTATCCGTCCTTACGGAGTTGTTCGTAGGAATTTAAGCCGATGACGCGCTCGTATTCGGCATCTAATTTCCCTTGTTTATAGAGGTCATAAAAATAACGCCAATGTCTGCCCCCGTGCTTGCCTTCATGTTTTTCGAGTTCGCGACCGCCTTGCACCATCTTATCTATAAATTGCTGGCGTCCGCGGATGGTGAAGTGGTAAATCACAATGTCTTCGCTCCATACGGTGCGGCGAGGGAACATTGCCACTTTATGATTCCCCATAGAGATTTGTATGTAACCGTCTGTGCGGTGCGCTACCTTCTTATTGCGACGCTCATAAATGGCATAGGGAGACAGGTCGTAGGGAGTATAATCTGGGACGGGCACAACGCAGTGTGTCCATTGCCAAAAGGGTTTTCCATCCTCGGGAAACATATTTTGCCACGGACAACGCACGACGTTGGCACGAGTCGTTGAGAGTTCATTCTTCAAGTTTCCCGAACGTGCGTACCAAAATTCGTCGGCATCCGCATTTATCACCCAATCTGCCTTATAATCACGTTTTGCCTTTTCCACCATGCGGTCTACCCAACGCTTTTGTTCGTAGCCTGTAGCCTTTTCCTCAATGATTTCCAAAATCCATCCCTTCTTCTGGTAGGTTTCAAGGATGCGCATCGTACCGTCTGAGGAATTATTGTCTGTAACAATGAATCCGTCAACTCCCATCTGCTTATGAAATTGCAGATTGCGCTCAATCATCGCCTCTTCGTTCTTCACGAGTAGCGTCATAATGAGGCGCGGATTCCGCGGTCGGCAGAAAAACCGATGCACTTCGGAAAGGGCACGCAGCGTTTTGAGGATATAATTCATAGTAAGGACGAGTGATTAAATTTTGTACGTATTATACGTATTCATGGCAGTTTGGCATTGCTCAATATCCAAGTTTCGAGCGGTGGCATAGGAGGGCGCCATCACACTGACGATTTCTTCATTCATAGGAAGGCGCTCAAAATTCTTACACCCCTCTTCCAAACTAATTTTGCGGAAGCGGATGCGGTTGAGGTCGATAATTTCTACGCGCACAGTGCCATCTGCGAGTTCGCGAAGCAGGATATTGCCTGCGGAATAGTCTTTGTGGAGGAAGCCACACTCATGGAGGCGGGCGGTAGTCTTAGCTACTGCTACAAGATACTTATCGCGGTTCGCAACTCCGGGTTGTACGGCGTCGTAGAAGTTATGTGTGTAATCCGACTTCACCGAAGCGTAATAACTGCGTCCGAAAAGCAAGCCCTTACGTTCGGTGACGTAGCCAATAGGTGCGGGCGTCGCAATGCCTTTCTCCAATAAGAGTTGCGCATATTCACAAGAGCGTTGCGCCTTTGAGGAACGCAGGAAACCGTAAGCAATGCGGTTGATGAACTTTGGGAGGCAGAAAGACTTAACCACCATTGTCACCCCGTTATTGGTAAATTCGCGCAACTGGTTACGACCGTTATAAATAATCTTTCCCTCACCGCGTTCAAAGCGTTCGGGAAGCGAGGCGATAAACTCCTTTTGCGCTTCAAAACCTGGGGTTGTAAACACTTTTCTCATACGAAAATGAAACGAGTTATGTGATTAAATCTTGTCAAATCCCTTGGTCCACTTAATCCAATAGTATTTCAGGGGATTCGTGTACTTCAATTGCTTCCATGGGCGGCTTTGGTGCGGACGATGAATGACGGGGAGGTTGGTGAAGAGGAAATTCTTCATACCAATCTCGAGCGCCTTGTGTGAAATCGTCACGTCAAACCAATTCTTCTCGGGATCGAGTTCATGGAAGTCGAAACGGCGGAGAAATTCTGGGGTCAGGAGGGAACAGCAAAAGCTGAGGTGCTTCTTTTCTTCGACCACCTGGTTTTCCTTTCCCTTGGCATACTCATAGGGGTAGTTGATTTCGCCCGCATCATTGACGGTTACGCTGGCAGCTATGGCACAGTTGTCACGCTGTGCCGCTCCGTCGTATAGCCCTTGAAGTGTGTGGGGCGCAACTACCACATCGCTCTCTACAATAAGCATGGCAGCGTCGCGCTCAATGCATTCCTGTTGCACACGCTGGAGCACCAAGAGGTAATTGGGCGAAGGGTGCGTCGTGAGGTCGCTGAGGTTTACCAACTCAAAGCCCAATTCCTTGCTGGCAGCCTCAAGGCGCTGTGTATTCTCAGGAGTGGAGAAATCGTTATAAATAGTGTAGGTAAAAGGCACAGTTATGTGTGACGCCTTAATGGCACGCACCGTTTCAAGCGTGGAATCGATGCTGTCTTTTACGGGAGTGATGATATGAAGTGATTTCATCATTTGTTAAGGTTGTGAGGTTATGAGCTTATGTGGTCCTTAAACGTTAAAGCGAAGCGACCTTATACCCTTATAACCTAAATTTTATTCCAAATCAAAGTGAAGTTGTCCGATAAGTGCGTCACGCACGTCATTAGGATTCTCGTCGTCCTCTGTTTCTTCGGGCAATTCAGGCGCTTCAACTTCTTCCTCTTCCTTAGGTTCGGGGAAGCGTAGCGGTTCGAGTTCTTCAATCTTGGCAATTTCAAGCGTGGTGATGCGCTTACCCTTAGCCTTAAAACTCTTTGTGCCTATGAACTGCTCCGCATCGATTTCGACGGGCTCGCGGAAGGCATCAACGCCACCATGCGTCACAAAGATGCGGGGGTAAGCGACGTCGCTGAGCAAGAGGAGTTCCGACTTGGGATTTTCACCAATGAATGAGAGATGACGATTGCTTGAGGTGCGCTCCATCGTGAAGCGCTTGATGTAGGGGAAGCCCTGCTGGTCGGCATCAAAGAGTACGGCGGTCC
>JAEIGA010017559.1_pt1 | contig 10904 bp, 7 predicted proteins | sample 9270691 | NCBI WGS metagenome assembly JAEIGA01 (sample SAMN17057246, study PRJNA624740) | gut metagenome | biome: biome; isolation source: fecal sample | host: Bos grunniens | place: China: Xizang | collected 2019 | reverse complement strand
TCTTCTTTTCTGCCTATAAGCATATCACCAATCGTTTAAACATTCGCAATATAATTATAATTCCCGAAATCATCAAAATTTTAACACTTTTCGGGAATTATATTTTACTTACCACTTTCCAAAATCTTCACAAGATCCTTCTTCATGTCGATGTCGATCGTGCGGTAGCGGGTGAAGGCGCGGCGGGCCATTTGGCTGTTGGCGATCTCATTAATCGGAACTTTAACCTAGAATAGGAAAATCAGAAAGATCAACTGTATATAGAAATATTTATAAATTCCGTACATTAGCAGAGGATTATGATAAAAGGCGATTTATGAAAAGACAGAAGAGCAATATGGCCCTGCTTTGCGGAGCGGCTGCGATTATTTTGGGAGCGTTTATGATATTGTTGACGGATAGCTCTGAGGGAAAGGTGTCGCAACTTGTGATCGGAACATATGGAGAGCATATATATACTTATTCCTTTGACCACAGGCAGAACAAGTTTGAGTTTCAGAACAAGACTGAGGCTCATAATGCGTCGTATGCTCTTGCAGACAGAATGCAGGATGGAAGGACAGGCATATATGCCGTGAGCGAGTGTGGAGAGAATTCCGGAGTATATTCGTTTGAAATGAATGAGAATATTGCACAGACCGGCCACAAACAGCAGACGGGGGCGGATCCGTGTTTTGTATTGCTTTATGATGAGGGGAAATATATGATGACTGCTGATTACAGCGGCGGTTCGGTGAGTGCTTTCCCGATTGTAGACGGGGCGGTCGGCGACTTGTGCGCCAGTCTCAAATTCGAAGGCAGAGGTCCGGTCACTGGCAGGCAGGAGTCCTCGCATATACATCAGTTGAAGGAGCTTCCGAGCCAGAGTGGCAAGTGGATTCTTGCCAGCGACCTTGGAGCAGATGTCATCCGTCTTGTGGGCATCAAGGGCGATGAGTCTGCGGAGAGTGCCGGAGAGGACAAAGAGACGACTATATCTCTGTATCATATCCAGGATATCCCATGCCCATCAGGAAGCGGTCCGAGACACATGGAGTTCAACCAAGACTACACCAAACTCTATTGCATCGGTGAAATCAGCGGCGAGGTGCTGGTGTATGATATATGCCACGATGGCGACGTACCGGCATTCACCTTGAAGCAGCAGATTCAGGCTGATGAGGTCAACACTGAAGGAAGCGCAGACATCCATATCCACCCATCAGGCAGATGGCTCTACACTTCACATCGTCTCAAGAATGACGGCATTGCCGCCTTCCATATATTCCCGGACGGAACATTAAAGAAGATTGATTATACAATCACAGGTCGCCATCCACGCAACTTCATGATCACAGATGATGGTGAATATCTGCTGGTTGCCTGCCGCGATGACAAATGCGTTCAGGTGTTCCAGATCCTCCCGACCGGACGCCTTGCACAGACCAGCACTACACTTCATTTCGATGAAGACAAGCCGGTGTGCGTGACTGTCATCCCCGACACAGCCTTGCCAGCGCAGAAATAATTCCCTACCTTTGCATCAGATCGTGGTGAGACTTGATGTCTTGAAAAGGGAATCCGGTGAAATGCCGGAACTGTGCCCGCAGCGGTATGTCCTGTAACACCTTGCATTATGCCATTGCAGTCCGAGGGCTGTGAGAAGGCGCAATAAGTGGGGACGAGTCCGAAGACCTGCCACGGTAAGTCAAACGATGGGGCTCGGGGGCAAGCTTCTGTAAGGCGTTACATAATGTTATTTTCTTTTTTGATTTCGGCGGGACTGCTGTTTGCAGACCGCTCGGCTGATTTTACATCAGACCGTATGGCTGACATTGCAGAGCAGCCGTCTGATACTCTGCACGCCGTCACTGTGACGGCAGACAAAGGTGTCGTGATTTCCAGAACCGACACAATCCACATTCAAAACTCATTCGACATCAGCGGACAGCTTCATCAGGTGCCGGGCCTGCAGCTTGGAGACTATGGCGGATATGCCGGTCTCAAGACAGTCAGCCTCAGGGGCCTTGGAAGTCCGCACACAGCCATTTATGTTGATGGCGTGAGGGTCGGCAATGTGCAGTCCGGCCAAGGCGATCTGGGAATGCTGGAGGTCGAGAACTACGGATCCGCTGTGGTGGATTACGCGCAGAACAGCATCTCCTTCAACACCGCTCGTCCAGAATTCACAGACGGCCCAGTAGCAGGCGAAATAAGGCTCAATGCAGGCTCGTTCGGCACCTATCTTCCCTCGGCACGAATGGACTTTAAATTGTCTGAAAAACTGGCTCTATCAGCCAATGCAGCCGGCGTTCTCAGCAAGGGAGACTTCCCTCTTGGCGACGGAGGCAAACGTCTCAACAATGACATCCGACAAGTCCGCGGCGGAGTCAATCTGTTCGGAACGATGAACGATGGAGACTACCACGTCAAGGCCTTTTATAATGCGGCAGAAAGAGGCACACCTGGCTCGGTCAGCTGGCCATCGGAGGACAGGCAGAAGGATGAGAATATGTATATTCAGGCCACTGTAAAGAAGCAATTCTCAGAGCTTTACACCCTAAGAGCAAGCGCAAAGGCCGGGTATGACGACCTATATTATTCAAGTTCCTGGGGCGACAGCCAATATGGCCAGACAGAGCTGCAGCTGAACAGTTCGCATATATTCAACGTCTATCGTTGGTGGAATATTTCACTCGCGGCCGACCTCCAGTGGGACAAGCTAGCATCGACCAACTATGCAGCCCAAAGACTGACTACGCTCAGCGCCCTCACCAGCTCGTTTAACTTCGAAAGACTATCCGTTAACGTAGCTGCTGAGTATGCGGGATATTTCGACAAGGAACAGCTCACGAGACACGCGGTTTCACCGTCGATGGATTTCCGTATATATATAGCAGACGGGCTTAGCCTTGTGGGCTTCGGCCGCCGGGCATATAGAGTGCCTATGTTCAATGAACTGTACTATGTGGGCTATGGTAACCCGGAGCTTCTGCCGGAGGATGCCTGGCTGACAGACATCGGTTTGGACTTCTACAAACAGGTCTCTCCAAAGTGGAACATAAAGGCAAAACTTGACGGTTTCTACAACCGTCTGACCAACAAGATCACCTCTGCGCCGACTGCGGAAGATCCTAATATATGGCTGCCGTTCAACATCGGCAAGGTCAGCGCAACCGGTTTGGATGCAGTAACAGGAGCCTATTATGAATCAGTTGACTGGAAGTGGTCTGCCGACTTGAGATATTCATATCAGTCAGCAGTTGACAAAACCCCGGACAGCTACTCCTACGGCCAGCAGATCGCATATCTTGCAAAGCACACAGTCACCGCAGACTTGAAGGCTGAGTGGAAGGGATATACCTTGAGCCCTCGCTGGGTCTGGAAAACCGGAAGGACAGATTCTGCCGGCAGCCTCGCAGACTGGAACACCCTCGACATCGCAATATCAAAACGATTCCCAATCAAAGGCTCAACAACCCTGGACCTCAACCTCACAGCCAAGAACCTGCTGAACAGCAGATATGAACTCGTGAGCGGCTATCCTATGCCTGGCCGCAGCATAATGGGTGGAATTGCATTTACGTTCTAGACAAGCACACATTTCTCAGGATAGGACTACGAATAAAAGCCCCTGCCACAATGAAGTGACAGGGGCTGAAGTCTATTTGTTAATTCTTAAGTTTAGTAGCTGAGTTTCACACCAAGGTAGAAACAGCGTGGAGTAGCGGGGCCATAGATGTAACCTGAGTCACGGTCTGCGCCCTGGTCGAAATCATCCTGGTACGCATTCAGGAAGTTCTGGACACCGGCATTGAGCTGAAGCTTGATGTGGCTGTACATATCGAAGTCATATGCAACCTTGAGATTCATATCCATGAAACTGCGCGTGCGCTCAGTGCGGTTTGCCTCGATATAGCCTGCATGGTGCTCAACCAGCATACTTCCTGTGTATGTTCCGCTGAGTGACAGCATCAGCTGCTTCAAGGGATTATATGAGCTCACGAAATATCCATAAAGACCTGGAGTGCGGAACATCTGCCTTGTCGCCTCCACATCCTCTGCCCAAGCATGTGCCTCTTTATAGAGAGACTTCTGGAGAGTGAAGCCGGCCTGGAGCTGCCAGAGATTCTTATATGCAAGCTTTCCTTCAAGGTTTCCACCAAACACGCGGGCACCAGACTCGTTACGTCTCTCCTTTATGAGCACGCCGTTCTCCACACCGATTTCTGTGAGCGCAAACACGTCAGAAAGGTCTGTAAAGAAGCCCTCAAGAAGGATGTTTGCCTGCCAGTCTCCCCAACTTTCATATATGTCAGCTGAAAGGCTGAGACTCTGTGACTTCTCCACACGGAGGTCGTCCGCAAGACGGATCATGGACACGATACCGCCGACATTGTCAATGTGAAGGTCTTCGTCAAATGCCTGAGGAGCACGGAATCCATAAGAGTAGCTTGCACGGAGGTTCACGTTCTCAACCGGATTATAACGCACGTTTGCACGCGGACTGAAGATGATGCCGTCGATGAGGCTATGCTTGTCCAGACGGCCACCCACGAGGAAGCTCCACACAGGGTTTCTCCACTCGTTCTGGAGATATGCGCTACCGATACGTATGCTCTGGTCTGTCACTCTGCCGTAGCCCCACATATTATCGTTCATGTGGTCTGAGTTATACTCAAGACCTGCCGTAAGGTTTGCGGGCATAAAAAGACAGTTATCCATCTTATATACGTACTGAGTTCCCACCACCCAGGTAAGGTCAGTTGTCTGGCCATACGCATTAGGATCCTTTCCGGCTCCATAGTAGCTCTCGCGGTTGATGTGCTGCACTGATCCGAAGGCGTTGAGCATATGCTTCTCATTCGGAGCGTACCAGTCATATTTCACACCTCCTGTATTGATACTGTGGTCCACCTGCTCGGCAATCATCGCCTCATGCGGTGGGAGCTGAAGGTTGTCACCACCACGACGGAATTCCTGAAGATGGTGGTATTCCGCAGTCACCTTGCTGTAGACACCTGTCTTGAGATATCCTCTCATTCCGAGGGTCTGTCCGTTCATCTCGGTGAGTTCTGTGAAGCCGTCACCATCGTGGTCATATCCGTCCTTCTGTCTGTTCTGACCGAAGACTGCGATTCCCATCTTGTTGTCGTCAGTGACAAGTGAAGTATTCAACGATGTGTTGTGATCGAAAGCGCCACGGCCGTTGATGCTGCTTGTCGTATGCGAGATTGAAGATGAGTTACGCACCGGCTCCTTGGTGATGATGTTGATTGTACCTGCGATTGCAGACGAGCCGAAAAGGGCAGATCCGCCACCACGCATGACCTCCACTCGGTCCACCATATTTGCCGGAAGCTGCTCGATTCCGTACACTCCGGCAAGTGAGCTGAAGATAGGACGAGAGTCGATGAGGATCTGGGTATATGGACCGTCAAGACCGTTGATTCTCACTTGCTGGTAGCTGCAGTTCTGGCAGTTGTTCTCCACACGCACACCAGGCTGGAACATGAGTCCCTGCGAGAGCGATGTGGCGTTGACCTTGTCGTAGGTTTCCATATTCACGACATTCACAAGAGTGGGAGCCATCATTCGTGTGGTCTCGCTTCTGTTTGCAGACACCACCACTCCGTCGAGGAGTACATTATCCTCCTCCACCTCGAAGTTGATTTCGAGTGTGGTTCCCGGCTTGAGGATCACCTCACGTGAGACTGTCTTGTAGCCCATTCCTGAGACCTGGATGGTGAATGTTCCGGCAGGCAGATGCTCAAGATGGTAGTGACCTGAGTCACCTGTGCTAGTTGCGATTGTTGTTCCTTTAAGCGACACGAGGACGAATGGGACGTGCTCCCCTGTTCCCTTCATCAGGACGTGTCCGTGGATGATTGTTTCTGGATATCTTTCTTCTGCACAAAGATTCTGAGAGAGCAATGTAAAGAACACTGCAATCAGAATAAACATATATTTTTTCATCGGTTTTACTTGTTTTCGATAATATTCAACATAATGTTTACTGCTGTCATCATCTGCACACCTTGACAAAGAAATGGCTGTATTTTCGTCAAGGGCTCTAGAAAATCAAGCATAAGTGATCATAACTAGCACAACATAGCAAAGAATCGATCAATTCTTTGTCAAGCTATAATTAGGGTGCTTAGTAGGAAACTTAGTGCACAGCAAAACGAAGCGATATATCACTATACCGCTAACAGAATATTACGAAAGACAAGGCGGAGCCCGCAGAGAGCGGACGTCAATGGTAGATATAATTACAGATGGTGTCGCAACTTCATAGTGCGGATCGCTGAGAAACATCTCAGCAACAGCCGGCAGAACAACTCCATCCTGGCCAAGGTCACGGTCAAAGTGGCATATCAGTTCGATACCGATTGCTTCCTCAGCGCTATGCTGGTGACCTTCTGCTGATGCCGGATGGGAGTGGACGATCGAGACACCGTCAACGATGTGCGTATGAGGAGTCAAGCTGATACATCCGATGTACCAGAGGAATACAAACGGCAAAAGCGCCGCCATGAAAAGTTTCCTTGTTCCCTTCATAAGCGGCGCAAAAATAGTGATATTTCTCAGAACTGCAAAACTGCAGATTTTAAGTATTTGTTAAAAAGAATATGAGCCTTTATTCCTTCCTCTGACGCATATACTTCAGAAGAAGCTCGTGAGCAGGGATTGCCATATCCACGTGATTGAATCCATCCACTTCAAAGAAGGTCACATCCTTATGACCATTCAGACGGAGCATTCTCACGAAATATGCATTCTCCTCATATCTGCCATAGAGCTCCATTTCACGGTCTCCCGAGATCACCAGCATCGGAGCTGCATCGCCACGCACATACAACAGCGGTGCAAGATGATCTATGGTCGGAGTGAGTTCCTTGATACCCTGCTTCTGTCTCTGGGCAAAGTGTGTGATAACCTGACCGCTATATGGCACAAGAGCCTTGATCTGCTTATCTGGGTCTATACCATATTTTCCAAGATATTCCTTATTGAGACCTATCATCGAAACGATGTATCCGCCGGCAGAGTGACCTGCAAGATATATTTTCGAAGTATCTCCTCCGTATTGCGCTATATTCCTGAATGTCCAGTCCACTGCGGCTGCTGCATCATCCAGTACCTCAGGGATGCTTACTTCTGTAACAAATCTATAACCCACTGCTACAATCACAGCACCCTCTCTTGTCAATGTCTGAGGCACGTGCTTCTGACCTGACGTCAATCCCCCACCATGAAACCACACGATCACCGGGCGTCCCTCAGCCCCTTTTTCATAATCCACATCTATGCGGCACTTCTGCTGGACATACTCATCCTGAGCAGTCTTGTAAGGTATATCTTTCACCTGAACTCGCTCCTGCGCATTAAGCGACAGAGTAATGAGAATTGTTGCAATAAGTGTCAGTGCTCTTTTCATAAAAAGGTCGTTTAGATTGATATGCTAATATACGGAATTTTCCATTTGTGGGGACCTGCGGAGGTGCATTTTTATAAACAACTAACAATCAATGGGTTACATAAAAGACACTCCGCAGATACCCTTCTTAAACTGGGGCATCTGCGGAGGCACACTTTTATATATTACTGACATTCAGTCAATTACAAAATAGCAATCCCCGCGGTCCATACCACATTTTAGCAACCTGCCGCTATGCCTGAAGCCACTTGTGTCTTTCCACGCTATAGATTGGAACGAGCGGGATAAGAATCGGAGTCTTCTTGACATATGCCTGATACTCAGGATCCTTGCCGTATGTTACGTTCTGTCTGATCTCAAGTCTGCGGGCTCCGCTGAACATCACATATACGATTCCGATGTAACCGATAGCTGCGATTACCCACTGCCAGAATGTGAGGCAAGCTCCAAAGCCAACGATGAATGATCCTGTCCAGATGACAAGTTCTCCGAGGTAGTTAGGACAACGCACGAGTCTATATACACCAGTATCTACGAATCTGTGCTTGTTAATCTTCTTTGCAGCCTTTTTCTGAGCGTCTGCGACACTTTCAAGAACAACTCCTAGAGCCATCATCACAGCTCCGACCCAAGGAAGGACTTCGTTCACTGGTGCACCATCAGCTTTGTTGGCAAGGTAGAATGCAACTGGGCTGACCTGACCCACATAAAGAAGAGCACAGAAAACCCATACCATGATAACCACTGGGAGAGGTTTCTTCTTCGCCGCATCCGGTCCATAGAGAATCTTCTTATACTCTGGCGATCTCTTCTCACGAGTTAAAAGATAGAGACCAAGTCTCAATCCGAAAATGAACATGACTGCACACAGCATTGCAGTTGGAGGAGTAAGCACATCTTTGAAAAGAACTGCAATTGTAACAGCCAATGCTGAAACACCAAATCCGTAACCGATGCTGAAGAAATAGATGAAATATATCCATCCGAGTCCTGAAAGGAGCATTGAAACTGCCAAAAGTACAAGTAAGTAACTCATAATATTATTATTTAATTGGTTTATCACGTTCTGCTCTCCAAAGTTATAAAATTAATGCCATTATTGGAGATGATTTTGATAAAATTTAAGTCTGGAAAGTCTGGCGCAAGTTATCTGGTGGACTTGATTTTTTCGGAGAAAGCGAGTAGATTTGTGAAAGTGTATCTAACCCTATAACCTGACCACAAAATATGAAAAGGCTACGTCTGATAGTCTTCGCCATCTTTATGACTTTACCAATAATGTCATCAGGGCAGAAGAGAAGCATTTTCAACAAGGAGCACCTGAATGTGTCCGTGCACGGGCGCCATCAGCACATGCTGGACTGGCATGACATCTATAACGACATATTGGAGACTCATGAATCAGTTCTGATGGGTGTTCAGGTGGGTCTGGATACTCATCCTTCAGACGGCAACTGGTGGTCGGCTGCATACAACTATCCAAGCATCTCTCTAGGTTTCTCTTATGACAATGCCGGTTCGATGAAATCATGGCAAGGAACCTCTCTAGGCGACTTTTACAATCTCTATCTGGCTACGGAATTCAACTTCATACGTACTGACCGATTCTCTTTCGGTCCTGTACTGGAAATCGGAATGACCTACAGTCCGATAAAATACAACCCGATCCGCAACAGATCAAATCAGTTCATCGGGTCCAATGTCCTCGCGAATCTTGCAGGAGGTGTGGAGGCTTCGCTGAGAGTTCATCCCCATTGGGAAGTTGCATTGACCGGCTATTTCGTCCACCATTCCAACGGTATGACACAGGCTCCTAACCTTGGCACAAACCAGCTCGCTGCAGGAACAAAACTTAAATATTATCTTGCACCACAGGGTACTGAGAGAAAGACAACCTTAGAAAAGCCAGATTTTCAGAAGGGATTAAAATGGGATATATATACGGCACTTGGAGGACACAGTTGCGACTGGGAACTTATCGCCAAAGGTCCGGAGTCATATCCTGCAAAGTATCGTCTCAGGGCTGTTTTAGGTGCAGAAGCCTCCTATAGGTACAATAGACTCATGTCTACAGGAATCGGCATTGAGGGCAACTATGCTGATAATGCATACAAGGAAACAGATCTGCTAAGGACGGGGACGGAGGATCCGAATGGATATTCACCGTTATACACATCCGTGCACCTTGCCCAATACTTCCATTATTCGAACTTCTCTGTAAATTTTACATTAGGCCTGTATACATTCAAGAAAACAGGACTTATCGAGGATATCAGCCGCTGCTTCCAGCGTATTGGTGTGCGATACCACCTTCCTGCGTTCAATACGGGTCAGTTGTTTGTCGGGTTTGGCATGCGTGCCCATCATTTCGACAGGTCATATTGCATAGAGTATAGCACAGGCATCACTTTTTAATGTGTTCGCTCTCCGGGATTTCGGGATCAACTAAAAAACTAGGTTGGAAAATTTGCACACAGTAGCACAAAAAGGTGGAGCAAGCCCTTAGGCGTAGCTTGCGCAGCCTTTTTGAGCAGCTGGCTGGCGTACTTCGCCAGCTGCGTTGCGATACGTTTTGCGATGCCGAAGAATCGAAGGAAATCTTGTCGTCATGTACCAAAATCGTATCATATAAGCTATTTTAGGTACATGACGCCTATATATCAATTGATTCTTCGACGTCACACATTTCAGTGTGGATTGCGTGTCGCTTCAGTGAGGACTGCATGCCGTTTCCGTGAGGATTGCGTGAACATTCTGCGGTTGCACACCAGCACGGCAACACATTTCCTTGAATAACGTTCCAGGTACCCTATTTTTTCGGGGCATCAGGAACACTTCTGCAGGGAAAACGTCACCGCCTTCTCACCTTGCACAGAGGTTCCGAGATCCAACCACATGTCCACACCGCCTTCTATGATCATCCTGAAACAGGGCTACCGAATACGAATAACGCTCTGGAAGGCTTGTATTCTGATTTGAAATCTAAGGTCAGAGTCCACGGCGGAAAAGGTACACTGGACCGTTTGTTGATCGTTCGCTATGCCTGCTTTGTGCCGGTGTTCCGAAAAATGCAAAACAACCGGGATTTTACGTTGAACCGGGATTTGCGCAGTCGCTGCGCTCCTTTGCACATCACTTGGCGCTCGCCGCGGGGCCCTTGCAAACTGAAAGGCCAGAGCTAGCGCTCTGATTTGCGGAGAGTGAGGGATAAAGACTATTATTAAAATAGAGTCTTAAATAGATTATTATCAACAACTTATTTCTGTCAAAAGATTTATAGAGTCTCTAACATATCCTACTTGATATAAGAAAAATTTGGTCCATAATTCGGTCCTCGAACTAACATTATTGCTTTCGGTTTACGAAGAATACATTTCATTGACAATTTATTTCATTCGTTTGCAGATATCAAAAAAGTGCGTATATTTGCTGCATAATAATGGGTGGCCGAAAGGCTGTTATGAAAATAAGTTAAGGCGTTCAG
>JAEIGA010017558.1_pt1 | contig 10904 bp, 7 predicted proteins | sample 9270691 | NCBI WGS metagenome assembly JAEIGA01 (sample SAMN17057246, study PRJNA624740) | gut metagenome | biome: biome; isolation source: fecal sample | host: Bos grunniens | place: China: Xizang | collected 2019 | reverse complement strand
GGAGAGCTTTATGCCTATTATGCAAAACGAGATATCTCTGTTCGCAATTATGACTTTAAAAAGTTCTGGTTCTTCCACGTCATCACGATGGATTACATAGAAGGTAACTTCTGTGACACTCAATTTATGTTAGAGGAAAGTTATATTCAGGATTTTATAGAACGTGCGAAAATCGAAGAGAATGCCGCCAATCTTGACATAAAGAAACTGATTGAAGGAAAAAAAGCGATTGTTAAAAATAAGAGATATACAGGAAATGAGTATGATAAGAGTATCTTCTATCAGTTAGATGGAAAGTATGAAGAAATGTATGTGTTCTATGTGGATGATTTGTTAGTGATTCAGGTTGGATCGCCGGATGAGTTGCCGAAGTTTATAGCGTATAAATAATTTTATAAAGGATATACTTGAAATCACCTAATGCATATGCTATATTATGCGTAGGCAAAGGGATATGATGTATCCATAGATGCATAAAAAACGAACCCCCAAAGAGAGGCGACTCTTTGGGGGTTCTTGTCATTCTTAAACTTTAGTTCTTTTCAAATCATATTTAGCCGGATTATCTATCAGTTCACCATCCTTTTGAATTCTAGACCCATGACACGGGCACTCCCAGGTTTCCTCCTCTGGATTCCACACCAGCTTGCATCCCATATGCTTACTGAAATTTGGAGCCGTTTAAATATTTGTTCTGTCTAACAATACCCTTAAAAGCCCATACACATTAATATTTTCTTAGAGATTTTGGAATACCCAACCTTTTTCTTCTTGTTGTCTATAAATTTCTTCACCAATTTCCCAATACAGATTTATTGTCTCTGCATTAATCATTCTCAGAACGTAATATTGCTTTTTCTGTATTAATTGTTTTAAGTCATTAACTAATGACTCATAACCCACAATCTCATACTTTTTCATATAACTCTCCTTTTCTCGCACCCATGGTGCGAGATTTAATAAAAACAATTATTTTTAGACGCAAAAAGGCAATAAAGTGGTTGCCCACTTCATTGCCTTACATTGATAACCTTTTATTATTCTACCACATATCTACAAATTTTGCATCTACTTATCAAAAAACTTAAATAAATGCTTTTAAATAAATTCCTTTCTCAATTCTATTGTACGTCCACCTATCTGATGAACGGATGGCACCGTTTGGCACCGAACGTCACTTTTCTATCCTTTCTTCCACAAGAGTATATTCTGTTTCACTAATACCTGCTTTATATGCCATTCCACATCCAATACTTTTTGCGATGTCATTTAATCTATCGACAGTATCTTCAGCACAGTTGATTCCTGCAATAATCTTACTAGTTCTTAAACCTAAGTTTGATATTGATACACATTTTCCTACATTATTATCAATTGGATAGGCAATTCGATATTCGTGTTCATGTTCCCAATGCTTACTCTTAATAAACAAAATTTGCATAAATACTTGACCTAAGAATCTTGTTTCTTCTGTGCTAGTCTTTCCCATAGCAAGTGCACGTTTGATTGCTTTCACATATTCTGCAATCAATGATGCTACTGGAATTCTCTTTGGTTCATATAAAACCTTATGTATACAATCCTTTTTTATTACATCATATTCAACACAATATCCTTGATGATTGTTAGTGTAATACGCCCACATAGGCAAATAGTCTATCTCTTTGCCTGACAAACAAGTAACTCCCCACTCATTAAAAGAGAATTCTTTTTCATATTCTAAAATAAGTTCTTCTGGGTAACCCGCATCCCTAAATTTATTTTTATCAAGCACCATTCCTTTAAACTCATATGGATCATTAAGCTGTGAAATATGCGAAAACCATATTTCCTCTTTGCTCAATGATGTCAATTTCTTTTCATCACTTTCTGTGCCTTTTCCATCTAGCCAAATAAACTTGATTAGCTTCGACGGAATCTCACTTTGTCTATACTCTTCTGCTTTTTTAATTTTACCTTTTTGCAACAATGCAAAATATTTATCTAAGTTCATTGATTCGCCTCTCCATATTATAGGTTATTCAAACTGGTCAATTCTTCCAACACATCCTTATATTTTTCTCCACCATCGCCTAATACAATGTCATTTATAATGCTAAGACACATTTGTCATCGACAAACTAGGCAGACCTGATTGTATTTATGCATAAATTAATACTTTGCGATTAGTAAATATATCGCTCCCGCTAAAAAGAAAGCCCGACAAGTCATTTTGTCGATTGCTTTCCCCTGCGTCTCTGGTGCTTAACAGTCACTTCCTGTTGCCCGTATCAGGTGGGCCTTTTTAAATTTTATGAATATCAAACTCGATATTCTCCGTTCCCTGCTCTAGCTCGAAGAATACTCTCCGTATAGTTTCTTAATACCAAAACTCGTTTACATCTAGAACACATCATTTCCAACTCTACATCTCCCGAAATATAATCAAACAATCTCTGATTGCATTTCCCACATCGGATGATAATTCTCTTATCTACGCTATCCATCCAGTCACACCTCTCTCCCACAAAACTTTTGTCTTGGAAAGGAAAGGGAAATCACCTTTTCAAGTTTCTGCCGGAAGTTCCGATGCATCAATTGATGCTCCGACAAATGCTGACCTTCAAATTCTTTTCTGCTACAACTACTATGTAGCTTATAAAAACATTATACGAACTGGTGTTCGTTTTCGCAAGTGTTTTTTATTTTTCCCTTTTAAGTTTTACTCTATACTTCCGCAATCAAGTAGGTTTAATCAATAATGTTGAAATCAAAACACATGTGTTACAATCCGAACACTTCCCTATTCGTCCCATAGAACACATCATCACGATTGCTCAAATCTTTACAAATATCTGCAAACATCTCCCATGTATTATATATATCAAACTCATACGAATGTCCCCAAATGTAGAACAGTGCTGGTTTATCTGGTTTTAGGTCTATAAAAGTTTTCACTAATTCCTGCATTTTGCCCGCTTCCATATGGTAAACTGTAGGATTAAAACGATACAGATCATCTTGCAAATCAAAGGAATATGTAGAAGTAATTGTTCTGGAGTATTTCACATTTGTATTCTTTTTAATAATCTCTGCCACACGTTCATCATTGTTTACACCACCACAAGGATACGCCATACCATACACTTCGTACCCTACCAATTCAGACAAAGATAATCTGTCTTCTTCTACTTGCCTGATAATTTCCTTTTCATCCAGTTGAGTCAGATTCGGATGTGTCAATGTATGCACAGCCACTTCATGTCCGCAGTAGAGTTTTCTCAAATCTTCCTTTTTGCACTTTGTGTGTTCCACCACAATATTGTCTATTGTTAAACTGTCTGGTTTTCCTAACAACTCTGAATTGATATTAAACGTTCCTTGTAACCCATACTTGTTAAAAATTTCAATTAATCTTTCATCCTGCAAAACACCATCATCATAACTAAATGTGAGTGCTTTCATTTTACCATTAAACATATCTACACCTCTGTTTTTATTTAAAGAAACGACTGCCTCCGAGGAAGCAATCGTCTTTCTTAATTTATCTTCTCGGTCTTACTATAAAAGAAAATGCAATCTGTTTTTCATTTAATCTATACTGCTCTGCAAGAGCTGGACCACATGAATTAGATCCGATTCCGGATACCTTATAATCAATTCGCAAATGTATCTTGTCGTCTCTTTCAAGTTCATCTGTATGTTCTGCTTTAAATAGTGTGCCAGTAGAATAATTCGACACATTAATTTCCATACCTTCTTCTGAAAGGATTTCAACATTTCCAATACAAAGCATTTTTACATTTGTATGATTTCCATGTTCCTGCGGTCTGACATAGTTTACATATTCTTCATCCGCCGAACTCTGATACATTCCTACCATTGCCCAGTGACGCATATCTAAGTAATTTTCAATTGGTCCTCGTCCATAATATTGAAATTCACAAGAAGTTTTCGGCAATTCAAATTCATACCCTAATCTTGGTAGCCAAATTGTGTCATCTCGTACATTTCCATACAATGCAAATTTTACAGTGCCATCTTCAGCAATACTTACAGTTGATGTATATCGGAAAAACGGCAATCTCGAAACCCCAGCCAAAGAACCTTGTACTATGATTTTGTTTTTCTCGACACAGCAGCTATATATTTTTGAAAATGTACAGTCTAAATTTTCTCCTTGCCACACATTACAATTTGCCCACAAAGCTTTCATGTGAATATCATTATCCGTAGGTGCTCGAAATGCTGATAATTTTGGATCTCCTGCCAATTGTTCTTCGCCTTTTACAATCATGCTAATAAACATTCCTGAATGTTTAGAAAAAATATAAGAGAAATCCTTCCCTTCAGCATAAATATATAACTTATCTTCTCTTAGATTGATAGCATCCGGAACATAATCCTTAACCAAATTTCTTGGCAATTCATATTGCGCTTTGGCATATACCATACCATACTTGGATAATTCTACATTCAAATACACACCATACTTGCAATCTTGCGTTTTATAATCCACATCAATTTCTCCCCACGCATGTGGTTCAACTGAAAATGCAACCTTTTTGATATTTTGTTTGACGCCATCTACTTCTATCCAATATGTCAATTCATATTCAATCAGATTCGTGAAATTAAGTCGATTATATACGTATAACTTACCGTCTTTGAACTTGGTTTTCATTGGTTGGTATGCTGCTTTTACTTCATAAGAACCAGCTTTCAAAGAACGGTCCGCAAATACCATTCCATCACAACAAAAATTTTTATCGTTGGTAAGTTCTCCTTTGAAATCACCACCATATTTCTGCACACCTTCTTTGACAACTACATGGTCAGCCCATTCCCATACGCATCCGCCAATTACTTTTGGATACCTGTCAAAAAACTCCACATAATCATAGACATCTCCAGGACCATTTCCCATGGCATGGGAATATTCACACAAAAAGACTGGCATTTTGATTGTATCGTCCTTAATACATGCCTCCAATTCTTCTAGTGAGAGATACATACGTGAATGAATGTCTGCATATCTGTTATCTCCCTTCCTAGAAGCATCTTCACAATGAACAAGTCTTGTATTATCTCGCTTTTTAGTCCAATGTATCATTTTTTTATGATTACGTCCGTAACCACTTTCGTTTCCAGTCGACCACATAATAATGCTGGTATGATTTTTAAAGCATTCAACCATACGTGCCATACGCTCTATATGTTCTTTTTCCCATTCTGGATTAGAGCCTGGCCAATCTGTAGAATCTACATCAAAGTTGTATTCTACATTTGGATAACGCCTAAGAATACCATGTGTCTCAATATCTGTTTCACAAATCACATAAAGACCGATTTCATCACACATCTGTATGAATCTCGGTGTCGGGGGATAATGAGATGTTCTCACACAATTGATATTAAGTTCTTTCATCAATTTTAAATCTTGATACAAATCTTCATCCGTTTGGCACCAACCGTTATATTTATGTGTATCGTGATGATTCACACCAAATAATTTCACGGAAACACCGTTAATTAACAACTCATATTGGTCAGAAATTTCAACCTTACGAAGTCCCGTTTTTAATACTATTACCTCTCCATCACACTCTAATTCAACTGTATATAGAAATGGTTTCTCAGCATTCCAATATATTGGTTTTTCCACTTTATAGGAGAATTCCGTATCAACATTTCCACTTACTAACAATGTATTTTCTTGATAAATACTAACAATACATGTTTTGTCTGTTTTAATGTTTATGCTTTTATCATTTGGTATAATTTCTACATCCTCCAAATGATTTTCTGGTCTTTGGAGTACGTAAACATCTCGGAAAATACCATTAAAGCGGAAACAGTCTTGACTTTCCAAATAGCTTCCACAGCACCATTTTAAAACTTTTACAACAACCGTATTTTTTCCTTCTGTCACATAATCAGTGATATCAAATTCTGCTTGCAAATGACTTCCTTGCGTAAATCCAACATAAAAATCATTGATATATAGATATGCACAAGACGCAACTCCTTCAAACACAAAATACAGTTTTCCCCACTTTTTATCAATATCAAATGTTCTCTTATATATCCCACACGGATTATTGTCTGGCACATATGGGATATCTACCGGATAAGGATAATTTATGTTTGTATAATTCGGATTTTCATAACCTTGAAGTTGCCAACAAGACGGGACTGGAATCTTGTCCCACTTCTCAACCTTATCTGGTACATCAATGTCTCTACTGTAATATGCGAAATCCCATTCACCATTCAAAAGTTTATATTCAGACACACCTGTTGGAATATAATAACAACGTGGTTTCATTCTGTTTTCGCTTGTTTTTTGTAAATTCTCGTATTCTCTCACATTAACCCCCACGAAATTATTCGTTTTAGTTTTCTTCTGACATTAAAAACTGATATGTGACATCATCTACATTTTTAAGTTTCTCATGCTGGTAGTCTGGATAAAGAATATATCTTTTCTTACACGTCATCTTATTATATGCCGCAAACTGTGTCTCTGGTGGACAAGTAGTATCTAATAATCCTGTGAGCATCAATACCTCGCCTTTTATACGTGGAACAAGATATTGAATATCAATATATCCAAGCTTTGTAAAAACTGCTTCTTCTTGTTCATGTGTAGGATCATACATTCTGAAATAGTCACGCAATTCACCGTAAACATTTACATTTAACTGCATATCGCATACTCGTTTAAAATCACATAAAAAAGGTTCTGCTATTGCTACTCTTGAGATTCTTGGTTCTAAAGATGCACACGCAAGAGAAAGGGCACCACCTTGACTTCCTCCGGTAACATACACTTTCGTTTCATCTATAAAATCTAAGTCTAAAACAATTCCTGCAAGTTGTGCTGTATCTAAAAAAACATCTCGATAAAACATTTTTTGTGGATTCTTGTCTGCCAATCCTCTAATAATATGTCCATGCAGTGTATTCCCACACACTCCACCTACATCTTCACTCTTTCCACCTTGTCCTCTTACATCCATTGCAAAAACTGCCACTCCTGAAGCCGCATATGGCATTTTGCTGTACCAATCCTCACAATCAGCACCGTACCCATGGAACATAATTACTGCCGGAATCTTTCCCGACACATTCTTTGGTCTAACATGCTTTGCATAAATTCTTGCACCATTTACTCCTGTAAAATACATATCATAGCAAGAAACAATCGGCGATTTAAAATCCACTTCTTCAAAAGAAATTTCAGAGTCAACTGCTTTCATTTCTGAAAGCGCTTTTTCCCAATAGTCATCGTGGTCTTCCGGCCTTGGATTTACACCATTATATTTTAGTAATTCTTCAATTAACATAACAAACCCATCTCCTAATATTCTTCTTCTGTCAATGATAATAATTCTCGTAAAACAGCAACAACTGGTTGCGATTCTTCACTGCGTCCCATAAATGCATATAATTTTTGATGCAATGATTGATTTGGCGCTACAATTGCTTCTCCTATACTAGTCTTTGTTCCAATATTGATTTGGCTCATTTGGAGAACATTCATGCAACGTTCTATCACATCACTATTATCGTGAATTAATGTTTCTCCTTGTATATTCACACGAATTACCGATGTCGTCGAAGCCTCTACAGAAACGATGGTTGTATTGCACTCTTTGTCGTAAGTCACTTCCACTTCTGTCGGCACATCATCGACAAATACCTTCGTTTGAATATTTTTCGCAAATCCCCGTAAGCCAATATCCCACTTACGTTTTTGTGGTATTAACGACAAGTCACCCTGAGCCGCTTCTATAACAAACTCTGCTTCGTCTCCCCAGTGGAATTTCATATCTGTGGTTACAAAGGCACCATCTTGATAATCAGCATAATCACCACCATCTTCATACATCACGAATTCATTACTTGCCCCCGGGAAAACCATCACTTTCATATTGTCGCTTCCACCAAGATGATTATCATTTGCTTTGTGAGTTTCCATTGGTACAATTGCTCCTGCTTTCGCAAAAACAGGCATTTCTTCTAAAGTACGATATGTTTTGAACTTACGTCCTACACTGTAATAATGTAATCCTTTTTGGAAATCAAACCAATCACCAGATGGTAACCACGCATTTGCACTTCCGTGATTACTATTTGCATTTCTTTTTTCTGTTATCGGGCAAACAATCAATTCACTACCAAACCAATATTGATTTGGGACATCATATGCACTACCACATTTTGGATGTGAGTAGTACATCGGTTGTACCAAAGGTAATAAATCTTTGTGTGTACGGTAATTCATCGTATAAATGTATGGAAACAAAGCATGTCTCAAACACAAATACTCCTTTGTAATTGCCTCTGCTTCCTTCCCGTAACTCCAAGGTTCTTTTCTTTGGAAATCATTACAAGAACTATGAAGTCTGTTAATCGGTGAAAATACACCATATTGAACCCAACGAACAAACATCTCATCATCTCGCCAGCCATGTTGATGCCCACCAATGTCATGGCTCCACCATGAATATCCAACATTAGATGCCGTGGCAGTAAAGTATGGTTGGAATTCCAATGAATCCCATGTCACAAAACTATCCCCTGAAAAGCCAACCGGATATCTGTGACTTCCCGGCCCACTATATCGTGAAAAGAACATCGGTCTTTTCCCATTTCTTGATATATCTAGAATATGTAAATGATTTAACATCCATAATGGGTCTAGCTTTTCTCTTTCGTCCTGTAAATTGTCATCATCGTTTGGCTCGTGAATCCACCAATAATTTGTACCCTGTTGCCAGTCCATCCACCAGAAGTCCACACCATCTTCTTCATAAGGATGATGAATAATGTCAAAATATTTCTCCATATAATCCTGTGACAGAACATCAATAGGAACACGTTTACCACTAGTCGGATCAATACCACAAGCCTTTGCCATCTCCTTATACATTACTTCATGTCTGCGAACACCTTGATGTGGATGCAAATTTAATGTCACTTTCATATTACGTTCTTTAAGTTCTCTTAAAAACTTCTTGTAATCCGGGAACAATTCTTCATTCCATGTATATCCTGTCCACCCATTTTGGAAGCCTGGGTCTTCATCCTGCAAGTCTTCCGGAATTTCTGTTATATGCCAATCCATATCTACTACACTAACCGTAAATGGAATATCCTCGTTACGAAAACGGTCCATCAAATCCAAATATTCCTGTTGGGTATATGCATGATAACGACTCCACCAATTTCCCAATGCATACGCGGGTAACATAGGTGGTTCCCCTGTTAAACGATATAGGTCTTGTACCGCAGCAATGTAGTCGAATCCATAGCCAAAGAAATAGCAATCAACTGTATCTTTTTCTCTGCATTCTATCCATCCATCTTCTCCTAATAATAATGTATTGCTATCGTCTAATACTGAGAATCCATTTCTCGAACATACACCTCTATCTAATGGACGTGCTCCGTCAACTTCGTCTAATGTTTTTGTTGTACCACCTAAATCTTCAAAATCTGCACCAAAGTTCCAAACTGATGCTGGTTCCATCTTTAATCGAATGCTCAAATTTTCTTTTGTAAACGGACTATTCGCCATATAACGTAAGTTTAAATGCTCGGTCTCTATTTCAATCCAACCGTCTACATCTTTTACATCAAACTGACAAATCGGAAAATCTCTATAGAATGCTGTTTGACTAGCCCTATCTTCAAATTTTCCTGAAGGTACATACTCCAATCGTATTAATCTTGAAGTGAGAATTGTCATTCTATATTTCTCACCGCAAACCATATTTTCTTTGCAGGCATTTGGTCTTACTGGCCATGCAAATCGTTTTCCTTCTCTTCCTCGCATAATTGAACTCCTTTTATATCATCTTCTAGTTTTTCAAATATTTTATTATACATCAACACACTAATATAAATCGGTCCTGATACTCCAAACAATATAACAATACTAATGAATTTTACATTCAATAAAACAAGAACAATTGGTAGTAAGTAAACAATCAACATATATATTGTGCGCAACATATGTCGAACACTAAGACCATATGCGTTCCTTAACGTAACCAAAAGAGGATTAATAAATCTTGCCTGCAGTGGGAATGCCCACATAGCTGTAAAAAAGATACACACCCAGAAAAACAAGATAAACAAATGGATAAGAGACTCCATTTGCTCTAAATCTCCTCCTGCTGCTGATACAAGAAATATCGTCATAACAGCCAAAACAGCCAAAACAATTTCTAAAATTGTTGATTGTACAAAATTCATTTTGAACGATTTCCAAAAAGTCTTAACCATTGTTCCTTCCCCCCGTCGCATTTTCAGTGCAGTAAAATGCCCAGCGGTAAAAGCGGCACCAATCGTAATGATAGGAATGGAGAAAATAACGATTAAAATATTCAGGAAAATCAAATCTACCAATGTAGAAATAAAGCGAAAAACTGGTCCATCAAACTCAAAAAATTTCATCATTAGCTCCTCTACTTAAGTCGGTATTCGTCCCCTACCCGTTCTATTCCGAAAAAATGTGCTCTTTCTAATGGCGTACTGTTTGGTTGATGTAACGTAAACATTCTTTCTTTTTCAAATGTCTCAAACATCATTCCATGGCCACCATCTTTACTAAATAACAAGTTCTTATTGTGTTTCCATGGCCCTTTCAACTTTCCTGTTGTACTTACTGCACTTCCAACGGCATAAGAACCATTGCAAAAACTTGACCAAAACATGGTAAGCAAATCGTCTTCTTTCACCAACCATGGTCCATCTGTCACATAAACAATTTTATCATCTGAAGGTGACGCATTTGTTGCCCATCCACTTTCACTGGCTGTAAATAACACTTCTGGTTCGCCTGCCGCACCTGATAAATCTTCTTTTAACGGAACAAATGCAATTTCTCCATCATCTACCTGAAGCCATTCGTG
>JAEIGA010017557.1_pt1 | contig 10905 bp, 12 predicted proteins | sample 9270691 | NCBI WGS metagenome assembly JAEIGA01 (sample SAMN17057246, study PRJNA624740) | gut metagenome | biome: biome; isolation source: fecal sample | host: Bos grunniens | place: China: Xizang | collected 2019 | reverse complement strand
TAGTAGTTCTCATACACTCATTTGAGTATGGGGTTTTCATAGGGTTAAAGAAAACATAACAATCCCTTTTATGCCCTGTTGGTGTAATGGATAACACACGTGGCTACGGACTACGTAATAGGGGTTCGACTCCCTTATAGGGTGTGCCTAATGAAAAACACAACCAGCAATTCTTTTTTGTTTTTTTATTTCTTTCATACAGAAAAGATGTGGGTTCGAGTCCCACTCATATAAGGAAACTTATATGATAACTCAATTGGCAGAGTTAAACAAGTGTTTTGTTAGGCTTTTTAATCTTTGGAAAGACACAAACAGCAATATTTTTAATAGACCAAGCAGGTTGTTGTGGGTTCAAGTCCCACTCTGACGGGCATAACCCCGCTGGATAGCTCAATAGGAAGAGCACCCGCCAAATAATTATAGTGTTTTGATATAAGATTAAATGAAGTGAATCATCCACTCTTTTAATTGATGGTTCTGGCAGGGTTAAGACCAGAGTAACAATCCCATTTATATATTCCTCGTTAGCTCAGTAGGTAGAGCAAATGGCTGTGAGTCTTTGTTTGTAAGTAGCATAGTCATATTTTGACAGGTTTGGGTTCAAATCCTGAAAGACTATTAACCATTGGGTCGTAGGTTCGAGTCCTACACGAGGAGTGTTCATACGCAGTTGGTTTATTATAATCAATTAGTTCGCGATAATTGTGTTAATGAATATAGTTTTTACTATTCCTACGGGACACTGCGTTTATATATTCCTCTATAGCTCAGTAGGTAGAGCGCCAGACTGTGATTCTGTAGTATAAGTAGTACAGTCATTAGACAGGTTTGGGTTCAAATCCCAAAGGAGTATTAATCTGGATGTCGTTGGTTCGAGCCCAACTGGAGGAGTTTATTGGTGACCTCTACCAACCTTTCTAAATGGGAGAAATGTTCAAAATCATACCAGTGTGAGAACAAGATAAGTGAGATAGTCTATAATTCAGAGGACAATCAGAGGGTTATAGATGACGCCTGGAGACAAAAGGGGCTTGAATAATGAGTCGGGTTGTGAGTTTGACTGGCTTTATAAGTTGAAGTAGGTCTTACAATAATGTTGGCGAGAATAGAACGTTATGGTAGTTACTATGCCATCGCAAAACTTTTCTTTTGTTATTTAGACCTATTAAATTTTTAATAGGTCTTTATTTTTTATAAAAATTTGTTTTACTTATTGAAAAAAATATAGTAATATGATATAATTATTATAAGAGGTGATTTGTATGTCTAAATATTTAGAATATGATGAAAATGAAATGACACCTTATAAGAAGAAAAAAGGTAAAAGTGGTAGAGCGAAAAGTAATCATAAACATTTATATGAAGAATGTTTGGTAAAAAGTGAATTAGGTTTGCATATAGGTAAGTATTGTTCAGTTTGTGGTAAAACACAAATTACAAATTATTTTATTACTGTACCCACAGAAAATTCTTGTGCTAGAAGAATGGTATTTAATAATGAAGAAATTAAAGGTTTATATCCTAATTTACCTATTAAAGAAGAAAAAAGATGATATAGATACCTCTTTGAAAAAATCAAAGGGGTATTTGTGTTTAATTTTAATTAGGGACTGTAGTTATTTTTTGGACATAAAGAAATAATATTTAATAAAGGTCTATTTGTATTAGAGGTGAAATTTTTATGGAACGTGAAGAAATAAAAAAGATAGTTCGTGAAGTTTTAGAAGAAGAAAGAAAAAAAGGTAATGCAGATGTTACAGGTGAATTATCTAATGAAGAAATATATAATGAATTGATTATGCCTGTTGATACAAATATAAGATTAAGTTCTGTAATTTTATCAGATGTAAATAAAGATAGAATTAGGGATTTTGTATTGGAAATGAAAAATCATGAGAAATTAGCTAAATTTGGTTTGAAACCTATGAATAGATTGTTGTTTTATGGGGATTCAGGTTGTGGTAAAACTTTTTTAGGGAAGGCTTTATCAAATCATTTAGGTTATACAATGTTATATGTAGATATTGCAAGAGCATTATCACAAGGTAATGTTGCTGTGAATATATCTAGTGTGTTTAAGATAGCAAATTCAGGTGGTAATTATATGGTATTTTTGGATGAGTGTGATAGTATTGCTTGGAATAGAGATAGTAAAGATGCAGAGGGTGGTACTATAAGGCGTGCTACTAACTCTTTGTTTCAGCAAATGGACCAAATGAAATCAAATGTTATAGTTATATGTGCAACTAATATGTTACATAGGTTAGACCCTGCTTTTGCTCGTCGTTTTAATATGAAAATGGAATTTAGACGACCAGAACAGAATGTAAAAGAAACAATTATGAAGTTTTTACATCCTGAATTTCAGTTGATAATGGATAAAGATGACCCAATTACAGAAAGAAGAACAAAAATGTCATATTATGAATTACAGGATGTAGCACAGAGAATGATGAAAAAGGCAGTATTAAATAATACAACAAAAATAAGAATGTCTGATGTTTATTTAGATATTGCAAGACAAATGAATGTAAAAACAAGTTTAAGAGTTGATATGGACTAAAGGTAAATGGTGGTTAAGTGAAGAAAAAGAGATTATTTTTAATGGTACTAATTTTGATTTTATTAGTAGTACATACTTATAATATAAATCAAACATTTTGGTGTCCTAATATAGAACATAATGATGTAATGGAGATATGTAAAAAGGAATATTTAACAGAAGATGATTATTTAGATATATTTAATCAAACAGGTGTATCTCCCTATGCAACTAAAAAGATTATTGAAGAAAATAGAATGAGTAGATTAAGTCAATTAAATAGTATGTATTTGAAAAAGCCAAAAATAAAGCAGAAATATTTATGTTTTCCTATTACTTCAATGGATTATATGGTAAATCAACGAACACCATTAGTAAATATAAAAAATGGTGATATACTTATAAATTTTGATACATATACATTAGATTGGCGTCATGGTCATGTTGGTTTAGTGGTAGATGCTGAGAATAATAAAGTATTGGAACACGCTGTTATAGGAGAAACTTCATATCTTTGTAGTTTATCAAGTTGGAGTATTCAACCAAAATTTGTAGTTTTAAGATTTGATGATGAGGAAGTAGTAGATAAAGTTGTGGAATATGCTAAAAGTGAATTATTGGATTTGAAATATAGTATATTTGTAGGTGTATTTGGTAATAAAGATAAAAGTAAAAGTAATGATAAATTTAGTTCTAATTGTTCTCATATAATATGGCAGGCTTTTAAGAAGTTTGATATTGATTTAGATAGTAATGGTGGTAATATCGTAACACCAAAAGATATTGCATTATCAAATGAATTAAAAGTTGTTCAAATATATGGTATAAATACAAAAGAGTATATTGATAGATTGTTATGGTAATTAGTATTAAGTACTAATTTATTATAAATTAATTTTATTTAAGGGGGCTTCTATAATGAAGAAAAGTTTAAAAATTATTGGTTTAATGCTTTTAATTGTTGCTGTTTTTTCAGTTGGTGTTTTTGCTGGAAATAATATGCAGGCAATAACAGCGTATTTGAATTATGGTATTACTGTGGAATACAATGATGTTGACCAAGTAATGACAGATGCTAATGGAACTCGTGTTTATCCTGTAACTTATAATGGTACAACATATTTGCCTGTAAGAGCAGTTGCTAATATGTTAGGTGTTAAAGTAGATTGGGATGGTCCTACAAATCATGTTTTATTAGGTAATAGTTATGTGGATTATACTGCACCAGTTACTCCTGTTACACCTACTGCACCTATAACAAGTGGTGTGGGTTATAATACTTTTAAGACAGCAGTATTTATGGGTAGTAGTGTTTCATATCAAGTTGTAGATATGAAGATAACTGAAGTATTAAAAGGTTCTGCTGCTGATGCTTATATTATGGGTGCAGGTTATCAAATGGATAAATCAGATATTGATGTTGCAACAGAAACATATGTTTTAAAGTATGAAATAACTGTTCCTGCTAATTTAGTTGAAACTGCTAAGTTTTATCCATTATCACCAAGAGTAGATATTGAGGATATGGTAATAGGTAATACAAAATATTGGAGTATTGCACACGTTCGTGATATGTATAATAGAAATACAGGAGATGTTTCAAAAGGTAATAAGAGATATGGTGAAATAGCATTTACAGTACCAGCAGGATATACTAATTGGACTATTACATTGGATAATAAGCAAGATAATGTTCAAATATGCCCTGCAGTATCATTAAGTGGCTCACAGTTTTAATAATTAATAAAGATATTTATGTGGGGTTTTTATAACCCCACATTTTTATTTGAAAAAAAATAAAAAAAAATTTGATTTATCTCTTGACAAAAGATTTATAATGTGTTATAATATAAAAGTTGTTAAAATTAAAATAAATTTTTTGAAAAAAAATAAAAAAAAGTTTGAAATATAGCTTGACAAATGATTTATTTTATGATATAATAACAACATACCTTGTGAGAGGTATTACATTGACAAGTTAATAAATGGTATAATTAGTTGCATAGGTAACTCAGTGAACAAAGTATTACCAGTACTCTGAGAAGTGAACTAAATGGAGTTGAATTGTGAGGGATACCTTACAAGTATGCTTTTCTTTATTAGTGATAGTAAAGATAAAGAGGAAAATCCTCAATCAAGAGTTTACTGTGCATCAATATATCGAGTGTAAAGGTACTGTTCCTTTGGTCGCAGTAATAGACGCTCTCTGTGAGAGAATAACCCAAAGGGGTTATGGTGTGGTAGCCATAATGACGGTGGGAAAACCAAACAATGCGATATGTCTTGAAGCAAAGTGATTTGTGTATAACAAAGGCGACAGGTTAAAGTAGCCCTATGACAGTTTTTTATTAATAATTATTAAAGAAATTAATGAATTATCATTTAGATAGAAAATGAGAATGGATTAATACAAAACTTATCTGAATGGTGGGTGAAATTAGAGGGTACCAATCCCTTGCAGGTTAAATCTTACTCCTTGTGAGTAAGATAGGGTAAGAAGTCTTAAATCGACGGGTTTTTGGCTCAGACTTATCTTTCTGGTGACTGAATATACACGTAGTTATAATGAGTAGGTTGAAGAACCACCTATGCAATTAATTATACCATTTATTTTCTTTATATATCGCGGGGTGGAGCAGATGGTAGCTCACTTGGCTCATAACCAAGAGGTCGGAGGTTCAAGTCCTTCCCCCGCAATTAGTCATATGAAAAACACATACAGCAATTATGAAGAATAAATATTAAAACAAAATTTATACAAAGTAATGCTGACTTTTCATTTTAATGAGGGGTTTATAAATAGGCCTTGTGCCTTAAAATAATAATTAGAGTGTTTTGTTATGGCATAAAAATTAAAGAAGAACACATACAGCAAGTATTCAAATTATGAACAAATATTTATGAAATAAAACAAGATTATTCATTGAAAAAAGTTTAAATAGTTTACTAAGCATGTATTTAATTAAGTCAAAGAATAGAGAATTTATATTTTTTATCCAAAAAATAATTATATTTTTAATTTAAAGAGTGTTCTGATTAATTTGTAAAAATAGCGAAGTAGGGTTTACCCACTTCGCTTATTTTATTTTTGGACAGTAATAAAATAATTATAACATATTAAAGTAATTTATTATATAAAATAAATGTTTAGGAGGAAAAGATATGAAAAATAAGTCATGCTTATTGATTTTGTTGTTGATTTGTGGTATAATGTGTTTAACAGGATGTGTCGGTGGAGTTAAAGAGGTAAATTCTGATACTCAAGCAAAAAGTGTACTTTTATCTGCTGTTTCAGATTTAGCGGAAGTAGATGGTGTAATAGAAGAATTAGATGAGAAAAAAGTAGATGAAAAAGTTTTGGAAAATTTAAAGAAACGAATGACAACAATAAAAGCAGATATAAAATCTACAGATATGTATAAAGAAATAGATACTGTAAAAGATTCATATAAAAGTACAGTTGAAAAATATGAAAAAACAGAAAAGCAGATTAATAAATTTTCTAAATTATTAGAAGAACAAAAGAAAAAAGCAGAGAAAGCGGCAAACAAATCAACAAATAAGTAGGTGTTATAGTGGTAGTAGTAGGATGTAAATATAAACATTTTAAGGGTAATGTGTATAAAGTACTTGCTTTGGCAAATCATACAGAGACAAATGAATTACTTGTTGTTTATCAAGATTTAAATAATGAGGGTAAAGTTTGGGCAAGACCTATTGAAATGTTTTTATCAAAAGTAAATAAAGAAAAATATCCTAATTGTTTACAGGAATATAGATTTGAAAGAATAAAATAAATGTTTGAGGTGTAGTTATGGATTTTATAACATTGGTTTCAGCGAAACAAAAAAGTAAAAAATTAACAGATAAGCAGATAGCAGAATTATCAGGAATTCCTGAATATTGTTATTATAACTTAAAAATGTATCGTACATATTTAACAAAAGTAGCATATTATTCTTTATCTTGTGTTTTAGATTTGCCTATTGATAGTAATGAAAAGATAGAAGATATTTTAATAGAGAATAAAAATAAAGTTGGTACACCTGAAACTAATTTGAGTATTGCAGCAGAATATGTAAATCCTGATAATTATGAAAAGGCATTAAAAGAATTAGCAAGATTAAAAAAGACTGTTGATAATATGAAACAAAATAGTGAAGTTGTAAATAAATTGCAGTCTGAAATTAGTAGTTTGACAAAGAAGTTGGAAAAGTTAGAAAAAGATGTTTCAGAGAAAGTTAAGCAGGCATATTCTCAAGGTGTTTCAGAATCATTTGATAAAATAGCTAATATGAAAACAGCAAATAATCAAATAGTTATAGATAATATTGTAGAAGAGTATGAGGGTAAATTATCTCGTATAGATAGAAGTTTAAAGAAATTAGAAACTCAATATGTAAGATTATATAAAATGGTTTCAGATTTTAATTTAAAAATGGGTGAAAATATTATTAATTTAGAAGATGTTGAAAAACCTTTAAAGTTAATTCAAGAAGAATTAAATGGAGAATTATCTGAGGATATGATAAAACAAGTATGTATGTGTTATCATCAATTAGGTTTATCTTTTGATGAAATAGTAAATGAAACTAATTTAGATATTAAGATTATAAAAGATATTATATTGACATATAAAGAAAAATCATTGAATGGAGTGATTTATTATGTCAAAGAATAAGAAAATTTCAATGGATAAAATTGAATATATCATTTATATTATTCAAAAAATTTTATTTTGGTTTTTTATAGTTATAACAACACTTGGTATAGGTGTTTTATGTTATTCTTTATATTACCACTTGACAGATTTAGTAAAAGGGTGTATAATAGATGTGTTGTTAGGTATTTTTATGATAATATCTATTGTTAAATTTGAAAAGTTTGTAGTATTAAGAAAAAAGTATTCTAAAAAGAAAAAAGTAAAGGAAGAAAAGAAAAATGATTGTGATTGATAGAATAGAAAATGATATTGTTGTAGTAGAATTTGACGGTACATTTGTGAATATTCCAAAATCAGTTTTTAATGAAGAAATAAATGAAGGTGATGTTCTTGTTTTATCTGTGGATAAACATGAAACAAAAAGTAGAAAAGAAATGTTAGGGAACAAGTTAAATAGTTTGTTCAACAGAAGTAAGGGAGTGTAATTATGAGAAAGAGAAATAGTATAATACTGTGTTTGGTATTATTTATTCTTTGTTTAACAGGTTGTACGACAACTGAAACTGTTAGTAAAAAAGATGAAGTAGCAGTTACCACAGAGGTTGTTGACCCAAAGGGTGGTAATAGTAGTATAGAAGTAATAGGTGAGAAAGAAGTAATTGAAACTAAACCTATTACAGAAATAAAAAAAGAAGAAGTAATTCAAGAAGATACAGTAAGTGGAGATATAACTGTTAAGTTTGTTGATGTAGGTCAGGGTGACGCTTGTATTATTATGACACCAAATGATGATGTGATTGTAATAGATACAGGTGATAATAAAGATGCTGATGAAGTGTTAGAAGAATTAAGAAAAGAAGAATTTGAAGATATTGATTTAATGGTTTTAACACATCCACATGCAGACCATATTGATGGTGCTGAAGCAATTTTGAATGAGTATAAGACAAAAGAAGTTTTAATGAGTTCATTTGTTACAAATACAAAAACTTTTGAAAGTTTATTGAATTGTTTAGAAGTTCAAAATATTAAAACAACACAAGCAGCAATAGGTCAAGAGTATAATATAGATGGTGTTGAAATAGATATTTTAGGTGTAGATAGTGTACCAAAAGATTGTAATAATAGTTCAATAGTATTAAAATTAACTTATGGTGATGTAGATATTATGTTTACAGGAGATGCTGAATTTCCTGCAGAAGAAGTTATTTTAGCAAATGATTTTGATTTTAATTGTGAGGTCTTAAAAGTAGGACATCATGGAAGTGATACTTCAACTTCTGATATGTTTTTAGAAAAAGTTAATCCCAAAATGGCAATTATATCAGTAGGAGAGGGCAATAAATATAAGCATCCTGCACAAATAACACTTGATAAGTTATTGAATAAAAAAGTTCAATATTATAGAACAGATGAGTTAGGTACTGTTATTTTGGAAATAGATGGCGTTAATATTGTTACAAGTTTTAGTGATAATGTAGGTGTTGCAGATGCAAGAAGTGGTAGAAAAATAAGTACACCACCACCAAAGACTCCTGATATTGCAGAAGTAAAAATAGTTGATGAATCAGTTGTATTAGATGAAATAAATAAGTAAATATAAGTCCTATCTTTTGGTAGGACTTTTTAAGTACTCAAAAATTTTTTTTCTTATATCATTACTGAATAAACTGTAGTTTTTTATATTTTGTGAAAAATTTCTTGTTTGTAGGTGTTGACAAAAAGTAAAAGTTGTAGTATAATAATACTTGTAAAATTGATTTAGTTAATTTTACAATAATGACTTAAAAAGTCAAATAATTATGGAGGTTGAATTTATATGTTTGTTACAAATTCTGCAAAATTAAAACAATACAGATATAAAAAGTGTTATTCTAAACAATTAAGAAAACACTCTGTTTGTTATGCAGAAAATTGTGTAAATATCATATAGATTCGACATATCCCTTAAAGTGTGAAATATTTTATAAGCCCTTTTTAGAATGTATATGAACTCTCTTAGAAAGACTACACAATTCTCTGGTTGTGTAGTCTTTTTATATGTAGAAAAAAATTAAAAAGTTTTTTATAAAAAACTTGACAAATCAATAAAAGTGTGATATAATCACAATGTTGAATGAGATATGCCCGTGTAGCTCAGTTGGTAGAGCACTTGACTTTTAATCAAGTGGTCAAGGGTTCGAATCCCTTCACGAGCATTAAATAAAATAAGAACTACTTAAATAGAGGCAATAAGAGTAATAGTAAGTCCTCGCGCCATCGTCGTTAATTTGTAGTAATAATAGTTATAAAAAGTGCAAGTTAATTTGGTGAATTAAAGAATTAGATTAGAGTGAATAAGAAATGAAATAAGTAGTTTGAGTTTTATTTATGGTATTAGGTGGCAGAGCAAGATGCCAATGACTTTAAGCTGACATTGTACAAAACATTAACAATGAGGACTGTACAACCTCGTTAATGTGTTAGCAGGGGTTAGTCAATTTAGTGTAACGGATAGCACGCTCCCGTTTTGTAGGGGGAAGAGTGGTTCGACTCCACAGTTGGCGACCAGAAAGAAAACCTCTTAAAATTAGAGTTGTTGAAAAATAGTGCGACAGACAAATTAGGGATTAGAAGTATCTGTGTCTTTTAGGTGCGCAACTATTAGACACTTCACTATCCTATGGGTGAAAGACCTATGGCCTAATACATTTTATGTTTGTGTAGCTCAATTGGTAGAGCAATTGACTCTTAATCAAGAGGTTGTGGGTTCGAGTCCCACCACGAGCATCTATATGTGCCTGTAGCTCAGTCGGTAGAGCACATGACTTTTAATCATGGGGTCGGGAGTTCGAGCCTCCCCAGGCACATTATATTCTTTAATATATAAGAGGTGAATGTTAATGAGTTATATAGGTAAAGAATTTGAATATAGGGGTTTTAAGACAACTGTAAAGTTTAGTGAAGAAGATAATCTGTATTATGGTAAGATAGAAAATACTACAGATTTAATTAGTTTTCATAGTGAAGAAGAAAATGGCTTTTATGACTCTTTTGTGGAGGCTGTTGAAGATTATTTAGAATTTTGTAAAGAGGTAAATAAAACTCCTATTAAATTATAATATAGGAGGATAGAAATGGATAAGTTTGTTGTTAAAACTTCTGACAAAGATGTTGATGATTTAATCTTTGGTGATGAAGAACCTGTTGTGAGTGAGAGATAATTTTATTCACAACTTTATATGCGCCAATAACTCAGATGGATAGAGTAACTGCCTTCTAAGCAGTAAGTCGTAGGTTCGAGTCCTACTTGGCGTGTTTTATATGTCCTCATAGTAAAATGGATATTACAATTCCCTCCTAAGGAATAGTTGTAGGTTCGATTCCTACTGAGGATGTTGCAATAGCAAGGAATAAAAAATTATAAAAAAATTATTCATGTCTATTGACTTTTTATATAATTTGTGATATAATATTTATGTTGTTTGTGAAAACAATAATTATAGAAGATTGGAGGAACTAAATATGTTTAAGAATAATTCTTTGCAATATTCATACAGTTATTTAAGTGCTGGTTATTATTATCAGGACTCTATTTCTGTTGCAAAGAATAGTAATTAAATGATTTAGTTTTTCTTTATCATATATGTGAGAAAAATATAAGCCATATACTATGCAGCAGAAATGTTTGTAAAGTGTATGGCTTTTTTGTATTAATTTA
>JAEIGA010017556.1_pt1 | contig 10905 bp, 7 predicted proteins | sample 9270691 | NCBI WGS metagenome assembly JAEIGA01 (sample SAMN17057246, study PRJNA624740) | gut metagenome | biome: biome; isolation source: fecal sample | host: Bos grunniens | place: China: Xizang | collected 2019 | reverse complement strand
TGTGGAGTGGTACGGGAATCTTGTTGAGATGATGCGCCTTGAGGGTGTCAAGGAGTGCGGTCATCTGCAAATAAACCGTAATGTTATCATAAATCTCACCGATTTGCATCAGCGTCTGCTCAAATCGCAGAAGGTTCCGTTCTATTCAGCCGCTTATTATAAGGCGTTGCCCTTCATTGTGGAGTTTCGCACCAAGAGTGAGGGGCGTGACAAGAGTGAACTTGAGAACTGTTTCGATGCTCTTTACATCGTGTGGATGATGAAACTGCAGAAACGTGAAATCAATGAGGGTACCTTGAAGGCGGCGGCAGAGATAAGCCGTTTTGTGTCAATGCTTTCACTCTATTTTAAGGAGGACGAAGAGGGTAAACTTGACCTTGAAGATGAATTAATGTAAGAAATAAACGATAAAACTGCTATACAATGAGTGTACAGGAAGAGATAGGAAGAAGAAGAACATTTGCAATCATTTCGCACCCTGATGCCGGAAAGACTACGTTGACCGAGAAACTGTTGCTTTTCGGTGGTCAGATTCAGGTTGCCGGTGCGGTGAAGTCGAACAAGATAAAGAAAACAGCCACATCGGACTGGATGGAGATTGAGAAACAGCGTGGTATCTCTGTTACAACCTCTGTCATGGAGTTCGATTATAATGGCTACAAGATAAATATCCTCGATACTCCGGGTCACCAGGACTTTGCCGAGGATACATTCCGCACACTTACGGCTGTGGACAGCGTAATCATTGTTGTTGACAGTGCCAAGGGTGTGGAGACCCAGACCCGTAAGCTCATGGAGGTGTGCCGTATGCGCAACACTCCCGTAATTGTCTACGTGAACAAGATGGACCGCGAAGGTCGTGACCCGTTTGAACTGCTCGATGAACTCGAAAGCGAACTGCAGATAGCAGTGCGCCCACTCAGCTGGCCCATAGATCAGGGTGCACGTTTCAAGGGTGTGTATAATATCTATGAGCAGAAACTTGACCTTTTTACACCCAACAAGCAGCGCGTGACCGAGAAAGTCGAGGTGGACATTGACAGTGAGGAACTCGACAGGAATATCGGCGAGGACCTTGCATTCAAACTGCGTGCCGACCTTGAACTCGTTGATGGAGTATACCCTGAGTTCAATGTACAGGATTATCTTGACGCAAAGGTAGCTCCGGTATTCTTTGGTTCGGCACTCAATAACTTCGGAGTTCAGGAACTGCTCGACTGTTTTGTGAAGATTGCTCCAAGTCCACGTCCCGTGCAGGCTGTGGAACGTATGGTAAACCCTGAGGATTCCAAGTTTACCGGATTTATTTTCAAGATTACAGCAAATATTGACCCGAACCACCGTTCATGTGTGGCCTTCTGTAAAATATGCTCGGGAAAGTTCGTACGCAACACTCCTTACCGTCACATACGTCTTGGCAAGGACTTGCGTTTCTCTTCTCCCACACAGTTTATGGCGCAGCGCAAGAGTACGATTGAGGAGGCATATCCTGGCGATATCATCGGTCTGCCCGATACCGGCAACTTCAAGATTGGTGATACTCTTACCGAGGGCGAGATGCTCCATTTCAAGGGCTTGCCAAGTTTCTCTCCCGAGATGTTCAAATACATCGAGAACGCCGACCCGATGAAGACCAAGCAGTTGGCCAAGGGTATCGACCAGCTCATGGGTGAGGGTGTAGCGCAGCTTTTCGTGAACCAGCATAACGGACGCAAACTCATCGGTACCGTGGGACAGTTGCAGTTCGAAGTTATACAGTACCGTCTCGAGAATGAATACAATGCCAAGTGCCGTTGGGAGCCTGTGAATCTCTATAAGGCATGCTGGATTGAGAGTGATGACCCAGCCGAGCTTGAGAACTTCAAGAAACGTAAGTACCAGTATATGGCCAAGGACATCGAGGGACGTGATGTCTTTCTTGCAGACAGCAACTATGTGCTGCAGATGGCGCAGAACGATTTCAAGTCAATCCGTTTCCACTTTACAAGTGAATTCTAATAAAGGTATAGAGTATGGGTACAATAGCAGACGAAGCAAAGAAGTGTGTCGAGGTGATGAGAAAGGGTGGTGTTATCCTTTATCCTACCGACACGGTGTGGGGAATCGGATGTGACTCTCCCAATGCCGAGGCCGTGAAGCGTGTGTTTGAGATAAAGAAGCGTGCCGACAGCAAGGCCATGCTCCTTCTTGTAGACAACGCCGATCGTCTGGCGCGTTATGTGGGTGATGTGCCTGCAGTGGCATGGGACCTTATTGAACTTGCGACAAACCCGTTGACAATCATATATGACGGTGCACGCAATGTGGCACCGGCTCTTGTTGCCGAGGATGGCAGCGTGGGTATACGCGTTACTTCGGAACTCTTTTCCAAGGAACTCTGTTTCCGTTTCCAGAAACCGGTGGTATCCACATCTGCAAACATCAGCGGTGAACCTACACCCGAGAATTTCAGCGAGATAAGCCAGGAGATAATAGATGCTGTAGATTATGTCGTTGGCTACAAGCAACAGGAGAAAGGCAAGGCCAAGTCTTCAAGTATAATCAAGTTGACGGCCAACGGTACTGTGACTGTGATAAGAGAGTGATGAGTGGCGGTAAAAAAGAGAAAGGCCTGCTTGACCGCTTTATCGATTGGCGCGAAAAGCATGTTTCCCAGAACCAGTTTGTCCTGGTGCTGAGTTTCGTTGTCGGAATCCTTTCGGCGTTTGCCGCTTTCACTCTTAAACATCTTATCCATTTCATACAGCATCTGCTGACGGGTGGTTTCGACCCCCACACCTTCAACTGGCTATATCTGGTATACCCCGTAATAGGTATCCTCATAACAGGACTCTTCATTCGCAAGATTGTACGTGATGACATCAGTCATGGTGTAACCAAGGTCCTCTATGCAATATCGTGCCGTATGGGAAGGATACGTGCCCACAATACATGGTCGTCGCTGCTTGCCAGTAGTATTACTATCGGTTTCGGTGGTTCTGTCGGTGCCGAGTCGCCGATTGTAATGACTGGTTCGGCCATCGGCTCCAATCTGGGCAGCCTTTTCAAGATGGAGAAGAAGGTTGTGATGCTTCTTATCGGCTGTGGTGCGGCCGGTGCCGTGTCGGGTATCTTCAAGGCACCTATTGCAGGTCTGGTATTTGTCATTGAGGTTTTGTTGATTGACCTTACCATGTCCTCGCTTCTACCGTTGCTTATCTCAAGCGTTACTGCAGCAACCCTTTCATACATTCTCATGGGTACGGAAGCGATGTTCGAGTTCCACATGGAGGACGCCTTCAATCTCGCACGCGTACCATATGTAATGCTGCTCGGTATTGTCTGTGGTCTTGTGTCACTCTATTTTACCCATGTGACAACAGCCATAGAACGGCAATTCAAGAAACTCTCCAATCCGTATGCCAGGCTTGCTATCGGCGGCGGAATACTGAGTGTCCTCATATTCCTTTTTCCGCCACTATATGGCGAGGGATACGAAACAATCACGAATCTTATAAACGGCGAGTCGGGGAATATTATCCTTGATAATTCTCTCTTCTACGGACATGCAAGGTTCATTCTTTTCTATATGCTCTTCATTATACTCTTTAAGGCGGTAGCATCAACTGTTACCAACTGTGGAGGCGGATGTGGAGGTATATTTGCACCAAGCCTTTTCCTCGGTTGCGTGACCGGATATCTTTTTGCGAGTGTCTGCAACATGCTTGATTTCGTGATACCGGTTTCGGACAGGAACTTTGCCCTCTTCGGAATGGCTGCACTCATGTCCGGTGTGTTCCATGCTCCTTTGACAGGAGTTTTCCTTATTGCAGAGCTTACAGGTGGCTATTCACTCTTCCTGCCGCTGATGATTGTGTCTGTGTGCTCATATCTTACAGTGAAAATATTCGACAAGAACAATATCTATGCAGTGCGTCTAGCCCAGCGTGGAGAGCTCATTACACACCACAAGGACCAGGCTGTGCTTACTATTCTCAAGGTTTCCGATGTCATTGAGAAGAACTTCATGCGAGTGAGTCCGGATATGGATTTGGGACAGCTGACAGCTGTCGTCGCTAAGACCAAAAGAAACATCTTCCCGGTAGTTGATACTGCCAACCGTCTTGTAGGTATAATATATCTCGATGATATAAGACATATAATGTTCCGCCAGGAACTGTATCACCGATATTCGGTTTCTACGCTTATGCGTGCAGTCCCCGACAGGCTCAGTATCGAAGAACCCATGGAGGCCGTCATGCGTAAGTTCGAGGAGAGTGGTGCATGGAATCTGCCGGTCGAGGATATAAATGGAGAGTATATCGGCTTTATTTCAAAGTCGGCAATGTTTACCGCATACCGCAAGACACTCCTTGAGTTTACATCTGATTAATGATTTGTTATGGAAAAACTTAGAATTGTATATCTTGGAACCCCCGATTTTGCGGTGGAACCGTTGCGTCGCCTGCTCGAGAAACAGCGTTCATGCAGTGAGTGCGGCTATGAGATTGTAGGTGTTGTCACAATGCCTGACAAAATGATAAACAAGCGCGGCAACCAGTTGCTCATGAGTCCGGTGAAACAGTTCGCGGTAGCCGAGAATCTACCGGTCCTGCAGCCCGAATCACTCAAGGATGAGACTTTCCAGAGTGCATTGCGTGAGTGGGGGGGCGATCTCCAGATTGTGGTTGCTTTCAGGATGTTGCCCGAAAGCGTGTGGAACATGCCGCGTCTGGGAACATTCAACCTGCATGCATCATTGCTGCCGCAGTACCGCGGAGCGGCTCCAATCAACTGGGCGATTATAAACGGCGACAAGGAGACCGGTGTCACAACGTTCTTCCTCAAACACGAGATCGATACCGGTGATGTCATTTACCGCGATGTGGTGGCTATTGACGAGAATGACAATGCCGGCACTCTGCACGACAAACTCATGCTTCAGGGTGGTGATACCGTGGTGCGCACCGTCGAGGCAATTGTCCGTGGTGAGGCAGCTGTAGTAGAGCAGTCTGCAATGTACGAGAATGAGTGCGACCTGCGTACGGCACCCAAGATTTTCCGTGACACATGCCGCATTGACTGGACAAAAAACGTCGGTCAGGTATATGATTTCGTACGTGGCATGTCGCCATATCCTGCAGCGTGGTGTGAACTTGTGGATGCAGAGGGCAAGGAGGTGGCTTTGAAGGTCTATGAGGTGGCGAAGGAACCATGTGCCCATGGCAAGGAGTGCGGCACACTGGTTACCGATGGAAAATCATATGTAAAGGTTGCTGTCGAGGGCGGATATGTATCTCTCGTCGAAGTGCAGTTGGCCGGCAAGAAACGTATGCCGGTAGCGGACCTGTTACGCGGTTTTTCAATATCTGCGATGAGTGTAAAACTTTAATCAGGATAAGAGTCGGCTTCTTCCTGTTGGAATTCTTGTAGTGTATGGTTGTTAAACATGTAGCCATGAAAAAACATAATATCCATTTGCTCATCTCAACTCTCTTTTGCACACTGGCTGCAGTATGCAGTTGCGGAAGTCATTGCTCTACGTATGAGTTTACCAATGACTATGAGCATGCGATAGCACAAATGGGTGATATGTGTGAAGTTTCTCCACTGCGTGCCCTTCCTGTTGAGAAGCGCCTTGAACTGGCAAGAAGATACAGTTCGGTTCTGGATTGTTCGGAAGGTTTTTCCCGTGTATATTCGAATTATAAATTCGGTTTTGTCGACAATGACGGGAACGAGGTTATCCCTTGCATATATGATTATGTGGACAATTTCTCCTGTGGTGTTGCAAGGGTTAAGAACAATGGCTGCTGGGGCTTTATTGACAATTGTGCCAATGAGGTAGTATCTCTCAGTTATGATTATGTATTGCCTTTTTCCGACGGTCTTGCCCCTGTTTATAACGAAGAGAAATGGGGTGTTGTTGATAAATGTGGCAAAGAACTCCTTCCTTGTGTGAATGATTTTGTCGGTGCTTTTTCCAATGGTCTTGCTGTGGTCAGGACCGAAGGCCGATGGTGGTATGTTGACAAAACCGGTAAAGACGCCTTCTCTTGCAGTTATGATAATGCTTATGATTTCAAAGACGGTCTTGCGCGTGTGCAGCTGAATGGCAAGTGGGGCTTTATTGACAATAGTGGAAAACTTGTCGTTCCATGCGTGTATGATGCTATCTCGGATTTTTCTGACGGTCTTGCGCGTGCTAAGATTAACGGCAAGTGGGGCTTCGTTAATAAAACGTGCAAGGAGGTCATTCCTTGCGTGTACGATTATGCCATGGAATTTGTTGGTGATTTTGCGCGTGTCTGTCTCAAAGGGAAATGGGGTTTTGTGGACAAATGTGGAAAAGTGATTGTTCCAATGAAGTATGATGATGTCTATGACTTCGTTGAAGGTTTTGCGCGAGTAAAAGTTGACGGAAAATGGGGATTTGTCGACAGCACTGGAACCGAAATTGTCCCTTTCAAGTATTCTTCAGTCAATGATTTTTCCGAAGGTTTTGCATGTGTCAAGTATTTTGACGACTGGGGCTATGTTGACAAAACAGGCAATGAGGTTATTCCATGCATTTATAGAGCTGCATGGTCTTTTAAAGATGGCATTGCGGCTGTTGATTATAAAGACAAGAACGGTTATATAGACAAAGAGGGTAAAGAGGTCATTCCATGTTCTTATAGCACTTTATATAACTTTACCAGTGGTATTGCGCATGCAAAACAGGATGGCAAATGGGGAATTGTCGGTAAAGCCGGTAATGTTGTTGTGGAAACGAAGTACTTTCATGTGCGCATTTATCTGAGGCTAGGTATCGTGTCCGCAGCATTGAAGAGTGATGGAGATTCATATATACTCCATTATTACGATTTCGACGGCAACTATCTTGGTGATGGCGAGATAAAGGACACAGCATTTGATTTCCTTGAGTGTTATGTATGATGCTGTTGTTCCCGTTATTGAGAATAAACTGTTTACGACAATGAAATATAAAGTTGCTTTATCACTGTTCGTCGCTGTTTGCATATTGCTTACAGTGTTTAACTGTATCCTGGACCAGGTTTTTGAGAGTCGTCTAAAAGATGAGGAGGATACTTCTTTTGTTGTGCAGCGCGTGGACGAACGTGTAGAGATTCTTAAAAAATACGATCGCTTTTCTTGTATCAGCGACCCTTATACTGCTGTCTGTCTTGACGGGAAATGGGGCTTTATAAACAGTGAGTGCGAGGAGGTAGTTCCTTGTAAATATACCGAGATTGGCGATTTGTCCGATGGACTCAGGCGTGTCTGTCTCGACCACAAATGGGGGTATATAGACAGTTTGTGCAAAGAGATAGTTCCATGTGTATATGATGACGCCCGCAGTTTCTGCGAAGGGATGGCTTGTGTCTATCGTGGTGGCAAATTGGGCTTTATTGACAAACAGGGTAATGAGGTCATTCCTTGTAGATATGATAAGAGAAGAATCAGGTCTCATTACCAATACGAGCATCCTGAATTTTCCGATGGCCTTGTCCGTGTCTGTCTCAATGAAAAATGGGGATTCGTGGACAAATTGGGCAAAGAGGCTGTACCTTGCAAGTATGAGGAGGTCAAAGATTTTTCCTGTGGTTTTGCTCCTGTGTGCCTTGCCGGCAAATGGGGTTATGTTGACAAACGCGGTAAAACGGTCGTCCCTTGCATATATGATGAGGCCAGATATTTTTCCGGTGGTTGTGCGCGCGTGCGTCTTGCCGGTAAATGGGGCTATGTCGGAAAACACGGTAAAGAGGTGGCTCCTTGCATATATGAGGAAATTAAGGATTTTTCCGATGGATTCGCGCGTGTCTGCCTGGGTGGTAAATGGGGCATTATTGACATGAACGGAAATAATGTCATCCCTTGTATACACAGAAGTGTCGGTGATTTTTTTGATGGCCTTTCTGTGATTTGTCCCGATAAGCAATATGGCTATGTTGATAAATCGGGCAATGAGGTTACGGCTTGCAAGTATGACGTTGCCGGTGAACACTACAATGGCCTTGCGCGTGTCTGTATCAATGAGAAATGGGGCTTTATTGACAGGTATGGCAAAGAGGTTGTTCCATGTATGTATGATTATGTCGCAGAATTCAGTAATGGCTTTGTCCGTGTCAAACTTGATGGGAAATTTGGTATTGTTGATAGTACCGGTAAAGTGAGAGTTCAATGTAAGTATGACAATATACATTCTTTCGCCGGAGGCTTTGCGGGAGTTTCGCTTAATGGTAGATGGGGATTTGTTGATGAAAGCGGTAAAGAAGTGGTGCCATGCAAGTACGCCGATGTCGGTCATTTTGAGGATGGCTTTGCTTGGGTCGGTTCCAATGTAATTTGTGGTTGTGTTGACACTTCCGGCAAATTGGTTGTCGATGTAAAATATCGTACTATCTCAGTGTACGCCAATTTGGGATATATAACAGGCAAGTTCTATTATAATGACGGTTCCAGTGGGCTTGATTATTATGATTTTGATGGAAACTACTTGGGCACCAAAGATATATAGCCTAATAAGAAATCAATTTGATGTTACTGATGTGATGTTGCGGTCAGATGGTGGTTTCGTTTCAGGAACCTGACCGGTCATGGCTGAGTGTATCTGGTTATTTACTTTTTCTTACTATAGTTTTGCATTTCAACATGCTTTGCACTATCTTCGCATTGCGGTAGGGCGGCACGTTGCCGTTCATTTAAAATTTGTTATATGGCGCAGATTGTTTCTCCATCGTTGTTGTCGGCAAATTTCGGCAACTTGCAAGAGGATTTGAAAATGATAAACAGCAGTGAGGCTGAGTGGTTGCATATTGATATTATGGACGGCGTGTTTGTCCCCAATCTCTCGTTCGGTCCTCCTGTTCTTAAGTATGTTGCAGAACTTTGTGAAAAGCCGCTTGACGTTCACCTTATGGTTGTGAACCCTATGAACTATTTGCCTGCGATGAAGGATATCAATGCCCGCATAATGAATATCCATTACGAAGCATGTACTCATCTTCACCGCGCCGTTACCCAGATAAAGGATGCCGGTATGATGGCGGGTGTAACCCTGAATCCATCAACTCCTGTGCATCTGCTCAAGGATATCATTGGCGAACTTGACCTTGTGCTGCTCATGAGTGTGAACCCGGGTTTTGGTGGACAGAAATTCATTCCTCATACAGTAAACAAGGTACGTGGACTTCGCCAACTCATTGACTCTACAGGCTCAAAGGCTCTGATTGAGGTCGACGGTGGTGTTAATGCCTCTACTGGTGCTTTGCTTGCTGAGGCCGGTTCCGATGCTCTTGTGGCCGGTAATGCCGTATTCAAGGATGCCGACCCGCACGCTGTGATTTCGGCATTGCGTGCACTCTGATTCCGCTTGTGAACGTCACCTCTTTTTTAAAGAAGAATCCACTTTTCAGGCTTGCGATACCGCTTGTTGCAGGTATTGTCATTGGCTGGCATTGCAGTGTCGACACGCTGCACGTTTGTCTGTTGGCTGCTGTCTCAGCGGTTGCCTTGGCGTTCGGTATGTCTGCATCTGCACCCAAATGGCTGTTCGGTCTCGGTGCTTCGTTGCTGATGTTGTCCGCAGGGCTTTTTGTCGATGAGGCCCGGGAACGTGATATGGCACTGCAATGGAACGATGAAAAACATGAGTACCGTGCAGTGCTGTGCGAAGAACCTGTAGTAAAAGGCTCTACAGTAAAGGTGCTTGCCGACCTTTTTTTGTGCGATTCACTCTCTTCGTCGTCACTCCGTAGCAATGGTAGGGTATACCTGTATTTCCCTCGATGTGTTGAGGCTGAGGAACTTGGAATAGGCAGCGATGTTCGTCTGACGGCGGCTGTCCTACCATTTGCCAATGCCGGTAATCCTGCAGAGTTTGATGTAGAGAAATTCTATTATATAAAAGGTGTCACAGGGTATGTATATGTAGGCCGTGACGAGTGGAGTATTGAGGGCGAAACCGAACTTGATTTGCCTATGCAGGCGTTGAAGTGCCGCACTGCAATAGTCGGAATGTATAAAGAGCAGGCTTTTGAGGATGATGAACTCGCATTGCTGTCTGCATTGACTCTTGGTGAGAGAAGCGACTTCCCTAAAGAATTGCGTGAGAGTTATTCGGCAGCCGGTGCAAGTCATGTACTTGCATTGTCGGGTATGCATTTGGGAGTCTTCTACATGCTGCTTCTTACGCTGTTCCCGTTGCGTGGGCGTGGACGCCTTGTAACTATTCTGCGCGAGACTCTGGTCATATCTTTGCTGTGGGCTTTTGTCTTTGTTACGGGGCTCTCTCCGTCGGTAGTGCGTGCAGCAATACTCTTTACACTTATCTCATTGGGACGATGCCTGCAACAGGATGCTTCGGGCCTCAGTTCTCTCTCGTTTGCAGCCATAGCGATGCTTGTCGTTTCGCCCCATCTGTTGTTCGATGTCAGTTTCCAGCTGTCGTTCGCGGCAGTACTTTCCATTCTGTTTCTAGTTCCTCCGCTACAGCGTCTGCTGAACGTTGACGCCCATGGCCGTCTATACCGATACTTCATGAATCTTATAATTGTCTCATTGGCGGCTCAGGCAGGAACTTTGCCTCTTGTGTGGTGCCATTTTGGTGTTTTCCCGCTTTACTTCCTTCTGACGAATATAATTGTTGTGCCTTTAGCCTTTGTGCTAATGTCTCTTGCAGTGCCGGTGTGGGCTCTCTCCTGGTTGCCACTCCTGCAGCAACCGCTTGTTGTGTTGCTCAAGTTGGTGGTTGCCTTAATGAACGGTACGGTGGGTGTCATTGCTTCATTGCCTGGGGCATCACTCTCCTTGCCGGCTGTTGATGTGGTAGGCGCATGTTTCGTGGCAGTCCTTCTCTTTGTCTTTGCGTTCGGTCTTGTTGTCCGTAAGAAGTGGCTGCTGCTTCTCTCTTCATGTTGTACG
>JAEIGA010017555.1_pt1 | contig 10906 bp, 15 predicted proteins | sample 9270691 | NCBI WGS metagenome assembly JAEIGA01 (sample SAMN17057246, study PRJNA624740) | gut metagenome | biome: biome; isolation source: fecal sample | host: Bos grunniens | place: China: Xizang | collected 2019 | reverse complement strand
GTTTTTTAACGTATTCATTGCAAACTGTACCCTTGCCAACTCCTGACGGCCCCGAAACAACAAGGAGCAATCCTTTCTTATTCATCTGTGTCAATCCTTTCATTATATGTATCTTCTCTGCCGCTTTGCCTTTGCACAATTGCCTCGGGTGGGAGCGCCGATAAAATTATATGCTCACTATCCGTTACAATCACACTTTTCGTTTTCCTGCCGTATGTAGCGTCAATCAGCATCCCTTTTTCGCGTGCCTCCTGAATAAGTCTTTTAACGGGGGCGCTCTCAGGCAGGACTATGCTGACAATGCGTATGTCGGACACTAAATTTCCAAAGCCGATGTTAATTAATTTCATATTAAACAATCCTTTATAATGCGAAATTCGAAGTTCGAAATGCGAAATGACGGAAAGAAAATTGATTTCAATTTTCGTTTTATTCCCGTATAGGAAATTCCTTCACGGGGATTGTTAAGGGGTATCCCCTTAACAAATAAATCCGTTTAAATCGGGGGCGTGTACCTCGATTTAAACACCTTGCAAGGGCTACCGCGGTAGAGCGGTGCGCGAGCGCAAGCCCTTTTTTCGCAAGTAAATGTTTTGCAAGGCAAAACTTTGCTTGCGAGATGATGACATTGTCATCATCTTTTTACTCTACGTTTTGTATCTGCTCTCTTAGCTTTTCAATTTCAGCCTTTACATCAATGACAATTTTTGCAATATCAAGGTCGTTTGACTTTGAACCGATTGTATTTATTTCACGGTTCATTTCCTGAATTAAAAAGTCAATCTTTCTTCCCACGCAGCCGCCGTCTTCGAGCATTTTTGAAAACTGTGCAATGTGGCTTTTAAGTCTTACCGTTTCCTCGTTTACATTTACCTTGTCGGCAAAAATGGCAACCTCTGTTAAAAGACGTGTTTCGTCATATGTTACACTGCCTAAGATGTCACGCATTCTTTCCTCAATTCGTGTGCGGTATTCGCTGACAATCTGAGGTGAACGCTTTTCAATCTCCTCTGTAGCATTTTTGATAAATTCAAGATGCTCCTTTAAATCAAGGACAAGCTTTTCGCCCTCCGAGATACGCATAGCATCAAATTCACAGAGGGCATTTTTCAGTGCAGAAAGAACAGTGTCAGTTATAAGCTGCGCATCATCAGGCGCCTTTTCAACAGTAAATACATCGGGGATACGCAAAAATGTTTCCGCAGTTGCATTGCTTGAAATTTCAAGCGTATCAGAAAGTGTTCTGAGTGCACTAAGATATGCCGCGGCAAGCCCCTTGTTGAGGTTTACACTGCATTCTTCATTGCCGTCCGACTCTACATTTACGTATATGTCAACCTTACCGCGGTTTATTACCGCCCCTGCACCTTTGCGCAGTGCATCCTCTAAAAAGGTGTAAATTCTGGGCATTTTTATTGAAAAGTCACTGTAACGGGAATTTACCGATTTAATTTCAATAGTAAAGGTCTTTCCACCACCCTGTGCGCTGCCACTGCCGTAGCCTGTCATACTTTTAATCATAAGAAGCTCCGTTCCGCCGCCTTTAAGGCGGCACTGTATTGGGGTATACTACCCCATAGTTATTCTACATTATACCATACATAAGGCTTTTTCGTCAACCACTTAAAAATTTTTTGAGATTTTATTAATTCGTGAAGACTTTCTTCCTTTATATATGGAAAATTCCTTTTGCAGAAAAAATACTAATTTCGCAAAAAAAATGTTGACAATAAAAAAGTAATGTGTTATAGTTATTGTACCTCGCCAAGAAGGCTTTTTTTACGTGCGTAAAAAATTGAGGGAAATATTCATTGGAGGCGCAATTATGAGAGTTAAAATAACTTTGGCATGCACAGAGTGTAAGCAGCGTAACTACAATACTGTAAAGAACAAGAAAAACAATCCCGACAGACTCGAGATGAATAAGTATTGTCCTTTCTGCCGCAAGCACACAGCGCATAAAGAATCTAAATAATAGAGGGTGAACTTAATGGGAGAAACTGTTAAAAAGGACGGCATTTTCCGTCGTATTCTTAAATCCATAAAGGCTACAAAGTCCGAATTTAAGAAGGTTGTATGGCCTACAAAGAAACAGCTCATTAACAACACATTGATTGTTATCGCTGCTCTTGTTATTATAGGTCTTATAATATTCGGTCTTGATACGCTCTTCATTTCTTTGAGTAAGGTTGTTCTCGGCTAATTCTGATTAAAGGAGGATGGGCGCTTGCCTGATGTATTATGAGTGCTGAATTTAAATGGTATGTTGCTCATACTTATTCGGGATATGAAAACAAGGTAAAAGACAGCATTGAAAAAACGGTTGAAAACCGCGGCCTTGGTGACCTTATCGGCGAGGTGTGCATCCCCGTCGAAGAGGCGGTTGAGGAAAACGACAAGGGCGAAAAGAAAACCGTTACAAGAAAGATTTACCCCGGATACGTATTTATAAAGATGCAAATGACCGACGAAAGTTGGTATGTTGTCCGCAATACCCGTGGATGTACGGGCTTTGTAGGACCCGGAAGCAAGCCTGTTCCGCTTTCCGAGGCAGAGGTTATGAATCTTGGCGTTGAAACTGCCACGGTTGACCTCGGTGTTGATGTTGGTGATACTGTAAGAATTACAGACGGCAGCATGGAAGGCTTTATGGGCGAGGTTTTGGAAATCAACCAGGAAAAACGCAAAGTAAGCGTTATGGTTACTATGTTCGGCGGCAGAGAAATGCAGGTAGAGTTTGAGTTCTACCAGATTGAACCGCTTGAATAAACACAAAATCAGTTAATAAGCCGCAAGGCTTGTTATAGATGGGAGAACGCATATAGAGCGTTCGTTATTACCACATTTTTCTCTAAGGAGGTGCAAACCATGGCTCAGAAAATCGCAGGTTATATCAAATTACAAATCCCCGCAGGTAAGGCTACTCCGGCTCCTCCGGTAGGTCCGGCTCTCGGTCAGCACGGTGTTAACATTGTGCAGTTCACAAAGGAATTCAACGAGAGAACAGCTAAAGACGCAGGTTTAATTATCCCTGTTGTTATTACCGTATATGCGGACAGGTCTTTCAGCTTCATCACAAAGACACCGCCGGCTGCAGTGCTTATTAAGAAAGCTTGCAAAATCGAAAGCGGTAGTGGTGTTCCGAACAAGACAAAGGTTGCTCAGCTTTCAAAGGCAGACCTTCAGCAGATCGCAGAAACTAAAATGCCCGATCTCAATGCAGCAAGCCTTGAGGCAGCTATGAGCATGATCGCCGGTACAGCAAGAAGCATGGGCGTAACGGTCGAGGAATAATTAAAGAGAATGTGGGAGGGATAAAATCCCGACAAACCACAAGGAGGTAACAGTATGAAACATGGTAAGAAATATTTAGCCGGTGCAAATCTTCTTGAAACCGGTAAGCAGTATGACCCTGCAGAAGCTCTTGACCTTGTTGTAAAGACTGCAAGTGCGAAGTTCGACGAAACAATCGAATTCCATGCAAAGCTTGGTGTTGACTCCCGTCACGCTGACCAGCAGGTAAGAGGTGCTGTTGTTCTTCCCCACGGTACAGGCAAGAAGGTTAAAGTTCTTGTTTTTGCAAAGGGCGAAAAGGCAACAGAGGCGCAGAATGCAGGTGCCGATTATGTAGGCGCAGAAGAGCTTGTTGAAAAAATCCAGAAGGAAAACTGGCTCGACTTTGATATCGTAGTAGCTACTCCCGATATGATGGGTGTTATAGGCCGTATTGCAAGAATACTCGGACCTAAGGGCCTTATGCCCAACCCTAAGGCAGGTACAGTTAGCATGGATGTTGCAAAGGCTGTAGCTGACGTAAAGGCAGGTAAGATTGAGTACCGTCTTGATAAGACAAACATCATTCACTGCCCCATCGGTAAGGCTTCATTCGGTAAAGAAAAGCTTCAGGAGAACTTTGATGTTCTTATGGCAGCAATTCTTAAGGCTAAGCCCGCTACAGCAAAGGGTCAGTACGTAAAGAGCCTTGCAGTAGCAAGCACAATGGGCCCCGGAATAAAAATTAATCCGGCGAAAGTAAACTAATTCTTGACAACGTTTAAAATACGGTGTATAATAACCGTGTTGTTTCCATAGACAGCAGGCATAAAGGTAAGTCCTGCCGAGGAAGTATTCCTATAAAAATTTCGGGATTCTTTGTGTCTATGGGCAGAGAATCCCTTTTTTCATTATTAATTGTGAGGTGAGAATATGCCAAGTCAGAAAATTCTCGAAGAGAAGAAGCAAATCGTGTCATCTTTGGCTGAGCAGTTCAAGACCGCTGTTTCCGGCGTTTTCGTTGATTATTGCGGACTTACTGTTGAACAGGATACACAGCTTCGTAACAAGCTTCGTGAAGCAGGCGTAGAGTATAAAGTTATTAAGAATACTCTTACACGTTTTGCTGCGAAGGAGGTTGGCTTTGATGAGCTTGATCCTATCCTTAACGGACCTACATCTCTTGCTCTTAGTATGACAGATGAGGTTGCTCCTGCAAAGGTTATTGCAGAGTTTGCAAAGGATAACGAACAGCTTGAAATCAAGGCAGGCTTTTTGGATGGTAAGGTGCTCGCTCTTGACGAAGTTAAGACCCTTGCAGCTACACCCAATCGTGAAACTCTTATTGCTAAGATGCTCGGCAGCTTGAACGCTCCTATCAGCAATCTTGCACGTACATTGCAGGCATTGGTTGATAACGGTGTTGAACCCGCTGACATTAAGGTAGAAAAGGCTGAGGATGCCGCTCCCGCAGAGGAAGCTGCACCCGTAGCAGAGGAAGCTCCCGCAGTAGAGGAAGCTCCTGCAGAGACTCCTGCTGAAGAAGCAGCAGAGGCTCCCACAGAAGAATAAAATATTTTGAAACTTATTATTAGGAGGTAAGTAACAATGAGTAAGATTGAATCAATTATTGCTGAAATTAAAGAATTAAAGCTCCTCGAAGTAGCTGAGCTTGTAAAGGCTATGGAGGAAGAATTTGGTGTAAGCGCAGCAGCTCCCGTTGCTATGGTAGCAGCAGCAGATGCAGGTGCAGCAGCAGGTGCTGAAAAGACAGAGTTCGACGTAGTTCTTGCAGATGCAGGTGCTGAGAAGATTAAGGTTATCAAGGTTGTTCGTGAGATCACAGGTCTTGGCCTTAAGGAAGCTAAGGAGGCTGTTGACGGCGCTCCCACAACTCTTAAGGAAGCAATCTCTAAGGATGACGCTGAAAAGATTAAGGCACAGCTTGAAGAAGTTGGCGCAAAGGTTGAACTTAAGTAATTTTGTTTGCCAGATTGCAGAGGTTATGCCCGACGGCATAGCCTCTGTTTTGTTTCAGGAGTAATAGATGAAAAAATTTTCAAAAATGAATGAGGCGGCGTGGATTATAGGAACACTGCTGTGTGCTCTGGGAAGGGTTCTTTGCACAAAATCAGGCGTTGGCCTTTCTATGATAGGTGCTCCGCCGTATATAATACATTTAAAACTTGCAGAAAAATACCCCTTTTTTACACAGGGAACCTCTGAATACGTCTTTCAGGCACTCCTGTTTGTTTTAGTGTGTGCTATACTGCGTACCGTTAAGGTTAAGCATCTGTTTTCGTTTATAACTGCAGTGATTTTGGGAATAGTAATTGACGGATGGCTTTTCGTATTTGGTGGAAACAGTGTATATGATGCTCTCTGGCTGAGGATTATATGTTTCGTTTTTGGGGAGCTTTTTACGGCGATTTCTATTGCGTTTCTTTTCAGGACAAGTCTGCCACTACAGATGTATGAGGTGTTTGTTCTTGAAATTGCGTCAAAGTTTAATATAAAAAAGGACGCTGTTAAGCTATGGTTTGATGCAGGTATGCTTGTTCTGTCGGTATTACTTGCATTAATACTTAACGGAAATCTAGCGGGTGTCGGAATAGGTACGATAATAATTACTGTTGTGAATGCTCCGCTGATAAAGCTTTTCGGCAAGCTTCTTGACAGGATGTTTATATTTGATTTATTCTTTCCCTCTCTTGGGAAACTATTGAAATGACGGAGGAAAAATAATGGCTGATTATATAGTTAATGCAATAACGTCAAACGGTGCAATCCGTGTGGTTGCAGCAGATACTACAGAGCTTTGTAACCGTGCACAGAAAATTCACTCTCTTTCACCTACGGCTGCAGCGGCGCTCGGCAGAACTCTTACTGCGGCTGCAATTATGGGCAGTATGCTTAAAAGCAGTGAGGATGCAATTACAATTCAGCTTTGCGGCAACGGTCCTATAGGCAGGGTTATTGCCGTTGGCGACGGAAGTGCCAATGTAAAGGGTTATGTCGATAATCCCCTTGTTGATTTGCCCCTTAATTCAAAGGGAAAGCTTGATGTAGGCGGTGCAGTAGGCACAGACGGTATGCTCAGCATCATCCGTGATTTAGGTTTAAAGGAGCCGTATGTCGGTCAGGTACCTCTTGTAAACGGTGAGGTTGCAGAGGATTTGACACAGTATTATGCGACGAGTGAGCAGCTTCCTACTGCAGTGGCACTTGGTGTGCTTGTGGATGTAGATTATTCAATAAAGGCGGCAGGCGGCTTTATTTTGCAGGTTCTCCCCGGTGCATATGATGAGGATATTGATAATGTTGAAAAAACAGTTGCGACCATTTCCTCTGTAACAGAGCTTCTTGACAGTGGTAAAAGACCTGAGGATATTGTCGAGCAGCTTTTAAAGGATTATGAAATAGAATATTTTGATAATATGCCTACGCAGTATAAATGCGATTGCTCGCGTGAGAGGACAGACCGTGCGCTTATCAGCATAGGCAAGGAAGAGCTAGGGAAGCTCATACAAGAGGATGGAAAGGCGGAAATCACCTGCCACTTCTGCGACAATGTATATAATTATACGAAAGAGGAATTGGAGGCACTTTTGGAAAGTGCGAAATGATTTTTTAAAGGACTTCATTTTTGTGAAGTCCTTTTTCTATAATTAAATAAAATTATTAAATTTTAATAACTAAGCGATGCTTAAAAAGTGAGCGGAACGCTCGGCAATGTGTCCTTTTGACACCAAAAGGACATATTGACGAGCGTTCCGCTCTTGCCCTAAATTTGCTTAATTTTTAAATTCCAGTAATTACTTTTGCTAAAAGTTTAAAAGGCTCTTGCTTTCAAGAAAATAACGTGATAGTATGATTATGGAGGGATTAAAGATGCTGCATATTTCAAAAAGCAAAAAGGATGCTTTCGAAAAAAGACCACGGGGATGCTTCGCTAAGCTATTTCCAATTCTTGCTGTAATACTTGTTTTTCTAATGATAGATGCATTTACTCCAAAGGACAAATATCCCTCTTGGAAGGATACACACGAGAGATATTGTTATGCCCGATATCAGATAATAGGCGGGAAGGATACTTATAGCCTGCACGATGAAAAATATAATGTTTGTCTTGTTCCTCGGGTTATAGATTATAAAGAAACAGATGAAAAGGTATACATATACGGACAAGACCCTTTATCAGAAGACAGTGCGATTGAACATTTTGATATCTACCTTGTAATTGACAAGGAAAAGGAACAATCGACAGTATGGCTCTATACGAAAAGGCAGGCAGAGCTTAGAATTAAAAAAGGAAAGAAAATGCGTGCTGATGGAGATTTAATAATTCTTGAAGCATATGAGGATTTCTCAAAAGAGGATAGGGCAGAGTTTGAAACACTTTCAAAAATACAGGAAGAATAAACATAAAAACGGCTATGCGGTTTTATCCGCATAGCCGTTTGGCATAATCAAAACTCCTTTAGCGAAAGGATGGTACTACTATCCTATATCTCGCGTCGCCCTTCCATTGCGCGGGCAAGGGTAACTTCGTCGGCAAATTCAATATCGCCGCCTACCGGTATTCCGTGCGCAATACGTGTGACGGTAATGCCCATTCCTTTAAGAAGGCGTGCTATGTACATAGCGGTAGCTTCTCCCTCAACGGTGGGGTTTGTCGCCATAATAACCTCTGTTACCTCGGGGGTAAGGCGAGATATAAGCTCCTTTATCTTAATATCATCAGGACCTATAGAGTCCATCGGAGAAATAGCCCCGTGCAGTACGTGATAAAGTCCGTTGTATTCCTTTGTCTTTTCCAGTGCCGTAACATCTTTGGGACTTTCCATTACACAAATTGTGCTTTTGTCACGCTTTGTAGATGCGCAGACATCACAAAGCGGCTTGTCCGTAAGGTTCTGACACTTTGCGCAAAGATGCACATTAGTTTTTGCTTTGTTAATTGCGCCTATAAATTTCTCAACCTTTGCCTCGGGCATATTCATCACGTGAAAGGCAAGCCTCACCGCGCTTTTATGACCAATGCCGGGCAGCTTTTCAAATTCGTTTATAAGCTCCTCCAAGGATACAGGATACATTTAATCAACTCCTATAGGCTTTTATGCCTGTTGCTCCTTTATAAAAGGGGGATTATTAAGGGGTACTCCCCTTAATATATAAATTCGTCAAAATCGGGGGCGTGTACCTCGATTTTGACACCTTGACCGGGCTGGCACGGTGAGTGCCGCGCGAGCGAAAGCCCGTATCTCGAAAGAGAATGTTTTGCTTGCAAAACTTCTTTTTCGAAAGGCTGACTTTGTCAGCCTTTAAAATAACCCGGGGATATTCATACCGCCCGTAATGCTTTTAAGGCTGCCTGCAGCCGCCTCGTCAGCTTTTCTGAGTGCCTCGTTAACTGCAGAAACAATCATATCCTCAAGCATTTCAACATCATCAGGATCTACCGCATCGGGAGATATCTTAAGCTCAATAAGCTCTTTTTGTCCGTTGATTTTAACATTAACAGCACCGCCGCCAACAGAGGTTTCAATAATCTGCTCGGAAAGCGACTCCTGCGCCTTGAGCATTTCCTCCTGCATTTTCTGTGCCTGCTTAATCATATTGTTCATATTTCCCATGCCGCCCATACCCATATTGCGGGGAAATCCACCTTTAGCCATTTTAAAACATCCTTTCGTTTATTCTATAGTAGTAATTGGAAGATTTATAATATCATCAAGGGGGTCGTGCTTACCTTCCTTTTTTAAATTTGTGAAAAAATCCCCCTCAAGCCGTGTTGCGGCATTCGCATCAAGCCCCGTATGTGCCTTTACCGCTGCGTTTATATCGCCAAGACTGTCACGCACCATATCCTGAAGCTCTATTCCTCCGTTATCAGGGAAAACAAGGGCGAGCTTTCCGCCTTCTTCATAAAGCATAACATTTTCAAGTGCCGCAAAAAGCATAATACTGCCTGATAAATCGTTCATTATTTCGGGCCACGCACTTTTAATTTTATCAAGAAACTCGCTGTCAGGAATATCGGGTCGAACCTCTTCTTTTAAAGCTTCCTCTTTGGGGGCTTTTTCCTTTTGGGGTGCGGGCGCATTTTTCTTAGTAATCTCGGGGGAGGTTATACTGCCGCTCTCAAGCCTTCTTTCAAGCTCGGCAATACGTGACATAAGTGCGTCAAAAGAGCCGTCATTTCCCTTTATACAAAGCTTTATGAGTGCCGCCTCGTAAACAACTCTCGGGTTTGTCATGAAGCGTGCAGTGGAAACCGCCTCTGAAAGGGACTTTATTGCATATAAAAGCTTTTCCGTTGAATAGCTTTGTGCATATTTCAAAAGCTCATTATATTCGCTTTCGTCAAAATCGCTTTTACATTTCCCCGAAACGGATATAATAAGCATATCCCGAAGTGCGCGTATCAGTGTTTCTATAAACGGGGATAAATTTTTACCCCGTGAGCATACATCGTCAATGGTGTCAACAACACCCTGACTGTCGCAAGCGCCAAGACATCGGCAAAGCTCTATTACAGCATCATTTTCCGCTCTGCCCAGAAAATCTGCCACAAACTCCGTATCAACCTCTTTACCTGCGGCAATACACGGGTCAAGAAAGCTTAGTGCATCACGGAGAGAACCGTCAGCGTGCAGTGCAATCATCCTCAGTGCCTTTTCCTCTGCCATAATACCCTCGGCATTACAGATATAGTCAAGACGGTTATATATATCATCGGGTGTTATTCTCTTGAAATCAAAGCGCTGACATCTGGAGGATATTGTTTCAAGCACCTTATTCGCCTCTGTAGTGGCGAGCACAAATTTCACGTGTGCAGGCGGCTCCTCCAAAAGCTTTAAAAGAGCATTGAATGCATCGTTACTAAGTGCGTGCACTTCGTCAATGATATACACTTTGTACTTTGTAACAGCGGCGGTATAGCTTGCCTCCTCGCGAAGGGTGCGGATGTTATCAACACCACGGTTGCTCGCAGCATCAATTTCTATAATATCCATTATACTGCCGTTTTCAATGCCTGTGCAGGTAGCACATTTGTTGCAGGGGTTACCGTCAATGGGATTTTCGCAGTTTACCGCCCTGCTCAGTATTCGTGCGGTGGAGGTTTTACCCGTTCCCCGGCTGCCGCAGAACAAAAACGCATGAGAGCAGGCATTATTCTTTATTTCGTTTTTAATCGTTTGCGTAACGTGCTCCTGACCGACAACGTCATCAAAGGTTTTAGGTCGCCACTTTCTGTAAAGTGCCTGATATTCCATGTGCTTACCCCCCTTTTTTCTGTATTAAAAAACCGCCAAAGGCGGCTTGCTGCTATTTTTGTTGTACACCCCGAAATCGACACAGTTTTATATGCGGAAATCATATAGTTAGCTCTGGTCAGGCACCCTTGCGGCACATCCCGGGAAATGCTTATCGCTGCTCGGTTCCCCGCCTGACGAGGTTCACACTCCGACATTGCGCAAGACCCGACCGTCAACACCACTTATATGCTCCTGCCATACAAAAAAATGCCTCAATCGGGGACATAACCTCCGCTATAGCGGATTGCGGATACAGGGCACCGCTACCTCCCCGGCCGGTACAACAAATAAAGTATATCACGAAACCTCAG
>JAEIGA010017554.1_pt1 | contig 10906 bp, 7 predicted proteins | sample 9270691 | NCBI WGS metagenome assembly JAEIGA01 (sample SAMN17057246, study PRJNA624740) | gut metagenome | biome: biome; isolation source: fecal sample | host: Bos grunniens | place: China: Xizang | collected 2019 | reverse complement strand
GTGGTGCTGACGGTCCTACGGCGATTTGGCTCACCTCGCGTCTCGCCCCCGACCTCTTGGGCGCTATCGCGGTCGCGGCCTATTCGTACATGGCTCTCGTTCCGATCATTCAGCCCCCGATCATGAACGCTCTTACAACCAAGAACGAGCGTCTTATCAAGATGCCCGCTCTTCGTGAGGTTAAGAAGATTGAGAAGATCTGCTTCCCGCTCGTGGTGCTCCTTCTCTGCGCGATTCTTCTTCCTTCGGCCGTTCCGCTTATCGGTGCTTTGATGCTCGGCAACCTCGCCAAGGAGGCCGGTCCCTCCGTTGCGCGCATCTCCGACACGATGTCCAATGCGCTCATCAACATCGTAACGATCATGCTCGGCCTTTCCGTCGGCTCGAAGCTCGCCTGCGAGAAGTTCCTCTCCGGTACGACTCTCGGCATTCTTGCGCTCGGCCTCGTTGCGTTCTGCGTCGGAACTGCCGCGGGCGTCTTGATGGCGAAGCTCATGAACCTCTTCTCCAAGCAGAAGATCAACCCGCTCGTCGGTGCTGCCGGTGTTTCGGCCGTTCCTATGGCTGCCCGTGTTGCCAACAAGGTTTCGCTTTCTAACGATCCTACGAACTTTGTTCTCATGCAGGCTATGGGACCGAACGTTTCGGGCGTTATCGGCTCTGCGGTTGTTGCCGGCGTTCTCTATACGCTCTGCAAGTAATTCACGCCGATAATGAGTTAAAGACTTCGCCGCGGCTTTGTTGTCGTGGCGAAGTCTTTTTGATTTAGGATTGAAGAAGATTCTTCTTCTTACGTAGAAAGTGTGTGTGACGCTGTTTTTGCGGTTTTTTAGGAAATTTGATATAATATTATTTGTTATGAGAGTGGGGACGATAAAGTCTAGGTTGATTCTTATGGCTTTTGCACTTGTTGCGATGGTCATTGGGTTTAAAGCTATGATTCTTAATCATCTGCCAAGCATGTTCTTAGCTCCTGAAGAGGATATGGATTATGCTTGGTTTGTCCCTTTGTTTACTGTTGCGGTTCTTTGGATGGAGCGTCGGCGTATTTTAAAGTCTTTAGGAGAGCCGAGTCTCGCGGGCGCTTTTGCGACAATTCCTTTTCTTTTTATTGGGCTCTTGGGCGTGAGAGGTCTTCAGGTCCGTTTTGAATTGTTGGCTTTTGTCGGACTTTTGGTTACAATCCCGTGGGCCTTATTCGGCGGAAAGTGTGCTAAAAGGATGCTTTTCCCAGTAGCGTGCCTTCTTTTCTGTATGCCGATGGCGTCGTTCTTGGCGATTTTTACCGTTCCGTTGAGACTTCTGGTAAGTTCCGCGTCTACGGGTGTTCTTTCGTTGTTCGGGATGGAAATTGTGCGTCACGGCAATATGATTACATTGCCGGGCGTGATTGTCGACGGCAAGCCTTTCGGCGTGGGTATCGCCGATCCCTGCAGCGGCTTGAGGTCAATCGTCGCTTTAGTGGCCGTGTCTGTCGGCTACGGTTATTTCGCGCAGCGTACGTGGTCCCGTCGCGCGGTTCTCCTGGTATGCTCGGTTCCGATAGCCGTTCTTTGCAATATTGTCAGAATCATGTCGATCTGCCTTATCGCCCGCTTCGCGTCGCCATCGTATGCTACGGGTCAAGGCCATGATTTCCTTGGCTTTATCGTTTTCGCGCTCGGAATTTATCTGACGGTTCTTTTAAGCGATCTTCTGAATAAGATTCCTTATCGCGCTCAGAGCGCGGGTGCGGAAGATAATTTGCCCGACGAGCCGGAGACTTTTTCGATCGAGACTTCTTCAAACGGGGTTTCCGCAGGGCTTAAGGCGATCGTACCCGTGGCGCTTTTGGTTTCGGTGATGATTTTCCAGGTCGCTGCGCCTCCGCCAGAAGTAGCCGAGCCGCCGAGAGTCGTATTCCCCGAAATCCGTGAGTTTGAGTTCGAAGAAATTCCCCCGTCGGAGGCGGAACTTAAGCAACTTGTCGGCGCTGAACTCGGCAAGCGCAAATATACCCATCGAGACGGCTTTTGGTTCCAGACTTCCAAGGTTGTCAGCGGCCCCAGCAAATCTTCTCTTCATCGCCCCGAGCTTTGCCTTCCTTCGCAGGGGCATGATTTAGGCGCTTCGCGCGAGGTTGCCGTCGACGGCGTGGAGTGGACGGTGATTCCGATCAGTTTCAAGACGGGCGGCGGAGCGCTTTTTGCATATACCTTCTTTAATCAGTCCGGGTACAGAACATCCTCCCATTTGAGCAGAATATTTATCGACGTGTGGGACCGTACGGTCCACGGCCGTATCGACAGGTGGGCGATGTTGACCGTGCTGGTGCCGACCGAAGACGAAAACGCTCTTAAGTTCGTATTGAGAGAAATTAACAAGGCGGTGAAGTGATGGAAAAACTGCTGATAAAATCCATTCCTTATCTTACGTCTTTTCTCGGAGCGTTAATTCTGACGCTTTTCCTGGTTCCTCTGGTCCGCCGCTTGAACATAAAGCTTGGCATGATCGATAAGCCTGACCCGAGACGTATCAACAAGGTCCCGATTCCTCGCGGCGGCGGTCTCGCCCTTATTGCGGGCGTACTGGTTTCGTACAGTATTTTCGTTCTCTTTTTCGGAAAGGATCCTTTTTACGCTAAAAACATATCTGAGAATATTTACTGGAAATACGTTGTTCTTTCGCTTTCAATCGGCGCTCTCGGTTTTGTAGACGACTGCTTCGGAATGAAGCCGAAGGTTAAGCTTTTAGGCCAGATTGCCGTTGCCGTTCTGACATGGTGGTGGGGCGATTTGGGGTTCCATCGTCTTTGGCCGTCGATTCCCGCAGCTCTCGACTGTTTCATAACGGTTTTCTGGATTGTAGGCGCCGTCAACGCATTCAACCTTATTGACGGCCTTGACGGTCTCGCCTCGGGCCTTGCGTTTATCGCGACGCTCGGCATGGCGGGTGCGCTGTTTCTGGCTCACAGCCCGGCCTCGAGCCTTTATTATTTTGCTTTCGCGGGAGGGCTCTTGGGCTTTCTCCGCTATAACTACAACCCTGCGTCCATCTTTCTCGGCGACTGCGGCTCGATGTTCATCGGTTATACGATCGCGTTTCTGCCGCTCGTGTCACAGGCCGAGAATTCCTTCCTGGTGTCCATCGGAGTTCCCCTCCTGGCGATGGGGGTTCCCGTTTTCGACACGTTCCTCGCGATCGTCCGCCGCTCCCTGCGCCATCTTATCCGCCGCCGCGATTCTTCGGAGGCGGGTAACGGCGAGGTTATGACGGCCGATGCGGACCATGTGCATCATCGAATTCTCCGATCGGTCGGTCTCAATCAGCGCAAGGCCGCCTGGATTCTTTATATCACGGCGATTCTGCTTGTTCTCTTCGGGCTTTCGGGCGTAGTTTTTAAGTCGCGCGCGGCGGGACTTTGGCTTCTGGGATTTCTGTTTACCGCTGTAGTTGTTGTAAAAGATATGGCTCGAATAGAAATCTTCGATTTCGGACGCCTTATCAATTCGGTCGCCCGCGACGAAAGCGCCGTGCCGCGCAGGCTCAAGTCGCGCCTTTCGGTCCCTTTTTATCTCGCGGCCGATATAGCGCTGCTTATTGCCGCCTTTTTTATCTGCGCATGGGCTCTTAAGATCAATGTCGGGCGTATTATGCTCCGAGTCGGCATGCCTATCAGAGTCGTTTCGATATTTATTCCTCTCGTTTTGTTCAGGACCTATCAGACGGTCTGGTCGAGGGCGATGTCGTCCAATTACGCGAGACTTCTTTTCGCCTGTATGGTCGGAGGTATTGTCGGGTCCGCCGCAATCTATTATTCGCCCGCCTACAATTATCAGCTTAAAGCGATGACGGTCATGTATCCGCTTCTTTCCTTTATCGCTCTTTCTCTTCTGCGTAATCTGCGGATGATTATCAGAGACTCCTTTTACAATCTCGACTGTTCCCGTCTTCGGAAAAACGGCGCGGCTTCGCGCGTTCTTGTTTACGGCTCCGGCCTGAGGTACCGCGCTTTCCGCAGGGAACTTGTGAGAACCGCTTCCGAGAACGACAGAATAATCGTGGGAATCGTCGACGATAACCTTCTTCTGCGCGGTCAGTACGTCGGCAGCGTGAAGATTTACGGTCCGCTTAACATGCTCGAGTCGATAATTGAAAAGACAAAGGCTGACGCCCTCGTTATAGCCTGCGATCTCAGTCCGGAAAGACTGAATATCGTATACAAGAAGCTGGCTTTGACTGACTTGAAGGTTTCAAGATTTTATTTAAATGAAAAACAGCTGGATTTATCAGCAGAAGGATTAAAGGAGTAAAAAATGAGTTCCTACGATAAAGAGTCGGTAATGAAATTTCACAAGGGCGGCAAGGTCTGCGTTTCGCTCCCCAAGCCTCTTAAGTCAAAAGACGATCTCTGTCTTGCGTATACGCCCGGCGTCGCTCACGCGGTAAAGGCGATCGCCGCCGAAAAGACGGCTCTCTACGACTGCACGGCGAAGCCCAATCTCGTAGCGGTTGTCTCTGACGGAACCGCGATTCTCGGTCTCGGCGATCTCGGTGCTTCGGCGTCGATTCCGGTCATGGAAGGTAAAGCCGTTCTCTTTAAAGCTTTCGGCGACGTCGATGCGTGGCCTGTTCCGCTCGACTGCTGCCGTCAGGGCGGCGCCAATGAGGGCAAGACCGATCCCAAGCGTGTCATTGAAATGGTTAAGGCCATCGCGCCGCAGTACGGCGGCATCAATCTCGAGGATATCGCCTCGCCCGCGTGCTTTGAAATCGAGGATGTTCTCGACCGCGAACTTGACATTCCTGTTTTTCACGACGACCAGTGGGGAACGGCCGTGATTACGCTTTCCGGCGTCATCAATTACGCTTATCTCGCCGGCCGCGAACTTTCATCGCTCAAGATCGTGATAAACGGCGCGGGTGCCGCAGGAATCCGCATTTGCGATATGCTGAAGGCTGCCGGAGCCGTGGACATCACGATGTGCGACAAGGAGGGCGTCATCCGCAAGGATCGCCCGAATCTCAACGAGTTCAAGGCCAAGCACGCCGTCGAGACCGATCTTAAGACTCTTAAGGAGGCGCTCGTCGGGGCGGACGTCTTTATCGGAGTTTCGGCCGCCAACGTCCTCGTCGGCGACGACGTCAAGACGATGGGAGAATATCCCGCGATTTTCGCGATGGCGAATCCCGATCCAGAAATCGCGCCCGCCGAGGTCGAAAAGGCTCTCGTCGGACGCAAGTATATTATGGTTACCGGCCGCAGCGACTATCCCAACCAGATTAACAACGTTCTCGGCTTCCCGTATCTTTTCCGCGGCGCTCTCGACGTCCGTGCGACGACGATCAACAAGGAGATGAAGGTCGCCGCCGCCGACGCGCTCGCCAATCTCGCGCGTCAGAGCGTTCCCGAGGACATTAAGGCCCTCTATCCGAACGAGAATCTCGAGTTCGGTCCCGGTTATATCATCCCCAAGCCGTTCGACCGCAGACTTTTCGTTGAGGTCAGCTTCGCCGTCGCGAAGGCGGCGATGGAGACGGGCGTAGCGCGTCTTAAGGTCGATCTCGACGAGTATCGCGCCGATCTCGAGCGTCGCAACGCCGAGCGCGACTGAACATAACGGAATTTTCGAGGATAGATTTATGGGCGATCACAAATGGCGTTGGTTCATGGCGGGCCGCATTCCGCAAATCGCACTCAAAACCGGTGACGATATTGCGAATATGGCTTCTCTGGACAAGAAGTACTTTATGGCGATGTCCATGCCGGTAAAGTCGGTTCGGTTTGACAAGCGTATGCTTGAGCTCATGGATACCGACAAGGATGGCCGAATCCGCATTTCCGAGGTTCTTGCCGCTATCGAGTTCCTTAAGGCCAAGGGCGTTGATCTCAATACGCTTTTCAAGCCTTCGAAGGAAGATGAGGCGGCGCTCGCCGAGGTCATGAAAAAGGAGGCTGATCTCGCCGGGCTAGAACCGTCCGAATCCGATAAAAAGGCGATGGCGGATTGGGTTGCGAAGGGCTCAAGCCCGGAAGTGGCGCCTCTCGGCGAAAAAATGGCCGATGCGTTCGCCGCTCTCAGTGCTGTTGAAGGCCTTATTGACACCTTCTTCGCTCCCGCCGCCGATATGCCGCTTGTGATGGAGGAGCCCGATAAAGTTCTTCCGCTCGACAATCATCTCAATCCGGCGTATCGCGAGGCTGTTTTCGCATTCCGCGACAAGTGCGTAAAGGAGATTCTCGGTGATGTCGAATCTCTTGATTTTCTCTCTTGGAGGCGTGTAAAGGCCGCGTTTGCCCCTTATCGCGCCCATCAGGCCGCCAAGCCGGTGATGAACGCCGATCTGAAAGGTCAGCTCGAAAACGAAGAGCGCGTTTTAAGATACAAACTTCGTCTTTTGGAATTTCTTGAGAACTTTGTGAATATGAAGCGTCTCTATTCAAATTCCGAGGTTGCGATATTTCAGGTGGGAATACTTTGCATCGACGCTCGCGAGATGGTTCTTTCGTTTGATATCGAAAACGAAACCGCTCATTCCGCTCTTTCGGGCAAGTCCAACTGCTGTGTTCTGTATCTTAAGCTGTTCAGGCCGGCGACCAAAGAGACGAAATCCATCTGCTCTGTCGTGACAAAGGGCCCGATTGCCCGTCTTTATCCCGGCAGAAACGGCGTCTTTCACGATCTTGACGGTAAAGAGTGGGAGGCGGTTGTCACCAAGGTTGTCGAGAATCAGGTTTCACTTGTTGAAGCTTTCTGGTTGCCTTGGAAGAAAGTCGGCGAGGGCATTTCTTCCGCCGTAAAGAAGTTCTTCGGAGACAAACAGGCTTTTGGTCAGAAGACGGTTGATACAGGTGCAAAGAGCGCGGAAGCGGGCGGCGCGGCGATGGCTTCGAGCGTGGCCGCCATCGGCATCGCTTTCGGCATGATCGGAGCCGCCGCCGCTTCGTTTACGGCGATGTTTACCAATATGACGATTAAAGATTTCCTTTTGTCGTTCGGGGCTCTTATACTGGTCGTTTCCCTTCCTTGTGTGGTTCTTACGTGGTTCAAGCTTCGCCGCCGCGATATCGGCGCCATTTTGAACGCCAGCGGCTGGGCGATAAACCGATCGATGGCGTTTTCGATAAAGCGCGCGAGCGAATTTACGAGGTGTCTTCCCGGGAAGGGGTGGTTGGGCTTCTGGTTGAAGATGATCATTCTGGCGGCGATAGCGGCGGGAGCATACTTCGGGTACAACCGATGGGAGGAGTCTTCGGCAGAGCGCGATTGCGCCGATGAATGCAGCGTGAGCGAGCCTTCCGAAACGGCTTCTGCAAAGGAGGTCGCATCTGCGCAGTCCGCTCCGGCGTCGCAGGAAGTTCAAGACGTGAAATGAATTTGTTGAAAGGAAGACGATATCATGAGAGTTGTTGCAATAGACGGTCCGAGCGGAGCCGGTAAATCCAGCGTTTCGCGCATTGTCGGCGAGAAGACCGGCTTTCTTCATGTCGATTCAGGGGCGCTTTACCGCATTCTTACCTGGCAGTGTCTTGCGGCAGGTGTCGATATGGATGATCCTGTGGCGATCGCCTCGCATTCGGCAAAGGTTGAGATCGAGTGCCGCCCCGAGAACGGCCGTATCGCGTATTATGTGAACGGCGAGCAGCCCGGTGAGCGTATCCGCACGCCCGACATCAACGCTAACGCTTCGAAGGTCGCCCGCGAGAAGCCTGTGCGTGATTACGTTACGGCGCTTTTGAGAGACATGGTCAAATACGGCGATCTCGTCGTTGAAGGCCGCGATATAACCACCGCAGTATTCCCCGATTCTCCCGCGAGATTCTATCTTACGGCTTCGGCCGAGGCCCGTGCCCGCCGCCGTCAGAAGGAGGAGGTCGACAAGGGCATCGCCAATCAGTCGACCGAGGCCGTAAAGGCGTCGCTTCTCGCGCGCGATGCGATTGATTCCACACGCAAGTACGCACCTTTGAAAAAGGCGGACGGTGCGATCGAAATAGATTCCAGCGATCTTACGCTTGAAGAAGTCGTTACGCTTGTGATGAATGCGTTGCCTGAAGGATGGAAGGTCGGTTGATTGAAGTTTTCGATTAAACTTTGTCTGGCTGTCTTGGGGCTTTATTTCGCCGTTGCTCTTTTCGGTGAGATACAGTATCATGTCGCCCGAGCAAACGATGAGACGGCGGTCTATAACCAGGTCAATCTTCATGCGCGTTATCTGCCGCCGTTAAGTTCCGCACCGTCTTTCGATAATCCGGATGAGGAAGAATTCTTTTTTCTGGGTACCGATAATCTTGGCCGCAGCGTTGCGCTCAGGCTTGCCCAAGGTGCTCGTATTGCGTTTCATGTCGGCATAATGACATCCCTGATAGCGATGCCGCTTGGAGTTCTGCTGGGGCTTTTGGGCGGTTATTTCAAAGGATGGGTTGATTCTGTCGTCGTGTGGCTTTCGGCGACCGTGGCGTCAATGCCCGGGTTGCTGTTTATCCTCGCCATTTCGCTTGTGGTCGGACAGGGACTTTTGGGCATATATTTCGGTATCGGACTTACGACATGGGTCGGTGTCTGCAGGACTGTCCGTGCCGAAGTGATAAAGCAGTCTGAAAGAGCGTATGTTCAGGCGGCGAAAACTTTGGGTTATTCCCATCTGAGGATAATGTTCCGTCATATTCTGCCTAACGTCGCTCATATCATTCTTATTCAGTTTTCCATCCGTTTCCCGGCTGCGATTTCAACTGAAGTCTTTATTTCCTTCCTTGGCATCGGAGTTCAAGGCGAGCCCAGTTGGGGCGTGATGATAGATAATGCCCGTCGCCGTCTCTGGCAGGGCGTCTGGTGGGAGATGACGTTCACGACGATCGCGATTTTTGTTCTGGTGCTCGTATTCAATCATCTGGCAGATTATCTGAGAGACCGGCTCGACCCGGCTTTAAGAAACGAACGATAGGATTTTTAAAATTTTCCGGCTATGAAAAAAATCGATTATAAGTGGATCGCTCTTTTTCTTTTGTGGATCGCCTGTTTTTTTCAGCAGGGAATGCGCCAGATTTTTCCGGCGCTCGCCAGTACTATCGGAGGTGAATTCGGCGCCGACGCCGCGTTTCGCGGTTCTGTTATGAGCGTTTTCACCCTCGTCTATGCGCTTAGCGTTCCGTTCTCGGGAATGGCCGGCGATTTTTTAAGCCGAAAGAAAATTGTCGTTTTCTCGCTGGCTGTTTTCTCGCTTGGTGTTTTAGGCGCCGGATGGGCGAGCGGGATTTTAGGTATAATGCTTCTTTACGGCGGCATCAACGGTTTCGGGCAGAGTTTCTTCTATCCCGCGACGACTTCTCTCGTCCAGCAGCTTCACACCGACAACAAAGCTACTGCGCTATCTATCCTTCAGCTTGCCATTTATCTCGGGATAATAACGTTTTCATTTGCTTCAGGAAAGATGCTTGACGTCTGCGGCGACTGGCGCGTTCCTTTTAAGGTTTTGGGTTTTATCGGCGTTCTTTGGGCTTTCGTGCTGGTGTTTCTCCTGCGGAATACGCCGCTTAATGTCGTATCCGCCTCGAAACCGGCGTTTACGCAGGCCTTGAAGGCCGTATTCTCAAAGCCGTCGGTCGTTCTTTTGGCGCTTGGATTAGGCATGCAAATATTTGTAGATGTAGGCTTTAAGATGTGGATGCCGACTTATCTGGAAGAGACGTTCCCAGGGTTGAGCAAGGCGTCTTGCGGACTTCACGCCGTTCTGTGGCATTATCTTGGCGCTTTTGCCGGTGTCATGATTGCGAGCCGCATTTCAGACAGATATGTCCGCCGTCGTCCTGGGATTCGCATGGAGATTAACATCATAGGTCTTCTCATCGCTTCTCCGTTTATTTTTTGGATGTCCAAAGCCCAATCTTTTGAAGCGATCTGCTGGGCGATGGGACTCTTCGGCTTCTTTCGCGGCGTATATGATTCTAACCAGTTCGCCTCCATTTTTGATGTTGTCGAGCCGCGATATCGTGCTTCGGCGATGGGTTTCGTACTCCTTTTTGCGTTTTCCTTAGGAGCGGTTGCGCCTTATTTAATGGGTGTTGTCAAGGATGCTTTCGGTCTGTCTCTGGCGATGTCGGCTCTTCCTCTGTTTTTTGTTGCCGGGGCGCTGACAATACTGGTTGCGCGAATATGGTTCCTCAAACGCGATTATGTTAAGTGATTTTTCAAACCCGATTTTTTTTCAATGAATTTGATATAATATCGGCAATTCAGGAGATGTTATGAATGTAGTAAGTTTAGTTGGCCGTCCCAATACGGGAAAGAGCGCGCTTTTCAACCGCATTGCGAAAAAGCGCGTCGCCATCGTTTTCGACCAGCCTGGCGTTACGCGCGACCGCGTTACCCGTGAAGTCGATATTTTAAACCGCCGCGTCATGCTCGTAGATACGGGCGGAATCGCGTTCGACAAGCGCGTTACGCGCGATCCCCTCGACGAGGAGACGCGTTCCCAGGCGGCGCTCGCCGTCGAAGACTCGGCGGTATGCATTATTGTCGTCGATGCGCGAGAGGGCATTACGCCTCTTGACGCCGAGGTCATCAAGCGCGTGAGAGAGTCGGGCGTTCCCTGCATGATCGCCGCGAACAAGTGCGATACCGCCGACGAGGATTGGCGCGCCCACGAGTACGATCGCTTCGGTCTTGAGGTCTTCCCCGTCTCGGCGGAACATTCCCGCGGCGTCGATGCGCTCCTAAAGCGCGTCGTTGAAGTTCTTCCGAAGGTCGACGAGGCCGAGGAGGCCGCGAAACGACCTCTTCGCGTTGCCATCGTAGGCCGCCCCAACGCGGGCAAGAGCTCCTACGTCAACCGTCTTCTAAAAGCGCCGCGCGTAATCGTATCGGAAATTCCCGGTACGACGCGCGACGCAGTCGAGGTTCCGTTCACCATCGGCTCCGGCCCGGAG
>JAEIGA010017553.1_pt1 | contig 10906 bp, 6 predicted proteins | sample 9270691 | NCBI WGS metagenome assembly JAEIGA01 (sample SAMN17057246, study PRJNA624740) | gut metagenome | biome: biome; isolation source: fecal sample | host: Bos grunniens | place: China: Xizang | collected 2019 | reverse complement strand
GGAAAGATGGCAAAACCTGAATGTGACTACATCAAAGGCCTACCACCAGCAATTGCAATTGAGCAAAAAGTGAATACTCGCAATCCCCGCAGCACAGTTGGTACATCAACTGAGATTTATGACTATTTGCGCCTACTATATGGTCGTATTGGCAAAACAATCTCTCCAATATCAGGCGAAGTTGTAAAGAAACATACTATTGAGGATGTAATCAAGAAGATTGAAGATTATCCTGAAGGTGCACGAATGATAGTTGCTTGTCCTATTAATATTCCAGAAAATCGCAAATTTTCCACTCAACTTGAGGTTTTGCTCAAAGGTGGTTATTCTCGCCTTTTTGATGGAAAAAATTTCATTCTAATTGAAGATATTATTAATAGTTGTGACAATCTTTGTGCCAGCAATTATTTTCTCGTAATTGACCGTCTCTCAATTGCTCATTCAGGTGACGAATTTAATCGTCTAACAGAATCTATTGAAACTGCATTTTTTGAAGGCAAAGATGAATGCGTTATTTTCATATGGCATGATGATATTATCAAACAACACTTATTCTCCAAACGTTTTGAATTAGATGGCATTACTTTCTCCGAGCCAAACGAACAAATGTTCAACTTCAACAATCCTTATGGAGCATGCCCTATGTGTGAAGGTTTTGGTCGCACAGTAGGAATTGATGAAAGTTTGGTAATACCCAATCCTGCTTTATCAATATTTGATGATGCTGTAGTATGTTGGCGTGGTGAAAAAATGAGTGAATGGAAAAAGCACTTAATTCACATTGCTCCTCAAGTAGGATTTCATATTCATCGTCCATATTGCGATTTAACTCAAAAAGAAAAAGATTTTCTTTGGCATGGTAACGAGTATTTTGGAGGGATTGATGGATTTTTCAAAATGGTTGAAGAAAACCAATACAAGATTCAATACCGCGTAATGCTATCTCGCTATCGAGGCAAAACTACATGTCCACAATGTAATGGTAATCGTCTTCGCAAAGAGGCGTTGTACGTAAAAGTCGGAGACAAGAATATTGCTGAAATTGTGAAAATGCCTATAACCGATCTATTGACATGGTTTAAGGGGCTTCAATTTACACCACACGAAGAGAAAATCGCACATAGATTGTTAATCGAAATCACCAATCGCCTCGGTTTCCTAATTGATGTAGGATTAGGTTATCTTACTCTCGACCGTCTTTCATCAACACTTTCAGGTGGCGAAAGTCAACGCATCAACCTCGCTACATCATTAGGTAGCAGTTTGGTTGGTTCATTATATATTCTTGATGAACCAAGTATTGGATTACACTCTCGTGATACTCAAAAATTAATTGAGGTATTGCGCAAGCTACAACACATAGGGAATACCGTCATAGTCGTTGAACATGATGAAGAAATTATGCGCGCTGCCGACTATTTAATTGAAGTAGGACCTAATGCAGGTCGTCACGGAGGTGAAATTATATACCAAGGTGATGTAAAAAATCTTGAAACAGCAACCAATAGCTACACCGTTCAATATCTAAATAGAGAAAAAACAATTCCTTTACCTCAACATCGACGCCGTTGGAATAGCTACATCGAGGTACTTGGTGCTCGACATCACAATCTAAAAAACATCGACATCAAATTCCCACTTGGAGTATTAACTGTTGTAACTGGAGTTAGTGGTTCGGGTAAGTCAACTCTCGTACGCGATATTCTTTATAGAGCAATGTTACGACATCTAGGCGAGTCGTGTGATGCTCCAGGTGCATTTCATGGTCTAAAAGGCGATATGTCACGAATATCTACTGTTGAATTTGTCGATCAAAATCCTATTGGCAAATCTTCTCGTAGTAATCCTGCTACATACCTAAAGGCTTATGATGAAATTCGTCGTTTATATGCCGATCAACAGAGCGCAAAACAAATGGGATTCACTCCTGCTCATTTTTCATTTAATACTGAGGGCGGTCGTTGCGAAGAATGTAAAGGTGATGGATACATAACTATAGAAATGCAATTTATGGCAGATATCACAATCCCATGCGAAGCTTGCCATGGTCAACGATTTAAGCAAGAAGTTCTTGATATCGAATACCGAGGTAAAAACATCAATGACATTCTCAACATGACCATCAACCAAGCGATTGAATTCTTTAGCGAAATTAATGCTTCAACAGAGCGCAAAATAGTAAATCGTCTTCGTCCATTGCAAGATGTTGGATTGGGTTATATCAAATTAGGGCAATCATCGTCAACTCTTTCTGGTGGTGAAAATCAACGTGTAAAACTAGCATATTTCCTAGCAAACGAGAAGCCTCAACCCACAATGTTTATTTTTGATGAACCTACAACAGGATTGCATTTTCATGATATTAACACATTGATGGACTCATTTAATCGTCTTATTTCTCAAGGACACACTGTAATTATTATTGAGCATAATATGGATGTCATTAAATGCGCCGACTACATAATCGACATAGGTCCCGAAGGCGGTGAGACTGGCGGAAATATCGTTTTTACTGGAACTCCCGAACAGATTATAAATTGTCCTCAAAGTTATACTGGACAATATCTTAAAGAAAAACTTTCTGCACAATAAACGATTAAAGGGGAAGCAAATTTGCTTCCCCTTTAATATTATACCATTAATATTAGGCACTTAAATATTATCTAATTCTATCAGCCGCTTTTAGCAATTTATCATCGTGCTTAATGCGACGTAATGCAGCAATCGTCATTAAAAATGAACAAATTAATAACAACGGTCCTGCTGTCCATATAATCTCAACTACAGGTACATTCATATACACAATAATAGCACCTACGATTGCTGAAGCAACAATTAAAAATGCATTTACCTTTACCACGGTTTGTTGACGAGAAAGATTCTTATATAAAAATATCGCAACCAATGATAACACAAATATCAAAACATTGAGTGTTAAATAAACTGGTTGTTGATATGGACAAAAATCAACATCTCCATAAGATGCTAAAGGGAGATAACAAAAAAATCCCATCAATATAGATGCAAGAAACAAGTAAACTGTTTGCAAACGTTGAATTACCATAATTTTATTATTATTTTAAGTTTTATAATGCAAAATTAGAGAATATTTTTGATTAATCAAACGAATAAGAAATTGCATCTACAATAAATGGCAACAATGATGTATCAATTCCTATATTTCTCATGTGTTTTTTATCTTTCTCTAATAAATTCACTAACTCGTCTATCTTAGACTTATCGCCACCTAATGCCTTTTTATAATATTCAATGGCTCCTTGAATGTTATTTTGAGCAAATAACAAATGACCAACATTTAGATAGTCTTCTGAGCGTGGAGATTCATTTAGTATCTTATCATAATACTCTTTACTTTGTGCAAACTCCTTAGAAAGCAATAAACTCCATGCTAGTGGACGCCATACTTGTGACGTTTTGTCATCGAGATACTCTACTTTATAATAATTTTTTATTGCCTCTCTATAGTTTCCCAATTCTAAATGACAGTGCCCCATATTCAGTACTACATTTAAATTATTGGGGTCAATGGCGGCAATCCTTTCATATAGTTTTAATGCTTGCTGTGGATTGTTTAGTGTGCGATAACACATAGCCATACGTCGCATAGTCCAAACACTATCAGCATTTAATAACTCAGCATGCTCATAATAGTTTAATGCGTTTTCAACATCACCCATTTGGTGATAACAATAACCTATCTTTTGGAAGATTTGCGCAGTAGGTGGCACTTGTTCTGAAATAGATATGAATGTTTCAAGTGCATCTTGATAAAACTTTCGTTTGAAATAAAACTCAGAAATCAACATTAACGTTTCTACATCGTTGATATCCTTTGACAACATTGGAATATTCATCAAATTAATCGGATTTTCAAACGGGCCCTTAAATTCGCTTTTACGACGGAAAAGTTTGAAGAAACGATAAAGATCTTGGATATATTTATTCATAATATTTTTGCGCTGATTAGGCAAAGTCATTGATTGTAACGATATGCCCATGCTCCCCATTTGCTCAAATTGTGATAACATTAATTCACGTTGTTGATTAGGAATTGAGCCCATCGACAAAATAAATGAATACTTATCACTACTACACAAATGTGGCACGCTCTTAATGATATCACCTATCACTGTAACATCTGAACCAAGAGTTTCTAATACAACCGAATGTTCTAATGAAAATGGCAAGAACCAGTTAGATATTTCAGAAAAAAACGGGAATGACTTTAATTGAGCAAATGTACTCATATACACATCACTACCCTCCTCTTGCAATTGATTTAACTCCTGAATTTTTTCAGTTATGCCCGACTTATGCAACATCTCTTCCCACTCAGGATTTTCCTCTAATGTTGACATATCAATAATTGCAGACGAATCATTTAATTTTTCCTGTATATCAGGACGCAATTTTAACATCTCGGGGATAAGTTCATCTTGCATCTTGCGACTAATTCTCTCAGTGTCGCGAGTTCGCACCAATTCGAGATAAATAGTTTTAACATCATTATCCCATGTTTTACTTTCAACTATCGTGTCAAAATGAGTCAGTATTTTCTTGTCATTTATGCGAGCATAGTATTTACTTAAAGCAATTATAATCGCAACAAATGCCTTAGTTGACACGACATCATTTTTTACCACATAGGCCGACAAAAGTAAATTAAGTTTTTTAGCATCATAAAATTCAAGAAGCCCCAATAATAATGCCGATATAATAAGTTCTTGAAAATGTTGCGAATAAGCATTTGACTTTAATACCTCACGTAATATCTCCTCATCATCATTTTTTAATGGGAAAGACACCCAAATATGATTAAAAATACGTTGTTCTAATTTCTCCTTATCCCTAAAAATATTTACTTGTGATGTTGAAGCATTTTTTTGTGAAACTATCAAATCATACAATGATGCGTTCCCCAATATTTCATTATATTCTTCTATCAATCTTAAAATAGTTTCATTGGGGTGTAGTTGATTGTATCTGACATTATTATAGTATAAAGTTGCTTCTTCCTTTGACAATTGATTATATACTACCTTATCTAACAATACATACAATTCGCTTTTAATATCTTCATATAACGATTGTCGCGACGGATCTTCAACTCCCATCGTTACATAATTAAGCATCAGTTGATATGACTGGTCTAACCTATCTATTGAGTCGGTAATACTCCAATCTTGCACACCAGCAGAAAAATATCTCAATCCTTTAATTGCCACACACAATTGACCGCAATTAAGATATTTTTCTATTTCAGACTTTTGCTTTAATATATCTTCTTTCATTTATTTTCTTGTTTCTTAATTGTTATATTGCAAAATATATGCCAAAAATTCACTTTCTTCACCTTCAACTACCTCTAAAGGTATTGAAATTATTCGAGATTTGTTTACATCTAAATATATAACAACTTTGTCACCCATATTTTCCACTCTAACTACCTCATCTCTACTAACAAAACACTCTTTAGGTGTATAGTATTCATCTTCTTCATTAGTGTCATATTTATGTTGCAATACTGGAGAGAAATACACTCTAATTCCCTCATGAGTTATTTCCATTCGTTTTTTAAGGATAGCAATTTGTGCTTCTTGTGTTGACGAATAATAAAAATATACCATTATTAACAAAAACGGCAATATTAAAAAAACTATCATCAATGCCACAAGCATAAACTTATATGACACAAATATTGCTAAAATCACACACAATACAATAGGAGAAGCCATCAGCCAAAACCAACGCATTAATAAACTAAGCATAATCATCTTAACATACATATTTATTGGCATTGAGAACTCTGATGTTTCAAAGATTAACCCTTTCATAAAATTTTATTTTGACACCTCTATAAAACAATAACACACTGATTGACATCTATTCACGTCCCTCAATGTGTTTTTATGCGGAGTGAGCGAGATTCGAACTCGCGAGCCGCTTTTGACGACTACATACTTTCCAGGCATGCCTCTTCAACCACTCGAGCATCACTCCTACTAAAAGTTACACAAAGATAACATATTTCAATAAATCACACAAATGACACAATCATATTATCTAAACATGTTCATTTACTCCCTTATTAGTATTTTAAATGTAATGAGTGTTTTTATATAAAAAAGTGACGCATAAATAATGTACCACAATATATTTTAGTAAGAGGGATTGCAAATCGGATTCAACCTTTCCGCGCACAAAATTTGATTTTTCAAAGTTTTTGAATCATAAAAATAACCCAATAAACACTGTTATCATTATAAAAAACATAAACAACATTCCAAAAAACTGTACAGTTGTTTTAGTGTTCCATTTATTTTTATTTCCCATTTTTTACTCCTTACACTTATAAATTAATTCTTCTTTAATAATACAATATGCAATTTCATGAAATCGGCATTAACTTTTTGTGCGCAAAATGTAATTTTTCAAAGTTTTGTTTTTCAAAAATATAATGGCAAAGTACCAACAACTAAAGCAATAAAGCAGAAAAGTGTAAATAAAAAACACAATAACGCAATTATTGTTTTTGCATTCCATTTATTTTTTGTTCCCATTATTTACCTCACTTTCTTTTATCTTTTTATTTTTCTCAAATATACTAATTCTCACCCACTTTTCCAAACAATCAACTGACTATTTATGAATAAATTCACTCCACAAATAAATGCACCATTCTCCACTCATTTCCTTGAACCATTTTCTATAATATTTGTTTACATTAAGCAATCTATAAATTTTTATATTATGAAAACTACGACAAGAATTTCATTAATTGCAGCAGTTGCAGCAATTTCATTAGCCGATGACGCAGAGGCATGCACTCGTGTGGTGTATGTAGGTGATAACAATGAGGTTATTACTGGACGTACACTTGATTGGAAAACCCCAATAGGCACCAATTTATATGTAATGCCACGAGGAATGGAGCGAGAGGGTTATGACGAAAGTAACACCATCAAATGGACTTCAAAATATGGAAGCGTGGTATCTGTGGGATATGATGTTGGTGTTAATGAGGGTATGAATGAAATGGGATTAGTATGCAATCTTCTATACCTGCCTGGCACAATTTATTCACGACCAAACGACACTCGCCCATATATCTCTACCTCGGTGTGGGCTCAATATGTATTGGATAATTTTGCAACTACAAACGACGCAGTTGAGGAATTAAAAAAAGATAAATTTCAAATAAATGCACCATCTATGCCAGGTGGTAACGCAACTACTTTACACATGGCAATTTCAGATGCTACTGGCAACAGTGCAATTGTTGAATATATAAATGGAGTTATTTCTATTCACGAAGGCGTGGAGTATCAAGTAATGACGAATGCTCCTATTTATAACAAGCAGTTAGCAATTAATGAATATTGGCAGCATATCGGTGGTATGAAAATGCTTCCAGGTACAAATAATAGTTCTGATAGATTTGTTCGTGCTTCATTTTATGTTGATGCTTTACCTAAAAACGTTTCACACCAAATGGCTCTGGCTGGTGTATTTGGCATAATAAACAACTGCTCTGTACCAATGGGAATATCAACCCCCGACCAACCTGAAATATCTTCAACTCAATGGCGTTCAGTGTCTGACCAAAAAGATAAAGTTTATTATTTTGAGTCAACTCTTAGTCCTGCCATTATATGGATAGACTTATCAAAATGCAATCTTTCAAAGGGTGCACCTGTGTTAAAACTCGATCTTATTAATAACACAAAAACCCTTGTAGGAGAGATGAACAAACTGATGGTTAAATCTAAACCATTCACCCCTATGTTTCACATTCCTAAGGATATGAAATTTTAATATAAATTTTATTTCTTGATTTTTTCTGAGGTTATATCTACTAAACGATGTAGCCTCTTTTTATTTGCAAATTTGAGAGGAATAGTTGATTACACAAACAATAGTTTGCAGAAGCGGAAAGTTTTATATAACTTTGTAACGATATGAGCGATGAAAAATCAAAAATGGCTGCACGAGTTGCGCTCTCACAGTATATCCATTCAAAGAAACTGCGGAGAACGCCTGAGCGTTATACCATATTGGATAAAGTTTTTGACATATCAGAACATTTCTCAATTGAGACATTATATACTGCCTTAGAGGAAGATGGATTTCATGTAAGCAAGGCTACGCTATACAATTCTATCCAACTTTTTATTGAATGTGGTCTTCTGCGCAAGCACCAATTTGATGGAAAATCGGCTCAATACGAACGTGCTACTCGCGTTGGCAATCATCACCACTTAATATGCACTCAATGTGGAAAGATTAAAGAGGTGAAAGATGTTGCACTTGTGAATATGCTAAACGCACGGCGATACCCTACGTTTCACACGGCATATTTTGCTTTATATGTATATGGCACATGTTCTCGATGCCAGCGAGCTAACAAAAAGAATGAAAAGAAAAAATAACTAATATAAAGAAATTAAAATTTATGAAAGTTGACGTATTACTCGGGCTCCAATGGGGTGATGAGGGTAAAGGAAAAGTTGTTGACGTGCTAACTCCACGCTATGATGTAATTGCACGTTTCCAAGGTGGACCTAATGCAGGGCATACTCTTGAATTTGAAGGCAAGAAATATGTACTTCGTTCTATTCCATCGGGCATTTTCCAACATGGTCAAGTGAATATCATCGGCAATGGTGTCGTTCTTGACCCAGTATTATTTAGAGAAGAAGCTGAAGCTCTTGAACAAAGTGGCATCGCACTAAAAGAGATTTTGAAAATCTCTAAAAAAGTTCACCTCATTATGCCAACACATCGTCTTCTTGATGCTGCAAACGAAAAGGCTAAAGGTGGCGCAAAAATAGGCACAACAGGCAAAGGTATTGGTCCAACATACACTGATAAGATTAGTCGTAACGGTCTTCGCCTTGGAGATGCGTTCCATAATTTTGAAGCAAAATACACTGCTGCGCGTGATAAACACCTTGCTCAACTCAAATCAATGGGCGAAACTCCCGATATTTCAGAATTAGAAGCAAAATGGCTTGATGCTATTGAATACATCAAAGGTTACGAGATTATTGATAGCGAATATGTTATCAACAACCTTCTTGACGAAGGCAAATCAGTCCTTTGCGAAGGTGCTCAAGGCACATTATTAGATGTTGACTTCGGTTCATATCCTTTCGTTACTTCTTCAAACACTATTTGTGCTGGAGCATGCTCAGGTCTTGGTGTTGCGCCTAACAAAATTGGCGAAGTATTCGGTATCTTCAAAGCATATTGTACTCGAGTAGGTAGCGGTCCATTCCCAACAGAGTTATTTGACGAAACAGGTGCGCGCATTCGCGATTTAGGACATGAATATGGTGCAGTGACTGGCCGTGAACGCCGTTGTGGTTGGATTGACCTTGTTGCTCTACGCTATTCAATCATGCTTAACGGAGTTACTCAATTAATTATGATGAAGAGTGATGTGCTTGATGACTTTGACGAAATCAAAGCATGTGTTGCTTATGAAATTGACGGCAAAGAAACTAATCAATTCCCATTCTGCATTGATGATGAGGCTTCAATCAATCCTATTTATAAATCATTCAAAGGTTGGAAAACTGATATGACAAAATTCAAGAGTGAAGATGAATTCCCTCAAGAATTCAAAAATTATATCTCATTCTTAGAAGAAGCATTAAAGACTCCAATTACAATTGTTTCAATCGGTCCTGACCGCGAACAAACTATTATCCGTAATAAATAATATTTTAATTAATATGGCAAAAGTAAAACCATTCAAAGGTATTCGCCCTCCTCGCGAAATGGTAACTGAAGTTGCATCTCGTCCATACGACGTATTGAACTCTGAAGAAGCTCGCCAAGAAGCAGAAGGCAATCCTAAATCACTATATCATATCATCAAGCCTGAAATTAATTTTGAGCTAGGTACTGATGAACATGATCCAAAAGTTTACGACTCAGCGGTTGAAAATTTCAACGCATTCCAACAAAATGGGTGGCTTGTTCAAGATGAAAACGAACATTATTACATCTACGCTCAAACAATGGATGGTCGCACTCAATATGGTATTGTCGTTGCAGCTAACGTTGACGACTACATGAGCGAACGCATTAAAAAGCATGAACTTACTCGCCGAGACAAAGAAGAAGATCGCATGAAGCATGTACGCATCAATAACGCTAACATTGAGCCCGTATTTTTTGCGTTCCCCGATAACGAAGTGCTTGAAAATGTAATTAAATCTGTTACTGCAAAAGAAGCTGAATATGATTTTATCGCGCCCGACGGATTTGGACATCATTTCTGGGTTATTGATAATGCCGAAATGATTGATGCAATTACTAAGGAATTTGCTAATATACCTTACTTATACATTGCCGACGGTCACCACCGTACAGCAGCGGCTGCACTCGTTGGAAACGAGAAAGCTCAACAAAATCCAAACCACACTGGAAATGAAGAATATAACTACTTCTTAGCAGTATGCTTTCCAGCCTCTCACTTGAAAATCATTGACTACAACCGTGTAGTTAAAGATCTCAATGGACATAGTGCAGAAGAATTTTTGGCACTTCTTGAAAAAGATTTTATTGTAGAAAAGAAAGGATGTGAAGAATATCGACCCGTAGCCCTTCACAATTTCTCACTCTATCTTAGTGGTGAGTGGTATTCATTGACAGCCAAAGAAGGTCGCTACAACGATGCTGACCCTATTGGAGTTCTTGACGTTACAATCTCTTCTGATTTAATTCTTCGCGACATCCTCGGCATTACTGACCTCCGTAGCGATAAACGTATTGACTTTGTTGGTGGCATTCGTGGACTCGGCGAATTGAAACGTCGTGTAGATTGTGGCGAAATGGCTATGGCACTCGCACTCTATCCTGTTTCTATGGATCAATT
>JAEIGA010017552.1_pt1 | contig 10906 bp, 9 predicted proteins | sample 9270691 | NCBI WGS metagenome assembly JAEIGA01 (sample SAMN17057246, study PRJNA624740) | gut metagenome | biome: biome; isolation source: fecal sample | host: Bos grunniens | place: China: Xizang | collected 2019 | reverse complement strand
GGCAGAGGGCTGGAAGCGTTTTTGAAGTTGGATAAGGGCAAGTACCAGCGGATGATCGTAGCCAGCGGAATGTTCGAAGACCCGGCAACCACCGCAGCTTTGGAAGCGGATGGGGTGCGGATTCACCGTGGATACCTGGACTGCGTGGAGGAAATCTACCAGTTGGCGGATGTTTACCTGTTTCCGACCCGTTCCAACGAATTTGTTATCAGTATTCCACTGTCTGTGATGGAAGCCCTGGCTTGTGGCACGCCTGTGGTAGCTTGCCGCAGCTTCGAGAACCTGCGTTATATTGGCAGTGCAGAGGGAGCGGTCACTCTGGTGGATGCGGATGACCAATGGGCTGAGGCGGTCAGTCGAGCTGCTGCCGGTAAGCAGTCTGAGAGTCTGCTGAAAAATGCTCAAACCTGGGAAGACAGTGCCCACGGGATGATGGAAAAAATAAGGAGCGCAATGCAATGAAGCCCCCTATGATATGTTTTATCGGACTGGACGGTTCCGGAAAGTCCACAAGTATTGAATATGCCTGCCAGCAGCTAAAGGAAAAGGGCTATCGGGCAGAAATTGTCCGGGCGGCTTACGTGCTTAAGTACGTCACTCCCTTGATTAAGCTGGGTAAGAAGCTGCTGATGAAAAAAGACAGCGATCCATACACCGGTGATTATCGAACCTATCTGGAAAACCTGAGAAAGCATGGACAGAAGGGCTTTGTGTATGGATTGTTTTCTTTTATGAGTACCTGCGAGTTCAGACTGCAAATTTTTTTCAATATACGTTTGAAGCGGCTGATGGGAAAGACCTTGCTGGTGGACCGTTATATTTATGACAATCTGGTCACCTATGCGGCCAACCTGGGCCTGGGGAATGATTACATGGAGCGGACACTGAAGGGTAAGTGGAAACGAGCCCCCCGTCCGGATCGCATTATTTATATCAAGACCCCCATTCCGGTATGCCTTTCACGGAAGGACGATATTCCCGACCCGCTGTATTTGGAGATTCGGGAGCCTCTTTACGAGCAGGCGGCAAAGCTGTTTGATGCTACGGTGATTCCCGGTGACCAGCCCCTGCAGGATATGCTCGATCAAGTAATGGCTGCGGTAGAGGACTGCCTGTAAAGCCAGAAAAGGGAGAAGTAATATGATCAAAAAGCTGATCATTTTGGGTATCGACGGTATGGACCGGGATGTGGTTCTGCGCTACCGGGAGGATTTGCCCAATTTATACGGCATGATGCGCTCCAATGGGGAGCCAACTCTGCGTTCTGTGTTTCCGGCGGATACCACCCCTGCCTGGGCCACTATCTATACCGGCCAGGATCCCAGTCAGCACGGTATCATCAATTTCGTTAACGTGGGTGCCAAGGATAATACCTATCGCCCAACTGTCTTTGAGGACAACGAATTTCGTGGAAAAACGTTTTGGGATGTATTGAACCGAAGAGGTTATTCCTGTGCGGTGCTGTTGCCCATGAATATCAAGAACGGCTGGGAAATTGACGGCTTGATGATCACCCGTCCCAACGAGGGAAAAATGCAGGTTTACCCCGAAACAAAGCGGGCGCTCTATTCCCCTAAGGAGCAAGTCCTGGGAACAGAGCTGAAGTTCACTTCGGAAAACGCTCTGCCGGTGCTGAAAAAGGATTTCTTTGACAAGGCCGAAGAAGAGATTCGCTTGACCCGTTTGGTTATGGAAAATGAGGATGTGGATGTGCTGTTCTCTTATTTTTCAACCACCGACGGCATCCAGCATGACTTCTGGCGGCATTGTGACCCGACTCATCCGGAATACCCCGGTGAGAATATCCATGAAAACGCCATTCGTGATATGTACATCTTAATGGACCGTTTCATTGGAGAGGTCATCCAAGCTCAGCCGGATACCCCTTTGCTGGTGATCAGTGACCACGGTCACGGTGCAAGACCCGTGTATGCGGTCCGTATCAATGAGCTGCTGCGCCGCGGCGGCTTCTTGACCCCCAAGGAAGGAAAAACTGCCTCGAAGCCCAGCATGAAAAAAAGGATCAAAAAGTCCGTAAAGAAGATGGCGGTGGGCTTTGTAAAGAAAATCGGCCTGCCCGGATGGGCCACAAAGCTGGCAAGAAAATTCCCAATCTGGAAAAGCTTGTTTGCCTCCGGTAACGATTTCGACTGGAGCAAGACCCAGGCCTATCTCAGCGATCTGTCCGCCTTGAAAAATTATAGCTACGGCGGTATCCGAATCAATGATACGGTTTCCGATAAAGATGCAGTGGCGGATCAGATCATTGCCTATCTGAAGGATATCCAAATAGAAGGGGAGGACAAGAAACTCTTTGAGTGGATCGTCCGGACCAATACCTTCTATCACGGTGAGAACCTGCACAAATACCCTGAGATCATCTACCAGATGGACGAGCGCTGGGGAGGGGAATGGGATTTGGGCAGCCAGGTGTTTGAGCGTACCGGCCATGTAAATATCATGTCCCCCGGTGGCCACCGCTGGCGTACCGCAGTGATCGCAGGCAGAAACCTGGATCTGTCCCATCGGGCCTATGAAATGACCGATATTTGTCCGCTTATTTTGGAGAATGTACGATGACGAAGAAACGTTTAGCATGGATCGATTGCGCCAAGGGAATCGGTATTCTGTTAGTAGTATTGGCCCACACTATGTCACCGGTTATGACGGGCCATGTTATGATGCAGCGAATCTATAAGACAATTTACTGGATGGCTATGCCGTTGTTTATTGTGCTTTTAGGAATTGTCTCTGGCAGTCTGGTAAAGGCCAATAAAGAAAAGTGGAGCTTATTTGGGAAGCGGGCACAGAGAATGATGGTTCCGTATTTTACGTGGGCTGTGATTTACCTAATCATGAAGGCTGTCTTGAAGGATTACATGCGTTTTGAACCGGCACCGTTGTGGACTATTATTATCGGTAATAACCCAGCAGGGCAGCTTTGGTATCTATACGTTGCGTTTGTATTGCTGACAGTGGCTATTTTTCTGGTTAATCCCCAAAATCTTTCTGTTTGGTGTGTTGGTTCAGCGATTGTCAGTTTTATTGCCCCTTTGATTCCTTTTTCGCTTAAATTGCCTGGAATTGGACTTCAGTATTCACTATTTCAAGCGGGCTTTTTCTTCCTCGGTCTTGCACTGGTGCCACACCGGGAAAAGGTATTTACCCATGGTTGGGTCGCATTAGGCTGCGGTATTGTTTGGAGCGTGTATGCTGCATTGATGCTGTGCGGCATTGAACTTTGGTATTTGAAATGTCTTAGTGCTGCCTGTATCTCTTATTTGATTATCTTCCTGGTTGGAAAAATTCCTTACGGTAGGATATTTGATTGTCTGACCTACCTTGGTAAAAACTCCATGAATATCTACGTCCTCCATGCGCCTGTGATTTTGGCGGGTAGAGTGTTGATCAAGCCTTTGTTGGGCGGATGGCCCTGGCTGTATGTGCTGGTCATGACTTCGGGAGCGGTAATATTGTCGTTGCTGATGTCCCATTTTGTTTTGAAGAGAGTAAAATTCCTGCGGTTTTTGCTGTTGGGTGAGAAGGAATAAAAAGTATGAAAAAAGTCCTGGTATGGGAGACCTCCTCCGCTGTGGCAGGAGGACAAAAAATGACTCTGGCGATTATGGACCTTTTGAAGGAAAATTATACCTTCCACTGCCTCATTCCGCAGAAAGGCCCCTTGTCCCAAGAGCTTGAAAAACGGAACATTCCCTATACCTTAATGGGTGATCAGTCCATGCCCTCCGGTGTGAAGGGGAAGCGTGTCTACGTTCAGTACGCCTGGCTTTCCGTAAAGAACATCTTGGGTTCTCTTATGGCAATTGCTCGATTTCACCCCGATTTGCTATATGCCCCCGGTCCAGCCTCCTTACCCTGGAGTGCGGTTTGCGGCACCTTGACCGGAAAACCGGTGATTTGGCATTTGCACCATCTGTTTGATGATGGGCCTACTAAAAAGCTGCTGAATTTTGCCTGCCGATGGAAAGCGGTTAAAACAATTATTGCGATTTCCAAGGTGGTAGGTGATCAGATCACTGATCCCTGCGGTAGCCAAAAGGTGCAGCGCATTTATAACCCGGTGGATGCAGAAAAATACGCCTCCGGTGATCCTGAAAATTTGCCACAGGAGCTGCAAGAGCGTCTTGCCAATCAAAAAGATACCTTGGTACTCCTGGAAACTGGTGTCATCAGAAAAATCAAAAGACAAGATCTGTTTGTTCGTGTGGTAGAGGCTCTTAAAAACAGGAAGATCCCGGTGGTGGGCGTTCTGGTGGGCGATTCCATTACTGAGGATGATCGTCTCTATCGGGAAACGCTCCTTCAGCAGATCCGGGACGCTGGCCTTTCAGAGGATATTTACTTGGCCGGTCATCGGGATAATGTCCAGGACTACCTGGCTGCTGCGGATTTTTTGTTTGTTCCCGGTATGGAAGGGCTGTCCCTGGTGGCTCTGGAGGCAATGGCAGCCCGTTGTGACATCATTGCCACACAGAGCGGCGGCGTGGGTGAACTGCTTAGGGAGGCTGCTTGCGGCTGTATGTATCCCCAGGATGCAACCCCTGAGCAAATCGCAGATTTGATACTGAAAGCCGGAGGGGACGATCGGCACGGCAGAATTCAAAACGGCTATGAATTTTCCAGGGCCCACAGTCCGGAGGCTTATGGACACAGTATTGCAGCGGCGTTTACATTAGGAGCCGATAGAAGATAACGTTTGGATAGATGTACCCGGTGGGTCATTAAGAGCAGGAGCGAATGTAGTGGAAAAAGAATGTATCGTCATTACAAACCCCATGATTGCGGCCAATAAGTCTGCCCAGGTTACCCTCAGCAAATTCCTGCGGGTTATATCGGCCTGTTATGACCGGATCACGGTCATTGGCGGTAATATCACGGTGGATTCGGATCTGGAGCAGATCAACGTGGTTTCTGTTCCTATTCAGCGCTCTCCCGGGAAAATCAAAAGAGCCCTGGATATTTTCCTGCTCCAGGTGAAAATGGCCCGTTATACAGTAAAATATACGAAAAAGAAACTTCCGGTCTATTTTTGGACAGGGGATAAGATGCTGATTCCTTATTGGGCCGCCCACTCCCGAAAGGGAGATATTCGCTACTTCCTATACGGAAATGTAACAAAAGAGGGAAGCCCCAGCCGTTTCCGTCAGCTTTCCGGCAAACTGATTGCTTACATGGCCAATCATGCCAACAGCATTTGCGTGGAAAGTCCCGGTGTTCTTCGTGAGTGGGAGGGAATGATCACCCCCAGAGAACCCCGGGTCATCCATCTGTATACCAATGCGGAAGGGGTTTCTTGTGACCGACGTCCGGATCAGCGAATCGGTATGCTTTGCCGGCTGACCGAGGGTAAGCATGTGCTGGAAAGTATCCGCACCTTTGCGGAATTTCACAAAACCCATGGCGACTATTCTCTGGAGATCATCGGCTCCGGCAAGCAGGAGCAGGTCTGTAAAGAGCTGATCGAGGCGCTGGAGGCTCAAAGCTATATCCACATGCTGGGCTGGATTGATCATGAAAATGTCATGAAAAAAACAGCCTCTTGGCAATACCTGCTGTTCCCCACGGATACAGAGGGTATGCCTAACAGTGTGATTGAAATGATGTCCATGGGAATTCCGGTGATCGCATCCCCGGTGGGGGGCATTCCGGATATCATTGACCATGGACGAAACGGTTGGTTGATGAAGGGAAGTGGGGAAGAGGATATTCTTTCGGCCCTTCATGATGCGGTGAGCTGTACGGAGAACTACCAATCTATGTCAGCGGCAGCCCGTAAGGAGATCGGTCATAAATTTAGCCTGGAAAACGCCCAAATAACGGCGAAAAACAGTGTTTAGGCAAGAAAGGAGGTCATTATGGCAATTTGGATATGGATCTTTGCAGCCTGGGGAATTTCCCTTGCAGCCCTAAAGGGAAAAAAAGTCCGTTTGGAACATTTTATCTGGCTGCTGCTGCCGGTGGATATGTACGGTGTCACCGTTGCCGGCGTTACCTTAAAGCCATATATGATCTTCTGTGGTGTTCTGGTGGCAAGAATGCTGCTGATGCGAAAACAGGAGTTTTCCATAAAAAGCCGCTGGTCTTTGATCAGCGGTGTCATCATAGTGTTGTTGATCGCACTGAATGCCTTTAATAATCATTCCATGGCAAGCTTGATCGCAACTGTTATGATTGCGGTGGTATGGGTCTGCAACATGATCTATATGAACGATTGCGGAGTGGATACCCCGGAGGATATCCTTGAAGTCTTGCTGGCTGCAGGTATCGGATTCGGCGCAGTATTTGTGGCCGGAGATCTGTGCCTAAAGCTGAATTTGGGGCTTCCCGGTATCGTGGCCAATACCCGGCAGGAGCCCGGCTTTTTTATGAGCATGAATAACGTCTATGACGGGCAATTCCTCAACGTTTACCGACTCAGAGGCTTTACCATCGATCCCAATGCCATGGTAGGATCGTTCTTGTTTACGGTCAGTATTGCTATGAATCGGATCGTTATGGGAAAAGGAAGACTCCGTGAGTTCCTGGGACTTGTTTTGTCGTTTTGGTTCGTTCTTTTAAGTAACTCCAGAATGGGTTTGATTTGCTGCATCCTTATTGGATTGATCAGTGCCGCAGTTGCCTATACAATGGCTGCGGAGCGATATAAAGGGAGAATTCGTCTGCTGCTGCTTGCTGCATTGGCGGTTTTAATTATTGCTTCTGCAACAGGTATTCTCCAGAATATTGTGCAGAAGATTCTATCTAACTACGAAAACAGATCCGGCCTTAATGATGAATACGGCCGCTTCACGATATGGAAAGAGGCCGTAGAGGTACTGATGGAGAAAAACCTGTTCTTTGGTGTGGGTAACGGCCAGATGCAATTTCTCACGGCCATGTCCCGGGCCTGTCACAACACCTGGCTGGAGTTTGTCTGTGCCTTTGGCCTGTTGTTGGGCGGATTGACTGTTAGCCATTTTGCGGCAGCTTTGATTATCGGCTTATGCTACTGTTTTAGGGCCCGGACAGATTGCTTTGCCTGGACGATGGTATTGGGCACCTTGGGTGTGATGATCTCTCTGGTGGGTGTGGATAATTTGACATCCAGCTATCTCTGGTTTTGCGGATCCATGGTAGCTGCTATCTCCGGGGGCTGTTGGAGGAAAAGAAAGATATGAACAGAAGAAAACAAAGTCTGCTCAATACGGTGATCGCCCTGCTTTCTGAGGCGGTGGTGACCGTTGTGGGGTTTTGGCTGCCTCAAGCCATTATTGTCAATTACGGATCGAAAGCAAACGGCTTGATCACGTCCTTGCAGCAGTTGATGCAGTACTTCATTTTGATTGAGGCCGGTCTCTCCGGTGCAGCGGTATTTTCCCTGTATAAACCCTTGGCGGAGAATGATACCACCCAGATTCAGCGTATTTTGGCCTCAGCCAGAAAGCTGTATTCCAAGATCGGCTGGGTATTTGTGCTGATCGTAGGCGTTACCTCTGTGATCTACCCATTTTTGATCGCAGATACCGGGTATCCCAATTGGATGGTGTCGGTGCTGTTTTGCTCCATCGGTTTAAACGGTGCCACCCAACTGCTGTTTATCGGAAAGTATAAGGTGCTTTTGAATGCATCTCAGAACAACCGATATGTGGTGTTTCTCAATTCCATAAGTACCTGCCTGTTTTCTCTGACGATTATTATAGCATCGTACTTAAAGATCCACTTCCTGGTGGCAGTGGGCCTTGGCTGTATGGCATATCTGATTCGTGCCCTGTGCTACTGGTTGGTGGCCCGGAAGCTGTTCCCCCAATACAGCTATCGGGAACACGCAGAGCCCTATCAGTTCAAAAATCAGCGTGAGGTATTCATCCAGCAGATTCTTTCCTTACTGGTAATGAATTCGAATATTTTGATCCTGTCGTTTACCAAAACGGATATGGCGCAGATCAGCGTCTTTACGGTTTATAACATGGTGCTGACTGCCGTATTCATGCTGACCAATGCGGTGCATAACGGTGTATCCGCAGGTTTTGGTGACTTGATTGCCCGGAATGATATCCCCAAGCTGCAAAAAACCTACGGGGAGTACGAATTCATGTACCAGATATTCTGGACTGTGGTTTTTGCCTGCTTGTCCGCTCTGTATCTTCCGTTTATCTCCATCTACTCCGGGAAATTCACAGATGTGGTCTATGTCCGCCCTGTGCTGTGCTTGATGTTCAGTATTTTGGGAGCGGTATGGTCTGTGCGTATCCAGCAGTCGGTGATCATCGTAGCTGCCGGTAAATTCAAGGAGATTCAACGGGGGAGTATCATTGAGGCAATCCTGGCGGTGGTCCTGTCAGCGGCGGGCTTGCTACTTTGGGGGCTGGAGGGCATGATGGTAGGCCGGGTCCTTGCAGCCATTTATCGCATGGTGGATTTCACCTTGTTCAGCCATCGCCATGTGCTGAAAATGAAGCTGAGCATTACCCTAAAAGGCATTCTGGGCTCTGCAGTGATCATCCTTATCGTCAATGGGCTCACAGCTTGGCTGACCTCTAGCTGGCAGATCAATACCTATATCAAGTGGGGAATTTGTGCCCTTTTGGTGGTGACCGTTTCTGTTGTTCTGGCAGTAGCCGTCCATATCCTCCTGTACCGGGAGCAAGCCCGGGCGCTCATTAAGAAGTTTATAAAGAAATAAAAGAGGTGACAGGGATGAAGGTTGGTGTTTTGACATTTCACCGGGCCAGTAATTACGGCACGGCGCTGCAAGCCTTTGCCACGGTGGAGGCTCTGCGCTCCCTGGGCGTGGATGCGGAGCTGATCGATTACCGCCCGGAATACACAGAGCGGACACTCCGCTCACGATATTTGCGAAAGGCCGGAAGCCCCAAGGAGGCAGCATCGATTCTTGCCAACCGTGCCATCTACGGCAACCAGCAAAATGAAAAGATCCGGCATTTCCTGGAATTCATTGAGAAAATCCCCACCGGTGGGGCGGTTTGCAAAACCTGTGAGGAGCTGGCAAAAGCTGCCGGAAGCTACGATGTGATCCTAAGCGGCTCGGACCAGCTATGGAATAAAAAAATCACCGGGGAGGATATGTCTTATTTCTTTCCCTTTGACCATCGTAAAAAGATCAGCTACGGAAGTAGCTTTGGCGAAAGCTGTCTGTCCGATGAACGGCAGCGGCAGATTACACCATGGCTTAAGCAGTTTGATGCCTTGGGCCTTCGGGAAAAGACGGCCTTGCAGCTAACGCAACAGATGGTAGGCCCTGAACATAGCAAAAAGCTTTGTCAGGTTATTGACCCTACACTGCTGCTGACGGCCGACCATTGGAAAAAACAACTTGAACCCAATGTGAAGCTGCCGCGGGATGGATATATTCTGACCTATTATATGATCGAAACTCCGGTGCTTCGTGCTGTGACGGAAAAGCTGAAGAAGGAAACCGGCCTGCCTGTGGTTAATTTGAAGCCCTCCAAGCGGCAGATTTTTTGCCGGGAGGGACAAAATATGATGTGGGCCGGCCCACGGGAGTTCCTAAGTTGCTATGCCGGTGCAAAGTATGTGGTGACGAATTCCTTCCACGGAACGGCCTTTGCCATCAATTTCCGGGTTCCTATGTACGTTGCGCCCCTGCCGGTGTCCATGGCCGGTGAGGTTAATTCCCGTCTGGTGGATATCCTGGATTGGTATGGCTTATCTGACCGCTGGGTCGAAACAGAGCAGGGTATAAACACAATAGATTTAAACGCCTCCGTTGATCACCTAAAGCAGACCAATCAGCTTCGCAGAGAAGAATCTCTGGAACGGCTAAAGTCTATGCTGCTGTGAGAATGTGATAATGAAAAGCCCGATTCGGCACGTGACCGAATCGGGCTTTTTGCATTACAGTTACTTTGCTAATCCAACGATCAGCTCAACACAGCGATCAATCCCTAAGGTTCCGCTGTCCAGGCAAAGATGATAGTTGTTTGCCTGCCCCCAGGTTCTTCCGGTGTAGTGTTGATAGTTGATCTGCCGCCGCTTGTCCTTTTCCTGGAGCCGTGCTTCCGGGCTCTTTTCGGATTCGCCATAGAGCCGAACGATACGGTCAGCCCGGAGTTCCATGTCCGCATGGATAAACACATTCAGACAATCCTTCCGGTCCTTCAAAATGTAGTCGGCATTTCTGCCCACGATTACGCAAGGGCCGTCATCGGCTAGCTGCTGGATCACCCGGCACTGGATACTCCAGAGAAAGTCCGCCGTGGACATGCCGTTCATCACCCCCGGCACCCCCTGGTGAGAAAAGGCGTATGAAAGTCGGCTGCGGTTGGGAGCATGTTCTCCGTGTTCTTCTACAAAATCGGGAGCAAAGCCGGAGGCCAAGGCCACCTGTTCCACCAGCTCCTTGTCATAAAAGGGAATCCCCAAACGTTGGGCGACCTCCCGACCAATGGTTCGTCCGCCGCTGCCAAATTCACGGCTGATGGTAATGATTTTTCCTGCCATGGGGCTACCTCCTTTTATTGAGAAACGAGCTTGGGCTGTTTCTTGTTGACGCTGGTATAGAGGCCGTCTTCGCCTCGAATATAGACCACCGAGTTTGACGAGTCGAAAACCGCTTCGATTTGATCTGCCACAGCGGTACTTTTGCGGCCGTTCTTGCAGATATAGAGGGTGTCTTCGTGCTGATAGTAGAGGACATCGTTCTGGTTTAGCGAGGGGAGATCACCGTTGTTGATTTGGCCGAGATGCAGGGGATCTCCGCCCTTCTTTCCGTTGACGCTGTAAAGGACCCCGTTGTTTGTAAAGTAGACCTTATTTCGGTCTGAGGTAATGCAGTAGGCCTCCACATTGTCTGCAATGCCCTGATAGTCTTCTCCGGCCTTCATTCCATCAGCGATTCGTATGCAGCGTAACTGCTTCATATCAT
>JAEIGA010017551.1_pt1 | contig 10906 bp, 9 predicted proteins | sample 9270691 | NCBI WGS metagenome assembly JAEIGA01 (sample SAMN17057246, study PRJNA624740) | gut metagenome | biome: biome; isolation source: fecal sample | host: Bos grunniens | place: China: Xizang | collected 2019 | reverse complement strand
TTCAGAGTTTTAAAAGTTGAAAAAGGGTTGGAAAAGACCCTATTACGCAATTTGGGGACAAAGGTAGTGAAATTTTGTGAGATATGCAAATTTTGTTTAGTGTTTAGTGTTTAGTGTTTATATAAATAGTGTAAAGGTTCGGTAATCACTAACTAATCACTAACTAATCACTAACTAATCACTAACTAATAACTAACTAAAGGTAAGAGATTGGAAAACTGAAAGGTTAAAGGTGAAAGGTGAAAACGGAAAACGGAAAGGTGAAAACTGAAAGCGGAAAGGTGAACTAAAATCGTGGTGAAAGTAAAGTTTCTTCGATTTTTTTTGCATTTTTGCAATTTTTGTTGTATCTTTGCAGGCTAAAATGGAGAAGTGTGTAGATACATATTATTTTTTGGGAATAGGTGGCATCGGCATGAGTGCGTTGGCACGGTATTTCGCTGCTAAGGGGATGCGTGTGTTGGGATATGATCGCACACCGTCTTCATTGACTGAAGCCCTTGAGTCAGAAGGGATTAGGGTACAGTATGATGATCGATTGGAGTGGGTGAAAGAGTTGGATGTGACAAGGACAATCGTTGTACGAACTCCCGCTGTGCCTGAAGATATGGCAGTATATGTGTGGCTGAAAGAACAGGGGTTTGAGATACTGAAGCGTGCAGAATTGCTAGGCAGAGTGACGCGTGAAGCGCGAGCGCTGTGCGTGGCAGGTACACATGGAAAGACCACCACGAGCACTATGCTCGCACATATACTGCATCAGTCGCATGTGGGTGCGAATGCATTTTTGGGTGGCATAGCGAATAACTATGGTACGAACCTACTACTGGATGATAGTGAGAATGTGGTGGTAGAGGCGGATGAGTTTGATAGGTCGTTTCATCATTTGACACCATATATGTCGGTGATAACAAGCATGGATCCTGACCACCTAGATATCTATGGAACGGAAGATGCGTATAGGGAGAGTTTTGAGAAATATGCGGGGTTGGTGGAGAGTGCTTTGCTTGTAAAGTGCGGTTTGGAGTTGAAAGTTGAAAGTTTAAAGGCAAGGATATATACCTACGCGGTGAATGAGGAGGCGGATTTCTATGCGGATAATGTGCGGGTGAAGGATGGAGAGATATGGTTTGATTTTCATACGCCTAAGTATGTGGTGGAGAATGTGCAGTTGGGTGTGCCCGTATGGGTGAATGTGGAGAATGGTGTGGCAGCAATGGCTGTAGCCTGGTTGATGGGGGCGACTGAAGATGAGTTGCGCGAGGGGATGAAGAGTTTTAGTGGCGTTTATCGCCGATTTAATATTCATGTGAATACTCCACAAGTGGCATATGTGGATGATTATGCTCATCACCCAGCAGAGTTGCAAGCAAGCATTGAGTCGGTGAGGCGATTGTATCCAAATAGGTATGTGCTCGGCGTATTTCAGCCACATTTGTTTAGTAGGACAAAGGATTTTGCGGATGAGTTTGCAGAGGTGTTGAGTCAATTGGATGAGGTGGCATTACTGCCGATTTATCCAGCAAGAGAGAAGCCAATAGAGGGCGTGAGCAGCGAGTGGTTGATGGGGAAAATCAGCGCGAAGAAGGCCTTGGTGTTGCCAGGGATATTAGCTAAGTATTTGCGTGAGCGGGTTAAGAATCTTGTGGCGAAAAGCAAAGATTGCGTGGTGATTACGATGGGTGCGGGAGACGTGGATCGACAAGTGAATGACATTAAAAAAGCATTACAAATATAAACCTTGATTATGAAAAGTATGGTAAAAAAAATCCTTTTGACTGTGTTCGTGGTGGTGTGCTGCGGGGCAGTGTTGGTGGGTGGCGTTTGGAGTTCTGCCCAGAAAGATGACTCGCCGTGTACAGCGGTACAGATTGTGGTGAGAGATAGTATGGAACGTCAGTTTGTGCAAGTGGATGAATTAGAAGGGTACTTGAAGCGCTATCGTTTGTATCCTCAAGGATTGTTGATGAATCAGATTGATTGTCAGGCAATTGAACAATGTTTGCAGGCCCATGATATGGTGCGTAACGCGGAGTGCTATAAGTCGCCTTTGGGTGTTGTGCGGGTGGAAGTAACGCAGCGAGTGCCGGTGCTATGTGTGATGACGGCAGAAGGTTGCTACTATGTGGATAGCGATAGAGAGGTGATGCCTGCGCGTAAGTCGGTAGATGTGGACTTGCCTGTATTTAGAGGGGCTGTGAGTGAACGTGCAGCTAAGGAAGAGTATTATGATTTTGTGGAGTGGTTGCAAGGAAATCACTATTGGCGCGAGTTGATTAGCGATGTGTATGTGCAACATCCAAGGTATTTGCTGCTAACCCAACGCGGACAGAAGGCAAAGATAGTGCTGGGTGCGTTGGATGGTTATGCGGATAAGTTGGCGCGTTTGCGCAAGTTGTATACACATGGTTTGGATGAGATAGAGCACCCTGATTATCGTGAGTATGACTTGCGATTTGAAGGACAAGTGGTGGGGAGGAAGTAGGTTAGAGTTTAGAGTTTAGTGTTTAGTGTTTAGTGTTTAGAGAGATGGCGAAGAAGGAAAAGATATTACAATCAGTGCCATTGGTGGCGATAGACTTTGGAAGTCACAATGTGCGTGCAATGGCTGCGGAGATGACCGATAGTGGTCTGCTGCGTGTATTGGGTGTGGAGTCATCAAGCAAGTTTGAGTGCGTGGAGAAAGGTATCGTGACTCATACTGCGAATGCCGGTTTTATGATCAGTGAGATACTGAAGTTGTTGTCGAACCGTATCCGTGTGGAAGGTTTGCCTTCTGCCTTTGCGTGCGTGGGTGGTAGAACGATGCAGGTGGTGCCTGTATTCTCGCGCCGCGATCAAGTGCGCAAACGCGAGGTAATGAGATGGTTGCTAGATGAGATGGAGGAGGAATGCAAGCAGAAAATAGAAGCGCGTAATCCTGATGTGGCCGTATTGGATTTGGTGCCATATTACTACAAGTTAGATGGTGTGGAGCAAGATGAGACCCCTACGCCTGATCAACGTGCAGCATTGGTGGAGGCGCATTTTATTGCTTTTGTGGGCAAGAAGGATTTGGAGCAAAAAGTGATGGATAGTTTTGATCGTTCTGGTAAACGATTAGAGCATATGTTTGTACGTCCAGATGCTCTGTTGAACGCGTTGACCACAGAAGAGGACACCGACAAAGGTTGTGCGATAGTGGACTTCGGTGCGCAAACAACCACGTTGACTGTTTATAAGGGTAATCAATATCTATATAATAAGGTAATCCCATATGGTGGTTACGATATCACGCGCGACGTGGAGCAGATAGGAATATCGATGGCATACGCAGAGCAACTGAAATGTAAGTATGGTTGTGCAAGTGCCGAAATGGTGGAAACTAATCATCGTTTTCGCGTGCCTTCAGTGTTGTCGCCTCAAGGTGAAGTGGCAATCACTGCCCAAGAATTGGCTGAGATAATAGGTAATCGTTTGAATCAAATATTGAATCCGATATTGGCTGAACTGGATAAAGAACCTCATCGTTATGGTGTGGTATATGTGACAGGTGGTGGGGCGATGTTGCAGGGTTTGGTTCCTTATATGCAAAGCAAGATAACAATCCCTGTGATGTATGGTTCGCATGCTGCTTGGTTGACGAGTGATACCCCCGATGATATGTGCATGCCACAGTATGCATCGTTGGTAGGTACGTTGCTGTTGGGTGCGTCGTATCGCGCTAAACATCCGAGTGTACAACCAGAGCGTAGTAAACGCATTATAGATATATTGGCAGAAAAAACCGTTGATTTGTTTACTGATCAGACGGGATATTGATAATTGTGCAACTTTAATAGATACTATATATGATAGATGTAATTAACGATTTGGGTTTGGATATAGCTCAAGATTCGATTATTAAAGTTATGGGTGTAGGTGGTGGTGGCTGCAATGCCGTGAATTATCTCTACTCCCAAGGAGTGAAGGATGTGACCTTCTTAGTATGTAATACCGACAAACAATCCTTGGAGCGCAGCAGTGTACCTGCAAAATTGCAGTTGGGTCCAGGATTAGGTGCCGGCGGAAAACCTGAGGTAGCGCATGAGTATGCAGAGCAAAATCGTGATCGCATCAAGGACTCGCTGAATGATGGTACCAAGATGTTGTTCTTGACTGCTGGAATGGGTGGTGGTACAGGTACTGGTGCTTCGTCGGTTGTGGCTTCGGTGGCTCGTGAGATGGGCATATTGACAGTAGGTATTGTGACTATCCCATTTACCTTTGAGGGGCCTAAGAAGATAAAGAAGGCAATGATTGGTGTGGCACAATTGGCAGAGCAAGTGGATGCTATCTTGGTGATTAACAATGAGAAATTGCGTCAAATTTATCCAGACTTGAACATGCTGAATGCGTTTGCTAAGTCGGATGATGTGGTGGCAAATGCAGCACGTGCAATAGCCGAGATAATCACAGTGCCAGGATATATCAACACCGACTTTGCAGATGTGTATAATACGCTGAAGAATGGCAATGTGGCTATTATGAGTGTGGGTGTGGCGAATGGTGAAAATCGTATCACGAAGGCTATTCACGAGGCATTGCATTCGCCATTGGTGAATAGCGATGTGCGTGGTGCTACACGATTGCTATTGCAAATCTATACAACCACTGAGCATGCATTGATCATGTCGGAGATAGACCAAATTCATGCTTTTGTAAGCGAGATAGGTGAGGATGTGGAAGTACAATGGGGTGCATCGTTGGATGAGACATTGGAAGAAAATGTCCGCGTGACAATTATTGCAACAGGTTTTGAAGTGTCGAATATCCCTGGTTTGGACGATGCGGTAGGCAAAAAGACCGTGGAAGAGGCAATAAAAATTCATTATGAAGATACCAAGGTGGTGGATAGTACTTCAGCAGTGAATACTGTAGAAGAAGATGTAGTAGAAGAAACTACTATAGAAGAGGTTGCTTCAGAACCGATAGAGATACCCGTACAGATTAGTCGTCCGGTAGCGCACGAGAGTGGCGATATATTGATTGATTTGGACGATGATATTGTAGAACCACAATCGTCGAAGGATACGCAAACTAGTTTCTCTAGTTTCGCAGGTTGGATGCGTGGAAGGAAGTAATAAAGAATTATGAATTAAGATATGGAAAAAGCAAGAGAAATGAATTTGTTTGACCTCTGTGCGGCATTTGGTCGTATGATTGGTCGTGGCGTGAAAAGCCTTTTTAAGGGAATCGGCAAGATGATACAGTTGTCGTTTCGTCAATGGTGGGTAGTGTTTCCCATTTTGCTGATATTCGTGGGAATGTCGTGGTATTTTTCTCGCGAAGAGAACCGCAGATACAAGGTTGATGCACTTGCTATCATCAATGGTCCGAGCAAAGATGTTGTATGCAATGAGTATATGGCTTTGGACAAGGCATTTTATACATTTGGACATCAAAACTTATGGACGATGTTGGATATCCCAGCAGAACTTGCAACGGGAAATTATCGCTTTACGACCTTTGAAGTGATAGATTTTATGGATGATAAAACATCCGATATTGTAGATTATCGTCGTAAGATTCCTTATACAGATACTTTGGCGGTGCATGTGCCTCATATGATAGCTTTGCAATTCCGTACGAAATATCCAAATAATGTTCCTTTGATACAAGAAGCGATCTTAAAGTATTTGAATACACGTGAGGGAATCTTAGCTCCTTATGCACAGTTCTGTGTTAATTTGGAGCGTGAGGCGAAGTTCCATCATGATCAGTTGGAGAAATTGGATAGTTTGACATCTGCATTTTATTTCACAGGTAATCACACGCAAATCCATTCGTCTAAATGGAATCTTGTGGCAGGTTCACGTGAGATAGAGCTTTTCTTGGAAGATATTCAAGAGGAGATGGAAGCGCTACAGCGCACCGATGTTCGTATGGCATATTCCTCCGCTCCTGTGGTGCTGCTGACGCCATTTGTTGTAAATCCACATGCGGTGAATGGACCTATCAAGTGCATAGCGGTAGGATTGCTATTAGGATGGTTGTTCGGTCTGATGGCAGGTGCCATGGTGGAGAATCGCAAAGAGATTTGGCAATGGCTTAGAACGAAATAATGGTATCTGTTATTTCCACATGTTGGCGTGCAATTTTGGAGGTTCTTTTTCCTTCGTGTTGTGCTGCGTGTGGACGGAAATTGGTGCAGGGAGAGCAGGTGGTCTGCTCTTCCTGCATTGCTTCTATTGCGCGTACAGAGCATGCTATCTTGCCCGATAATGGTATTGATATGCTTTTTGAGGAACGTATTCAATCACAACACAAGAAGATCCGTTATGAGCATGGGGCGGCATTTGCCTACTATAATCGTGACCGTGGAAAGATATTGCGTCAGTTGATAGAGCAAGGAAAATTTGGAGGACATCCTAATCCTCAGATATTTTTTGAATTAGGTCGTATAGCGGGGAAAGAGTATATTGATACAGACTTGTTTGATGAGGTGGACTATTTGGTGCCGGTTCCTTTGCATCCTCGTCGTTTGCGTGAGAGAGGGTTTAATCAAGCGGAGTATATCTGCAAAGGATTAAGCGAAGTGCTGCGAATACCGATGGATACTGAGCATTTGGTGCGTGTGCGCAATAATCCTCACCAATCGCGCTCGCAGTTTGACAATCGGGAGAAGAATGTAAAGGATTTGTTTTTAGTGCGTTTTCCAGAAGAGTGGAAGAATAAACATATACTCTTGGTGGATGATGTGATAACCTCTGGATCAACAATGTTTGAGTGTATGAAACAAATGACGCCTATCCGAGGATGTCGAATAAGCGTCTTTGCCCTAGGTTGGGCACATAATTGAGTTCTCTGTTATTTCCTATAATGCTTGATGATTGCCTTAACTACAAAGTACACTATTATTAGAGCTAGTAGTGCCATGATGGCGATGCTGAGTTCGTGGCTATAGGTGTGGATAAGGTCCATTTGACCATGAGCGATGTAGCCCAATAATGCTAATACCGCGTTCCAAATACCTGCACCTAAGAACGTGTAGAATAGGAACCAACCAAAATGCATCTTGCATAAACCCGCAGGGATGCTGATCAGTTGGCGAATACCAGGGATTAAACGCCCTACGAAAGTAGATACTTTGCCATGCTCATTGAAATAGTCTTCGGCTTTCTTTACTTTCTCGGCTGAGAGCAAACAAAGGTGTCCCAATTTGCTATCCGCAAACGCATAGATGATAGGACGACCTAGCCACATCGCTAATAGGTAGTTGATAATAGCGCCAAGTATAGCTCCTAATGTACCGAATAATACAACCAACAATACATTCAGAGGGTAACTGTTGGTAGTATGCATGCTACTTCCCTCAATACCTGCTACATATGCTGCAGGGGGAACAACTACTTCGCTTGGGAATGGGATAAATGACGATTCGATAGCCATCAGAGCAGTAATTGTTGCATAGTTCATATGGGAAGCATACCATTGCTCGACATGATCTATGATGCTTAATTCTGCAGGCGCAGAAATCTCGGAAGCATCAATCGTTTTTATTGTTTCAAGGGTGTCAGGAGTGACAGTGATTGTATCTTGAGCCCAAATGATGGTGGTTGTGAAAATAGCGATAAAAAGAAGAAGGTGTTTCATATTATCCAATATTCCAAGTTTCGAGGGTTTGAGTGAGTTGGTCAAAAGTAGTGGCTTTGCTCTTAGAGCGAACTTCCTCTATTTGAGCATTGACAGCAGCGTCATAACTCTCTGTCTCTACGCAGCGAATGACACCGAGTGCAATAGGTAATTCTGACGGTGAGGATCCTTCTTGTCCCATCATGGCTAGCATGCGGTGGAGAGTAGGGTCTTGCATCGTTGCATCGTGGGTCAGTACGCGTGGATCGTCTGCTGGTACTACAATAAGCTGAGGGATGACCCCTTGTGAGTAATCTAACGCTAGACCTTTGTCTTTTTCTTTTCCGAAAATCATCTTATCGCCGTGTTTTAGGATAATAGAACGCTCAGCGCGCATCTCTCGGTCAGCAATCCAATTGTATGTTCCGTTGTTGAAAATCACGCAGTTAACTAGACATTCAATGACGCTGGCTCCTTTGTGCTGATGTCCTGCTACCATACACGCTACGGTAGTAGGCATATCCACGTCCAATGTGCGGGCAAAGAAGGTCCCACGTGCACCAAATACCAATTCGGCAGGGATGAAAGGACGTTCTACAGTGCCGAAGGGACTGGATTTGCTGACAAATCCCTTAGGCGAGGTAGGGGAGTACTGACCTTTGGTGAGTCCGTAGATACGGTTGTTGAACAAACAGATATTGAGATTGACATTACGACGTATCTCGTGGATGAAGTGATTACCACCGATAGCGAGGCAGTCGCCATCTCCAGTCATTTGCCATACGCTGAGTTCGGGGTGGCTAGTCTTGACGCCCGTAGCAATAGCTCCACCACGGCCATGGATGGTGTTGAAACCATAAGTATTCAAGTAGTGAGGCATACGGCTTGAACAGCCGATACCTGAGATTACAACTGTTTGATGAGTAGGTATACCCACTTCTGCCATGGCTTTTTGCAATGCCATACAGATAGCATGGTCGCCACATCCTGGACAAAACTTTACATATTGATTGCTCTTAAATTGACTTGCTTCCATACTATATGAAATTATAAGGTGGGTTTAACAAAATTCACAATTCTATCCACCGCAAATGGCTGCGCAGTAAGTTCGTTGTATTGTAGCAGGTTGATAGCTTCGATTTGGCTGCGTAGATATGCAGCAAATTGTCCGCTGTTCAATTCGCATACAATCAATTTTTTATATTTGCGCAATACTTCCTCGGTATTGTTAGGTAGCGGGTGTATATAGTTGAAGTGTGCGAGAGCGCATCCCAACTGCTCGGCTGCTGCCAATAGGTGTCCTTCGGTACTACCCCAACCAATGAGCAACGTGTCGCTATCGGCGTTGCCTTGCACTTGTAGCAGAGGTATTTGGTTGGCAACTTGTTCGATCTTAGCTTGACGGGTAAGCACCATTTTTTGGTGATTTTCAGGATTGGTAGAAATTATTCCTTTTTCTGCATCGCGCTCCAAGCCGATATTGCGGTGCTCATAGCCCTCCATACCAGGATATGCCCAATATCGTACACCTCGCTCATCGCGTAGAGCGGGATTGTATTTCCCCTTCACATCTTCGGGTACGCTTTGTGGGTGGATTGCGGGTAACTCGCTGAGTTGAGGAATACGCCATAGCCCTGTTCCGTTTGCCAGATATGTATCAGTCAGAAGTACGACAGGAGTCATATTCTCAAGTGCAATCTTACATGCTGCGTATGCGAAATCAAAGCAGTTGGCAGATGTAGAAGCTGCTAACACAACAGTTGGACACTCTCCGTTGCGTCCGTATATCGCCTGTAGAAGGTCGGTTTGTTCGGTCTTAGTAGGAAGACCCGTACTAGGGCCACCACGTTGAACGTCAATCACCACTAGTGGTAGTTCTGCCATTACAGCCAGTCCGATGGCTTCGCCTTTTAAACTCAAACCTGGGCCTGAAGTAGAGGTGGCTGCTAAGTCACCAGCGAAAGCAGCGCCAATAGCGGTGCAGACACCAGCGATCTCATCCTCGGCTTGTACAACCATCACATTCATATCCTTGCGAGCTGCCAACTCGTGCATAATGTCGGTGGCAGGCGTAATGGGGTAGGAACCCAAGAATAACCGCTTCCCACATTTCTCGGCTGCGGCAATCAGTCCCCATGCTGTGGCCTTGTTTCCTGCGATAGAGGTATAGGTGCCTTTTGGGAGATTGCTAGATTTCTCCACATTCATCGTTTGGATATTTAGTGCGAGGTTGTTGCCATAGTTGTATCCATCGGTCAGCACTTTTACGTTAGGTGCGATGAGCTGAGGTTTCTTTTGAAACTTACTCTCGAGGAATGCAACAGCCTTATCCACAGGGCGATTGAACAACCAGCAGACCAGTCCCAAAGCAAACATATTGCGTGACTTGAGAATAGATTTATTGTCCAATCCCATGTCTTTGAGTGCCTCTTTGGTAAGTTGTGTCAGGGCTACAGGTATAATCTGTACAGATTCGGGAATACCCAACTCGGTAAATGGATTGTCGGTTTGGTAGAGTGCTTTTTCAAGGTCTTTCGCAGTGAGCGAATCGGTGTCTACGATAATTACCGCATCGCGGCGGAACATTGATGATTCTTTTTTCCATTGGGCACCTGCTTTGTTGAAATCCGATCCCAGAGCACATACTTTGAGTGCGGCAGCATTCATTGCTACAATCACATCTGCTTGATCACCAGGGGTATATATACCCGTACCTAATTGCACTTGGAAACCACTCACGCCTCCCAAGGTACCTTGAGGGGCACGAATCTCGGCAGGGAAATCGGGCAATGTGCTAATTTCGTTGCCCAAGATAGCGCTAAGCGAGGCGAACATGGTACCTGTGAGTTGCATACCATCGCCAGAGTCGCCGCAAAATCGAACTACTACATGTTGCTTTTGCATGTTTATTGGTATTTTTGAAATTCGGCGACAAAATTACAATAAATTTTGCACATATGCAAATTTTTTACTACCTTTGCACCCTGTTATAAATTAGGAGTACAAGGTGTCTTGATTGAAAATTAGGATTTATGAAAAATATACGAAACTTTTGTATTATTGCGCACATTGATCACGGAAAGTCAACGTTAGCAGATCGTTTGATAGAATATACAGCGACGGTTGATAAACGCTTGATGGAGAATCAGGTGTTGGATGATATGGATCTGGAAAAAGAGCGTGGTATTACCATCAAGTCGCATGCCATTCAAATGCAGTATAAGGGATATACCCTTAATCTGATTGACACTCCGGGACACGTGGACTTCTCCTATGAGGTGAGCCGCTCTATCGCTGCATGCGAGGGTGCATT
>JAEIGA010017550.1_pt1 | contig 10907 bp, 11 predicted proteins | sample 9270691 | NCBI WGS metagenome assembly JAEIGA01 (sample SAMN17057246, study PRJNA624740) | gut metagenome | biome: biome; isolation source: fecal sample | host: Bos grunniens | place: China: Xizang | collected 2019 | reverse complement strand
CCTTAATATGGCGTTTTTTGCAGATCTGCCGCCTCTGATCCGATTCATATATTTTCAAATGTTGGTGGGGTATGAGAAAAAATCATATATAAAATACTTGACAAATAAACGACAAAAGTGTATAATAAATGCATATTTGATTTCCCTCATCGCAGGATTGCCTTGAGGCAACCAAAAATTTATAAAAAGGAGTCTTATTATGAAAAAGACATTCGCAAAGATCATCGCCATAGCAATGATCCTCACTCTTGCCGTAGCCTGCTTCGCATCCTGCGGTGGTTCCAAGAACGACAACACCAGCTTCAAGATCGGTGCAACCGGTCCTCTTACCGGCGGCGCGGCTTCCTACGGTCAGTCCGTACAGAACGGCGCAAAGCTTGCTGTAAAGCACCTCAACGCTAAGGGCGGCATTCAGTTCGAGTTCAAGATCCTCGATGACGAGGCACTCGCTGAGCCTGCAGTTACCAACTATGCTACCCTTGCTGACTGGGGTATGCAGTTCTCTCTCGGCGGAGTAACCTCCGGCTCGGGCGAGGCGTTTGCTAAGCAGGCAGACATCGACAACGTCTTCTGTATGACCCCCTCGGGCTCTGCAGATCCCGTTATCAAGGACCTCAAGTATTCCTTCCGTCTTTGCTTCGGTGACCCCGATCAGGGTACTATCGCGGCAGGCGAGATCAAGAAGATGAAGGACAGCAATGCTGATCTTGTAGTAGGCGCTCTCTACGATGAGTCCGACACATACTCCTCGGGTATTTACGAGGCGTTCAAGGCAGAGATGGCAGCTCTTGGCGTTTCCTACAAGGAGCAGAAGTTCGATAAGGAGAACAACAAGGACTTCTCCACCCAGGCAGAGGCTCTTAAGGAGTGCGACGTTGTCTTCATGCCCTTCTACTACACCGAGGCATCTCTCTTCATCAGCAAGTCCGTAGAGAAGCAGTCCAGCGCAGTATTCTTCGGTTGCGACGGCTTTGACGGTATTGCAGGTCTCGTTGAGGGCGTAGAGAATACCATCATGTACATCACTCCCTTCGACGCAGCTAGCGAGGAGGCTAACGTTAAGGCATTCGTAGAGGCTTACAAGGCTGAGTACGGTGTTACTCCCGACCAGTTCGCAGCAGACGCATACGACGTTGTTATGGCACTTGCAGCAGCTCTTGAGAAGGCAGGCGTTACCGATTACTCTCTCTCCGCAGCAGAGATCGGCAACAAGCTCTATGAGACTGTCACCTCCGATTCCTTCTCCTACGACGGACTTACCGGTAACGGTATGACCTGGGATGAGAGCGGTGCGTGCACTAAGGCTCCCAAGATCGTTACTCTTGGCTAATACTAAATAAATAGAATCAGGATGGGTCTCGCGTGGAGAAATCTGCGCGAGTCTATCTTGCATTTTAGGGGAGCTTTCGTTTTTTTCCAAAAAACGCAAAAAATGCGAAAAAACGCCTCTCTTATAATCGAAAGGAAGCAAAAATGCTAAATACAGTTATCGACGGTCTTAGCTTAGGCGCCATTTACGCGCTTATCGCACTCGGCTATACGATGGTATACGGTATCGCCAAGATGCTTAACTTCGCACACGGTGATATCATTATGGTAGGTGCATATTCCATCTTTGCCGTTCTCCTTATGGGAGACTCGGCGTTCGGTATAGTTCTCGCCGTCCTTGTCCCCATCGCGCTTTGCACCGTTCTCGGTATCACCGTTGAGCGCGTTGCATATAGACCTCTCAGAGGTGCATCACCCCTTGCGGTTCTTATTACCGCCATAGGTGTCAGCTATCTTCTGCAGGGTATATCACAGCTTATTTTCGGCGTTACCCCGAGACCTGTAAACTATAAGATCCCCGGCAATATCGGCAGCCTCAACGTATACACCATCGTTACCCTTGCCGTTGCAACGGTAATCATGATATCGCTCACCGTCTTTGTTAAGCGTACCAAGACCGGACGAGCTATGGTCGCCGTATCCGAGGACAGAGGTGCGGCAGAGCTTATGGGTATCAACGTCAATAAGATAATCGCCATCACCTTTGCTATCGGCTCGGCTCTTGCAGCTTGCGCCAGCATATTCTACCTTATGCAGATCCCCTCGGTATCGCCCACCTTCGGCTCTATGCCCGGTATTAAGGCGTTCACCGCAGCGGTTATCGGCGGTATCGGCTCTATCCCCGGTGCGATGCTCGGCGGCGTTCTTCTCGGTCTTGTAGAGAAGATCTCCCTCAGTATCCCCGCGCTCGCTCCCTATACCACGGCGATAGAGTTCAGCCTTCTCATCATTATCCTTCTCGTCAAGCCCTCGGGTATCCTCGGCAAGAAGCGTAACGAAAAGGTTTAAGGAGGGCTTATGGCAAATTATTTCTCTAATTTAAAAAGAACCTTTAAGTGGAAGCATTATGCAAACTATATTGTTATAGTTGCAGTTTTCGCACTTTTCATCGGACTCTACTATGCGGGCGCACTGAACCGTCAGATGCCCTCGCTCCTTAACCAGATCGCCTATAGCGTTATCCTCGCTGTGTCGCTTAACCTCGTCGTTGGCTTCCTTGGCGAGCTCTCGCTCGGTCACGCCGGCTTTATGTGCGTTGGCGCATATCTCGGCACCTATATGTCGAACCTCTTTATCAGAGCAGGTATGAATACCCAGCTTGCCCTCGTTATTTCCATCGTTATCGGTGGTGCTTCGGCGGCTGTATTCGGTCTTGTGGTCGGACTTCCCGCACTCAGACTCCGTGGTGACTATCTTGCGATCGTAACTCTTGCCTTTGGCGAGATCGTTCGTAATATCTGTCGTAACATCCCTGCCTTCGGCGGTGCGCAGGGTCTCGTTTCCGAGATCTATTCGGCGAACCTCAAGGATAAGAAGTTCCCCCTCTTCATCGCTACCGCAGTATGTCTTCTCATTATGCTCTTCATAGTGCAGAACCTCATACGCTCCAAGCACGGTAGAGCTATCACGGCTATCCGTGATAACGAGATCGCGGCAAAGTCTATGGGTGTTAACATCACCTACTACAAGCTCCTCGTTTTCGTCGTTTCGGCTTGCTTTGCAGGTATGGCCGGCGTTATCTACGGCGCGAGTGTTTCTCCCGTAGAGTATCCCACCTTCGATTTCAACTATTCGATCGAGATACTCGTTATGGTCGTCCTCGGCGGTATGGGCTCTATCAACGGCTCTATCATCGCGGCAACCGTCATCACGGTTCTCAACTTCTATCTCAAGGCCTACCTCACCGGTGATATGGCGGCAATCAAGACGCTGGTCTACGCCCTCATTCTTATCGTTATGGTAGTATACAAGAACGCTCCCGCACTCAAGAGCGTCAGAGAAAAATATGACCCGAAGAAGCTTATCGCAAAGCTTCTTGCAAGAAAGAAGAACGTGGCGCAGAGCACCGACGACACCGCTCGTTGGGACGTCGTACCCACTAAGATCGAGATGAACGAGGTTCTCTCCACCGATCTTGTCGTCACCGAAAGTACAATGAAGCCGGATAAAGGAGGAAAGAACTGATGTCAAACTACGTTCTTGAAACCAAAAATCTCGGTATCTCCTTCGGTGGTCTTAAGGCGGCGCAGGACGTAAATCTTAAAATCAAGAAGAACGAGATATACGGTCTTATCGGCCCTAACGGCGCGGGCAAGACCACCGTCTTCAATATGCTTACCGGCGTTTATCTTCCCACAACGGGCACCTTCTTCCTTAACGGAGAGGAGCTCAAGGGACTCTCGCAGGAGACGATCAATAAGCGCGGTATCGCAAGAACCTTCCAGAACATCCGTCTTTTCAACAATATGACGGTTATCAGAAACGTTATGGTTGGTCTTCATAACGATGCGCGCTTCAAGTGCAACCCCTTCGCAAGTATGCTCAGACTTCCGGTTCACTTCGAGGTAGAGCGCACGATGCGCGAGGAAGCACTCAAGCTCCTCGACATCTTCGGCCTTGCCGATGATGCATACAACCTTGCCTGCAATCTCCCCTATGGTAAGCAGAGAAAGCTCGAGATAGCAAGAGCGCTCGCAACGAGCCCGAAGCTTCTCCTTCTCGACGAGCCTGCCGCAGGTATGAACCCGCAGGAAACCGCGGAGCTTATGGACACCATCCGCTTCATCCGCGATAACTTCGATATGACTATACTTCTTATCGAGCACGATATGAGCCTTGTAAAGGGCATCTGCGATAACGTTACCGTCCTCAACTTCGGTACGACGCTTGCAGAGGGTCCCACCGACGAGGCGCTCTCCAACCCCGAGGTTGTAAAAGCTTACCTCGGTGACGATTAAGAAAGGAGCTCCTATGGCATTACTTGAAGTAAAGGACCTTGAGGTCAGCTACGGGCTTATCAAGGCTATAAAGGGCGTCTCCTTCGATGTTAACGAGGGCGAGATCGTCGCGCTTATCGGCGCTAACGGAGCCGGCAAGACCACGATAATGCACTCGGTCAACGGACTGATCCCCAAGGCCGGCGGCAGCGTCAGCTTCGCAGGCGCAGACATCACTCACGCACAGGCACACAAGCTCGTTTATCAGGGTATGGCACAGGTTCCCGAGGGACGTCGTGTTTTCCAGGAGCTGACCGTTCTTGAGAATCTTAAGATGGGTTATTAGATCAAGCGCGATAAGGCAGAGTTCGAGCGCAAGCTCGAGGAAATGTACTCGCATTTCCCGATCCTCAAGGAGCGTTCCTCGCAGATCGCAGGAACTCTCTCGGGCGGTGAGCAGCAGATGCTCGCGATGAGCCGTGCGCTTATGTCAAGCCCCAAGCTTCTTCTTCTCGATGAGCCGAGTATGGGACTTTCGCCTCTTTACGTTAATATCATCTTCGATATGATAAAGACGGTCAACAGTCTCGGCACTACCGTTCTCCTCGTTGAGCAGAACGCTAAAAAGGCGCTCTCTATTGCAGACAGAGCCTACGTTCTTGAGATAGGCAAGATGGTCAAGAGCGGCACGGGAGCCGAGCTCCTCGCCGATGACGATATTCAGAAGGCCTACCTCGGAGGTTAATATAAAAATCGGCAGAGATTTCTCTGCCGATTTTTGCATACTGCGATAAAAAGACAAAAAATTATAGAAAATACTGACTCCAACGCATATTTTTCTATTCACAAACACCCTATTTATATGATATAATCATATCGTAAGTATTTTTAAAGCCCAAAGGAGTCGCTATGAAAAAATACGTAATAGCAGGATGCGGAAACCGCGGCATCAACGCCTATGCCATACCGCTCGTCAAGGATTATTCCGACGTAGCCGAGCTTGTCGGTGTGTTTGACGTTAACTATAAGCGCGCCGAAGCAGTCTCGGAGCTCTCGGGCAGGGATATTCCCGTATTCCGCGATTTTGACGAGATGCTGAATGTGGCCAAGCCCGACGTCGTTATAGTCACCACAACAGATGCGACGCACGACCATTACGCAATTCGCGCAATGGAGTCAGGCTGTGACGTTATATCCGAGAAGCCGCTTACCACAACCCCCAAAAAGGCACTTGCGATAATGGAGGCAGAGCAGAGAACCGGTCGCAAGGTCACCGTGACCTTTAACCTGCGCTTCAGCCCCGAGCTCGTTAAGCTCAAGGAAACGGTCAAAAGCGGCGTAATAGGCGAGGTGCACAGCGTTCACTATCAGTGGATGCTCGATACCGACCACGGTGCAGACTATTTCAGACGATGGCACAGAAGGATAGAAAACTCAGGATCCTTATCGGTACATAAGGCAACGCACCATTTCGACCTGATAAATTGGTTCCTCGAGGACGAGCCCGAGCTGGTCAACGCATTCGGCTCAAGACGAACCTACGGCCATACGCGCGATCGCCGCGCCGAGCGATGCCTTGATTGCCCTTACAAGGACGAGTGCGAATATTATTACGATATAGAAAAGCGCGGAAAAAGACTCTACCTCGATTGCGAGGACGTAGACGGCTACTATCGCGACGCCTGTATCTTTGCCGATGAGATCAATATTCAGGACAACCTCTCGCTTAATGTCAAATATAAGCGCGGAGCGATCATGAGCTACACACTCACAGCGCACGCCCCCTATGAGGGCTTTAATATAGTGCTGAACGGCGAGCGCGGTAGAATAGAATTCTCAAAGAACACAAGACATTCCGAGGCATTTGCCGAGCTTTCCACCGTCGCGACACTTCGCGTCTTCACCCATAGCGGCGAGGTCTACGACGTTAAAATGCCTACCTTCGAGTCGGAGGGACACGGCGGCGCGGATAAACGCCTGCGCGATAATCTCTTCAGAGGCTTCGAGCGTGACGAGCTCTGTCAGATGGCAGATGTTCGCGCCGGTCTTATGTCAATAGGAATAGGCATGGCGGCCAACGCTTCCATACTTAACGGCAAGCAAGTAGCTATAAAAGAGCTTTACGAAAATAAAATTTAATCAATGGAGATATAAAAATATGGAAATCAGAATCTGCGAAAACAGCAAGGCACTTGGAAAGAGCGCCGCGGAATACGTGGCACGCGTTATCACCGATGCAATAGAGAAAAGGGGCAGCGCCAGAATAGTCCTCTCTACGGGCGCATCTCAGTTCGATACTCTCGAGGCACTCGTAGCTATTCCCGGAATCGAGTGGAATAAGGTCGAGATGTTCCACCTTGACGAGTACGTTGACCTCCCCGTAACGCACGTTGCAAGCTTCAGAAAATATCTTAAAGAGCGCTTCGTTGACAAGGTTGGCGAGCTTCTCGCCGTGCATTTCGTTGACGGCACCGCAGAGGGAATTGCCGACATAACGAGAGAGATCCGCCGTGCACCTATTGATATCGGTCTTATCGGTATTGGAGAGAACGCACACATCGCCTTCAACGATCCGCCCGCAGACTTTGATACCAAGGAGGCCTACATAATCGTCAATCTTAACGAGCGTTGCAAGCGTCAGCAGATGGGCGAGGGTTGGTTCGCCACCATTGACGACGTTCCTAAGCAGGCGGTTTCAATGACCGCATATCAGATAATGCAGTGCGAGAAGATCGTTTCCTGCGTTCCTCACAAGGTCAAGGCAGAGGCTATAAAAAACACTCTGTGCGCCAACGAGGTAACAAACGAGGTTCCCGCAACTCTTCTTAAAACGCACAAGGATTTCGTTCTGTACGTAGATATGAACAGCGCCTCCGAGATCATTGGCTTTTAAGGTAAAAACCTATGAATGACCTAAGAAAAAAGCTCTCCGAGATAGCGGCTTATTCCCCCGAGGGATTTTATTCCACAAGGGATAAGCTTACGCTTGGAGTTCTTGACCGCTCACGTGAGGCCTTCCGCAGAGCCGATACGCTCCGCTCGGCTGTAAATACCGAGTGTGACTTTTATCGGTATCGCGAGTCGGCACGGGCGGCGATCCTGAAATCGCTCGGAAATATCCCCGACCGCACCGTCGAGAGCGCGTCGATTTTGGGCAGATCCCTAAAGGACGGCATCATAATAGAAAAGCTCCTGCTAAAGCTCTGCCGTGGCACCTATATCACGGCACTGCTTTATCTCCCCGAAAATGCGATAGCTCCGATGCCGGCGGTCCTCTTTCAGTGCGGACACGCCAAGGACGGCAAGGCATACGATGCCTACGCCGCGGCGTGCATGACGATAGCCGCGGTCGGAATTGCAGTTTTTGCCTTTGATCCGATGGGGCAGGGTGAGCGCATCGGCTACGATCTTCCGTCCCCGTCGGCGGAGCATCAGCTGACGGGCAATATTGCCTGGATGTGCGGCGAGTCGCTCTCGGCTTATTTCCTTGCCGATGCTATGGCAGCCCTTGACTACCTCGTCAAAAGGCCCGAGATAGATCCCGAGCGTATAGGTGCGACGGGCTCCTCGGGCGGCGGCACTATGACGGCACTTCTCTCGGCAATCGACGATAGAATAAAAGCGACCGCTCCCGCGACCTTCCTTACAGACAGAGAAAGCTACATTTATTCTGCTCAGCCCCAGGATGCAGAGCAGATCTGGTACGGAGCGACTAAGGACGGCTTCGACCATTACGAGCTCGTTTCCTGCTTCTGCCCGAAGCCATATATGATACTCGGCGTAAAGAGCGACTTCTTCTGCATCGAGGGAACGAAAAGGCTTTTTGATACCGAAAAGCGTTTTTACACACTCCTTGGCGCCGAGGAAAATCTAAAAATGACCCTCGACGACAGCACCCACGCCTATACACCGACCCTCGCGGTTGCCGCGGCAGAATTTTTTGCCGAGACGCTTCTCGGTGAGAAAAGGTGCGCGCGTTACGTCTCCCCGCCCGCAATAGCCGATTTGACGGTTACGACCTCGGGCTCGGTTTTTGGTGAGCTTTCGGATGCGCGGAAAACTACCGACCTTATCGCGCTTTCATACGAGCGCGCATCGACGTTAACTCCAAATGTGGTAAAGGATCGCCTCACCGAGATGATCTTTTCGAATAGAAGACCCTGCAATCCTAACCCTCGCCGCCTTTCCGTCATCGAGCAGGGAGATCTTGTGTGCGAGCGATTTCTCTGGTTCACAGAGGAGCGTATTCCTGCATACGGAGTGCTTCTTTCGGGCAAGGGCGCACCGCGCGGCGGCGTTACCGTCTGCCTTTGGAAAGACGGCACGGATGCCCTCGCCGATCATACCGACAAGATCAACGAGATATTGGATAGCGGAAGATCCGTCTTCGTTCCCGACCTCATCGGAATAGGCAAATGCGCGCCTTACAGTCCGATCAAGGATCCCACCTCGCCGTTTGCAGGAAGAATGAAGAACAACTCCGATCTTTATTTCCTCGGTGACAGCGTCCCTGCGCTCTTCAGCTACGCCCTTATCCGTAGCCTTGATATGCTCTGTGATGTGCTCCGCTTTTCCGACCTCTCGCTCTACACGGTCGGCAGCTTCGGCGTTTATGCCGATATTCTCGAAAAAACCGAGAAGAGCATCAGAACCGAGCGCTCCGACTATAAATCACCCAAAGAGATCGTAAAAACGAAGGACGTCGGTATCCCCGAGGTTGTAAATTACCTTCTTTACGGAAGTGCACATCTTCTTAAATAAAACGAAAAGAGTCGATCGGAAAGCCCGCATCGACTCTTTTTATTTACTTGTATTCGATTTTTATTCCGAGTGCCGAAAGATGCCCAAAGAATTCGGGATAGCTCTTTGCTACCGCCTCGGCACCGTCAAGCTCTCCGCCAAGAAGCGTGAGAAGAACCGATAGCGCCATAGCTATTCTGTGATCTCCGTGTGTGCATAGCGGCGCACTCGGCGCGTGCAGGGGAGATGGGAACACCTTCACCTCGTTTTCGCAGACCTCTACCTTGGCACCAAGCTTCGCAAGCTCATTGGCCATCGCCGCGGCTCTGTCGGATTCCTTGATCGTCAGTCTGCGCGTGCCCTCGAATACTCCGCCGTGCTTTGCGGCAGAGAGCGCGAAGAGAATAGGTGCAAGATCGGGTGTATCAGCGATATTTATCGTAGTCATACCCGAAGAGAGGGCTTCAAAACACCTTGTACATATTGCGTCGCCCTGCAAGCTGCCCTTGTCAAGCCCCATAACGTCGACCTCGCCACCCAAATAGGAAAGCGCGCCGATATACGCCGCACCCGACCAGTCGCCCTCGACCGTAAGCTCCCGTGCCGAATATCGCTGGCCCTCTGGGATATATATAGTCTGTCCGTCTTCCCACTCGGCAGTAACACCAAAGGTGCGAAGCGCCGCGAGCGTGAGCTCTATGTACGGTCGGCTCTCGATCGTATGGGTTATCCTTATCCGACTCTCGCTCGCCGCGAGAGGGAGTGCAAAGAGAAGCCCCGATATAAACTGACTGCTGACGTCACCCGGCACCGTGTAGTCACCGCCGAGAAGCGGCCCTTTTACGGTTATCAAGCCACCGTCTTCAAGATAGGTAAGACCGCACTCCGAGAAGAGCGACCGATATACCTCCATGGGGCGGCGCATAAGGCTCTCGCCGCCGGAGAAAACGGTGGTTTGCCCCGAGAGCATAGCGACGGGGATCATAAATCTGAGCGTGCTTGCGCTCTCGCGACAGTAAAGCTTGCCCGTCGGCGCGAGTTCCTCGGGACGGCGGCCGTATACGGTCACCGTGTCGCCGCTTTTTTCAACCTTTATACCCAGCGAGGCAAGGCAGTCAATCGTTGCCAGAACGTCATCGCACTCGGGGACCCTGTCGATTTTGCTGACTCCGTCCGCCATTGCCGCACAGATAAGAAAGCGGTGTGCAAGGCTCTTTGACGGCGGCGCGGTTACGCTGCCCCGGGCCGTACCGGGAGTTATCTTGATCTTCATTTCGCGGCCTCGCAGAGAAAATCGACAGCATCAAGATATCCCTGTATACCGCGACCGCATATAGTCTTTGATGCGACGAGGCGCACGTAGCTCACACGGCGGAAATCCTCGCGACTGTCAACGTCCGAGAGGTGAACCTCGACGGTGGGAATTCCAACCGCCTTGATAGCGTCAAGAAGTGCAATGCTCGTGTGCGTATAGGCCGCAGGGTTTATGACGATACCGTCCACCCCCTCGTAATAGGCCTCTTGGATCTTATCAACGAGATCACCCTCGTGATTAGATTGATATACGATAGCCTCGGCGCCGCGTGCGGCACAGTGCTCACAAACGCGCCGTACAAGCTCGTCATAGCTGTCTTTTCCGTATATCTCGGGCTCGCGTATTCCGAGCATATTGATGCTCGGCCCGTTTATTACGTAGATTTTCATTCGTAGTGATCTCCTATAGCTTTTGCAACCGCCTCCGCAGATCGCGAGGCGTCGATGATCTCGTCTGCCGCGGTGCGGTAGGTGTCGTATCTTTCAGAGTAGCGTGCCTTTATAGCTTCAAAATCACTCGCCAAAGGACGAGAGCTTGTGGGAGTGAGTGCCGAAAGCGGTCTGTCAAGAAAATAAAGTCTGCCGTTT
>JAEIGA010017549.1_pt1 | contig 10907 bp, 12 predicted proteins | sample 9270691 | NCBI WGS metagenome assembly JAEIGA01 (sample SAMN17057246, study PRJNA624740) | gut metagenome | biome: biome; isolation source: fecal sample | host: Bos grunniens | place: China: Xizang | collected 2019 | reverse complement strand
CAGGCCGATGACCCTCCAGATGTATTCAAAACGGAATGCCTCTGCCAGTGGGTGACGACAACGATCACGCCGCCATTCCCGATCGGCGCATGGGACGCAGGGAAGGACGAGAAAAGCACCATCACGAAAGAGTCGCCACTGTGGTTCGGCGTCGATATATCCGCAGACCGAGCGCATGCGAGCATAGCGGTATGTGGTAAAAGGGCAGACGGTGAATGGCACGCAGAGCTCGCAGAGTACAGGACCGGATCCGGATGGCTCATTAAATGGCTGCAGACAGCCGCGCCGAATTATCCGGGAGGACTCAAGGTGGCATTGCAAAGCAAGGGCGCGCCGATCGCGTCCATGATGGATGTCATAGCGGCTATCGATGGCGTCGAAGTGATCGAGTGCTGCGGGAAAGACGTGGCAGGCTGGTGCGGACGTATGTATGATGCTGTATCTGCATGCGCTGAGGACTCTGAGACGGATGCAGTGCCGATGCATCACATCACGCAGCCTGCGCTTGACCTGGCAGCGAACATCGCAGTCACGCGACCCATGGGTGACGGTGCATGGGCGTGGGACAGGAACAAGAGCATGGAAGACATCTCGCCGCTCGTGGCTGTCACGATGGCATTTGGGGCGGCAACGCAGATAGAGACAAGCAAGAAGAAGTTGTACAACAGCATCTACGAGGAGAGAGGAGTGCTCGTAGTGTAGGAGGGCTGAAGAATGGCTATATTCGATGGCGTGCGGAACCTTTTCCGGCCAAGAATCACATACGTATACGGCGGGGATTACGGCGTGCATGTCGCCAATATGGATGCGGCACAGCTTTACCGGACACAGCCTAATCTCCGCGCAGTGATCAGCTTTTTGGCGGACAATGCCGCACAGGTCCCGATCAAGGTATATGAAAGAGCAAGCGATACAGACAGGCCGCGGGTGCATGACAGCCCTGCGGCTCTTTTGTTGAAAAATCCGAACCCGGACATGACCGCATATGAATTCAAACGCTGGATGTATTCGGATCTGCTCCTGTATGAGCGCTTCCTGACGCTGATTATTCCGAGCAAGGTGACAGCGAGTGGATGGGAGCTGAGGCCCGTCCCGGCGCCGTGGATCCTAAGCTACAAGGGCGCGTCACCATTCGCGCCGGAGGCGATCGTGATCGGGACGAACAACGGCACAGGCCCGGTGGAGGTGCCTGCGGATAAGTTCATCCTGTTCCACGGGTATGATCCGACAGATCCGATGCGCCAGTACAGCAGGATCTCAGCCCTGAAGGAAACGCTGCATGAACAGGTTGAGTCGAACAGGTTCCGGCGCCAGATGTGGCACAGGGGCGGACGATTCAACGCTTACCTGACGCGGCCGAAGGACGTCGAACAATGGTCAGACTCAGCTTTTGATAGGTTCAAGGCAACATGGAAGACGTCATGGGCTGGAGACGAAGCGGGCGAGGGCGGTGGCATGCCAATCCTGGAAGACGGGATGGAGATCAAGACAGTCCAGTTTAACAGCAAAGACGCCCAGTGGGCAGAGGCAGTGAAGCTGTCAAGAGAAGACTGCGCGGCCGTCTACCATGTCAATCCTGGAATGATCTGGCCCGGCAGCGGGCAGACCTATGCGAGCGCTCGTGATAATGCGAGGGCATTGTATAACGACTGCCTGGCTCCGACGCTGATGCAGGCGACGGACCGGCTGAATATGGTCCTACTTGCGAGGGTAGGAGAGCCGGAGAACCACTATATCGCATATGACATCACGATCAAAACAGAAGGCACATACGAGGAGAAGATCGCGACGCTGTCCAGTGCGGTAGGCGCTCCGTTCCTGTCCAGGAATGAGGCACGCGCACGGCTGGATCTGCCGGCGATCGAGGGCGGAGATGACCTGATCACTCCTCTCAACGTGCTGACGGGCGGGCTCGCGTCTCCCAGGGACACAGATCCGACAGAGACACGATACAATGAAGCGCCACAGAAGATCCTGAAGAAGTCAGAGGCGCGGAAGTCTCGTGGAAAGCCGACAGATGAAGAGGCAGAGCTGCTGTCAGATATCTATAAGTCGTTTTTCAAGCGCCAGAAGAAGAGCGTCCTGGCTAAGCTCGGCGCAAAGTCGGCTAAGTGGTGGGATGAAGAGCGCTGGAACAGTGAGCTGGCAAAGGACCTGTTCGCCGGTGCTTTTTCAATGAGCTCCGCGATCGGGAAGGAAACGGTCCGGAAGCTGTTCGACGCAGGTGAGTACGATCCTGACCGGACAGAAGAGTTTATCCGGTCAATGTGCAAGCGACGGGCGGAGATGGTCAACCAGACCACATACAAGGAGCTGCAGGAAGCTCTTGAAGCTGATGAAGACGATGAAGCGCTTCGGGCTACACCGGAAGGAGTGTTCGAGAACGCGGAAGAGAATCGGGCAGACTCAGCGGGACTTGCGTTTGCCGGTGCTCTGATCGGCTGGGCTGAGATGGAAGCCTGCCGGCAGAATGACAGGCCCGGACAGAACGTGGTCAAGACGTGGGTGACAACTTCGGGTAATCCGAGGGCATCACACGCGCGCATGAACGGCGAGACGGTCCAGTATGACGAGCCGTTCTCGAACGGAGCACAGTGGCCGGGAGACATAGACAACCTTGACGTCGAGGACGTGGCGAACTGCCACTGCATCCTGGTCGTAGAAGTGAGGGACTAATCATGATCAGAACTAAATCTTTTGATGTGACCGCTAACAACGGCACGATCACCGGCTATGCGTCAACATGGACAAGGGAGCCGGACAGCTACGGCGACATCGTAGCAAAGGGCGCATTTGCCGAACATATCGCACAGATCAAAGAGGAGGGACGTGTCCTTCCTTTTTTGTTTAACCATGGATCGGACAACCTGCAGAACTACATCGGAACCGTGACAAATCTGGAAGAGGACGATCATGGCCTGAAGTTCGACGCAACGTTCGACGACACTCCGGAAGCGCAGAAGGCCAGGAAGCTGTCCATGGACGGCAGACTTGCGAAGTTTTCCTTCGCTTACGACATCCTCGACCAGGGTGAGGTCACGCTGGAAGACGGACGCAAGGCGAACGAACTCCGAAAGCTGAACATCCATGAAGTGTCGCTGGTCCTTTATCCGGCAAATCCGGACACATCAGTGGTCAGCGTGAAGGCCGGCAGACGGAACCGCAAGTCGGACGAAGACATCATTAAACAGATCATCTCTCTCGCGAATCAGCTGCTGACTGACGAGAGTGACGATACAGAAGAAGAGCCGATCGAATCGGAAGCCAAGTCGGAGGAGCTGGATACGGCCAACGACGAGGAGCAGAAGAGGAAAGCAGATCTTCTCGCAACTGCAAACAAACTCTTAGAGGAGGTAAACATATGACTCTTAAAGAGAGATTCGAGGCGGCGAAGACCGCGCTCGCAGAAGTCAAGTCTGCCGTAGAGGCAGGCGAAAAGTCTGCTGACGATCTTCAGGCTGCGATCACAGAGCTCGAGACTGTGAACGGCCTCATAAAGGCAGCGGATGAAGCAGAAAACCTCATGAAGGGGCTGGAGGCTCCAAAGAATGAGAAAGCCGACAAAGAGGAGGAAAAGACCATGGCATATAAGACCATCGGCGAGCAGGTCGCGGCAAAAGTGACCGAAGCAAATATCGATACAAAGACCAAATTCAACTTTGCAGTCCCGAACCTGAAGACGGCTGCTCCTATGACGATCCCGTCCAGCATCAGCCCTGCGCTGACTGACGTAGACACACGTATCGTTGAGGGATATCGCAGGCCTCTGCTGATTGCCGACCTGTTCGGGTCTGAGATTATCAGCGGAAACGCGCTGACCTATTTCGTAGAGTCCGCGACCGTCGAGGGTGGACCGGCGCATACGACCGAAGCAAACGAGAAGCCTATGATGTCCTTCGGCGATCCCACAGCTGTCACCGTGGCATTGAAGAAGATTGCTTCCTACATGAAGGAATCTGACGAGCTCGTGGCAGACGCTCCCTGGCTCGCATCCGCGATCAACGGCCGCGGCATGTATCAGCATGAACTGGCTGTTGAGAATTATCTCATCACCACACTGGCAGGCACTTCCGGAATCGGTACAGCTTCACTGCTGACTCCCGATGGGATCTTCAAAGCCATGATGACCGTACAGAACAACTCTGGTTTTGCGGCTGATGCGATCGTGATCAACCCGACCGACTACCAGAACATCCGCCTGAGAAAAGACGCGAACGGGCAGTATTACGGCGGCGGCTTCATGTCCGGCACATACGGCCAGGGAGGAATCGCTGAGCAGCCTCCGATCTGGGGACTTCGCACAGTGGTAACTTCCGCAGTCGCTGTAGGCACATGCTACGTCGGAGCGTTCAAACTCGGCGGATCCGTCGTGAGAAAGGCAGCAGGCGTGACCGTGGACATTGCGAACCAGAACGAAGACGACTTCATCAAGAATCTGATCACAGTTCTGATTGAAGAGAGACTGGCACTCGCTGTCAGACGTCCGGCTTGCTTCGTGAAGATTACCGGACAGAGCACTAGCACTGAGGCATAAGAGATATTGATCACGGGGAGGGCTTAGGCCCTCCTTTGATTTTTGTGAAAGGAAGAGCGCATGGCACTTAAAGAGTACTATTGGCGCGGATCCACCTGGCAGATCGACGACAAGGATCTGGGAAGATTCCCCGGAGCTGTACCTGTCGATAAAAAGCCGAAGGAGACCGCCAAGAAGAGACCGGTCCCGCCAAACAAATCCCGCCGCGCGCCGAGAGACAAATGAGGACGCCGTGGGGGTATGACGTGGAGAGCATGGAGCCGATCCTGTCGGCCAGCGACTTCCACGCGCGAACGGATTGCGCATTTTTGGACAATCCGAGAATAGAGTCTGCTCTGTTCGCGGCATCCCAGGCTGTGCGGAACTACTGCGGCTGGCACATCTGCCCGTCACTGGAATGCACAGCTCATCCGGAGGGCGGAGCCATCGTGGCAAAGCTCCCGGCGGGATACGTCAGCGAGATCACCGGCGTCACGGAAGACGGCACGCAGCTGTCCTCCGGCGACTACGAATGGCGGCGCGACGGGCTCCTCAGAAGGGCATTTCCGCATAAATGGAGCAGTAAATGGGACGGCATTGAAGTCGAGTACAAGGCGGGGTATGAGGCGGAAGCGGTCCCGGATCTGGCGGAAGCTGTGTGTGCGATCACGATGGGGGTCCTGTCGGTATCCGCAGGCGTCATCTCAGAGAGCGCAGACGGAGTGAGTATAAGTTACTCCCAGAGCGCGTCGAGCATCGCCGCGGGATTGACAGCACAGCAGAAGGCAGCACTGGAAGCATATAAGGTGGTGAGCAGCCATGGGGCTTAGTTTTTTTCGGGACACTGTCACAGTGATCCGCGCGCAGCTGGCCGTGAAGAACGGCAGTGAATACCGTGACTGGGAACACGCCACACAGACACAGATCAGCAGGGTGCAGGTGACGGCGCGGTCTACGTCCAGGGATTTCCAGGGACGGACCGAGAGCATCGACGACGGACGGACTCTCCGGGCCAATTACGACGCAGACATCCAGGAGGGTGACAGGATCATCTACGACGGGAACATCTACGAAGTAAGCGGTGAAGTGTTCCATACGAAGTCGCCGACAGGACGCGCGTCATCTACACGCTGCTCACTGATAAGGTGGAAGGGCTGATGGGAGCACGGATCGTAATTGAGCATATAAGCGCCGGCTGGGCTGAGATATTCAAATCAGAAGGCATGAAGGCTGTGGTGGACGCAGCCGGAGAGCGTATCGCGGCTGAGGCCGGGGAGCATTTCCAGTATACTCCGGCAACGAACAACCAGTTCACGGCAGGCGGATTCGTCTCCGGAGACGCGGAAGGAAACATTGAAGAAGCAGAGGACAAGGTCCTTACAAAGGCGGTGCACGCATGAGAGTAAGTGTAGACATTGAGACAGCTTTATATAATCTGCTGACGGCAGACGGGTACAGCGCATCGGCTCATGTGATCCCGGCTACTCTCGGACAGAACCTTCCGCATGTGCATGTGGTAAGGACCGGCGGATACACTGACGACCTTGTCATGGACTTCAACAGTGTGGACTTCGACGTGTACGCGGCTGATCAGGCCGACGCGATGGAAGCAGCGCAGACATTGACGGGCTGGATCCGTGCCCTTGAGGGCGGGAACATCGTCACACCGTGCTATTCCGCTGAGGTATCGACTTTGCCATATCACAACCCAGACCCCAGACATCCAAACATCGGTCGCGCCACGATCAAGGCGCAGATCACAATCAGAACACAGGAGGTAGATTAAATGCCTAAGAATACTGATGTGCGCGTGGGCGCACCGGATCAGAAGGTAACAGGAGCAATCAAGCACGCGCCGCTCGGAACAACGATCCCCACTCTGGCGGACATCACAAAAGCGGCAGTAACGCTTAACCAGGCTTTTACAGGTGACGAATATGTCTCCCAGGACGGCCTGACATTGTCTCCTTCAATGAGCACAACAGAGATCAAAGACTGGAGCGGTTCTACGGTCCGTAAGGTCCTCGAGTCCTTCGACGGCACACTGTCCTGGACAATGATTTCCACAAACGAAGGAGCTCTCAGCATTGCATTTGGTACGGATCATGTGACAGCTGTGGCAGCTTCTACAGCACATGGTGCCCAGGTGCAGGCAGCTCTCGGCGCTTATCTGCCGGAGGAGCAGACATGGGTATTCCTCATGAAGGACGGCGACGCGCGTATCGTCATCGCTGTTCCGGACGGACAGATCACAGAAGTCGGCGAAGTTACATTCGCATCTAACGCAGCAGTGGGCTGGCAGGTAACGCTGTCCTGCTATCCTGATACTGACGGCAACTGCATCTACATCATGACAGATGACGGGCAGGTGACGACTGCATGAGGACATTCGGCAGAGAATTAACTGAATTCTTCGAGTTTCAGCTCGAAGGCGACGATAAGACATACAGGATCCCGCTCGCTGCGGCCATGCCTTTCGGAGTATTAAACAAGATCTCGAAGGCTTCCAAAACGGAAGACAGCCTTTCGATTCAGGTCGAGATGCTGCGGAAGTACATGGGCGATGTAGTGGATGAGCTCCCTGTTGGAGTGATCTCTGGGATCCTCCAGGCATGGGTGGAAGAGTCAGCGAGAGCAGGCGCTTCCGTGGGGGAATCCTGAGCCTTGTCCAGACGATCAATGAGTATGACAGGGCACTGGAATACGACCTGATGACTCGGACAGGGCGGACGTTATCGGAATACATTGATATGGGGGCGGCTGGAATGGTCGCCCTTTTATCATTTGTCAATTATCTTCCAATGGATTCACGGCTCAGGCAGGCGATGGATCCACAGGACGAGGTGGGCGAATGGTCCACGACTAAGAAGACGAACATTATCCTTGCTGATCTCTTTGATGTATTCGTCGCAGCGAATACGAGCAGAGGCCACAAGGCGAAGCAATACCCAAGACCTAAACAGAAACGCAAGATAGGCAGTGGTGCTGTCCCGATCAGCGAGTTCTGGGAATGGTGGAATGGAGGGTGATTAAATGGCGCAGGGTGGAGGACAGGAGGTCGCACGCGCATATGTGACCATAATTCCGAAATCAGACGGCACATCGAATGAAGTCATCGACTCCGTGGTCAATCCGCTGAGCGAAGGAGTAAGCGATGCCGGCAACAAAGCCGGCGGACTGTTCAACACGAACCTGAGCGCAATGCTCAGCAAATTTGCGGCACCTGCGGCGATCGGGGCGGCACTAGTCGGCATCGGCAAGGCAGGCTTCGGGGCTTTTGAGGAAGTCCAGCAGGGCACGAACAACCTGATCATCGCGACAGGAGCTACGGGTGAGGCAGCGGAGCAGCTCAAGGGCGTCTACAAGGACGTAGCCAAGAGCGTGGTCGGAGACTTCGGAGACATCGGCTCTGCAGTAGGCGAACTGAATACACGCTTCGGCCTGAACGGAGAGGCGCTGGAGTCCGCTTCGGAGTCGGCCATGAAGTACGCCAAGGTCACCGGACAGGACGCGACCAAGGCCGTACAGGACGTCGCTCGGATGATGAATAACGCGGGCATAGACGCAAGTGAGTACGCAGACGTGCTCGACAAGCTGACCGTAGCAGGGCAGCAGTCAGGGATTGACGTCGCACGACTGGCGCAGTCCGTCAACCAGAACGCGGCGAGCTTCAAGGAACTGGGATTCAGCACTGACGAGGCGATCGCGATGTTGGCACAGTTCGAGAAGAGCGGCGCGGATACATCCGGCATACTTGCCGGCATGAAGAAGGGCGTCCAGAACTGGGCGAAGGAAGGCAAGTCGGCGAAGGACGGCTTTGCGGAATTCGTAAAGGGAGTAGAGGACGGATCGCTGACAAGCGCGGACGCGATCGAGCTGTTCGGAGCCAAGTCTGGCATCGCAATGTTCGACGCAGCACAAAAAGGCCAGCTGTCCTTTGAGGACATGTACGCGGCCATCGAGGACTCTTCCGGAGCTCTCGACAGTGTTTACGAATCCACGCTGACGGCCTCGGAAAAGATGGACCTGGCATGGAAGAACGTCAAGATCGCAACGGCAGAAGCATTTGAACCGCTCGTGAACATTGCCTCTGAAGGGCTGACCAACATCGTCATCCCGGCGATCCAGTCGGCGAGCGATGCGGTCAGCGCGTTTATGGCAATGGCCGGAGAATACTACAGCACGTACATCGCTCCGATCGTTGACCAGGTGATGACGGTGCTCGCTCCTGTGGTCGAGAGCATTAGGACATCCGTACAGAACGCAGTTACAGATATCGGAAACGTGTTCAACGCGGTCATGCCTGAGATCCAGAAGCTGATCCAGGACATCTGGCCGGATATTCAGGCCATCATCCAGGCAGTGATGACGATCATCAGACAGGTCGTAGTTCCCACCTGGATCTGGATCCAGAACCAGATGAAGACGGTCATGAACGCGGTCAAGGGGATCATCCAGCTGATCTGGCCGGCGATCGCGACGATCATCAGGACTGCGGTCGGCACGATCAAGATCGTGATCACCGGAATCAGTTCTGTAATCTCAAGTGTTAAGAGCACGTTCAACACGATCAAGAGCACGATCTCGGAGCACATCCAGACGGCAAGAGAAAAAGTCGACACTGCAGTGAGCAAGGTGAAAGAAGTGATCACCGGAATCAGTTCTGTCATCGCGAGTGTTAAGAGCACTTTTGAAGATATTAAGAACTCGATTATTGACCCGATCCAGAAGGCAAAGGAAAAGGTCGACGAAATCATTGGCAAGATCAAAGGGTTTTTCCCGATCAGCGTCGGTAAGATCCTGGACAACATTAAGCTGCCGCATTTTACGGTCGACGGCGGAGAATTCCCCTACGGCGTAGGCGGCAAAGGTTACATGCCCTCGTTCGGCGTGGACTGGTATGCAAAGGGTGCTATCTTCGACAGTGCGCAGATCATCGGTGTCGGCGAGGCCGGGCCGGAGGCAGTCATCCCGCTGTCCGGTGAGCGTGTAAAACCTTTCGCTGAGGCAGTGGCAAATGCCGAGTCGAAAGATTATGGCAAGCTGGGCGGTGTTATCTATAATGCGGTTTCTTCCGCTTTGGCTAACAGCGATATGAAACTGCAGATAGGCAACAGGGAATTCGGACGGATCCTGAGAGAGGCAGGTGCTTTATGAAGACTCAGATTAAGTACATCGCCTCATCCGGGAACGAGTACGACCTTACGACGAAAGGCATCATACACAGAGAGGCGACTTACTATAACTGGACATGGAAAGCCGAAGGCGCGAAAAGGCAGTACGGCATGCGCGTGTCCAGTTTTACAAGAGACGCTGCACAATATGAAGCGGAGCTGATCTTCGGCGGGGATCCTGCGGAAGTGAGGCGGACGATCCAGGCGCTGCATGCGGACTTCGAGAACGACATGAGGCGGATGACTCCCGGACGGCTTGTCTGGGGAGACTACTACATCGACTGCTATATCAACGGATCGGCGATCGAGAATCTCAGTTATTGGAAGTGGCTCAGCAACACCATACAGATATATGCGCCATATCCTTTCTGGATAAAAGAGGAGAAGGTTGTACTTGCTGCGGCTGCTGAAATCACTGGGTCATATCTCGACTATGAATATGATTACGATTACGATTATGCACCTCCGGCCCTGGGCGAAAAGCTCGTGTACTCCGAATCTCCATTTACATCGGAGTTCAATTTGGTCATCTATGGCGCAGCAGTCAACCCGAGGATCGTGGTCAATGGTTATCCATACATCCTTTACACGACCATCCCTGCAGGGGCCTACGTGATCATCGACTCGAAGCAGAGGACCATCATGATGTACGGAGCCAACGGGCAGAAGACGAACATCTTCGACTTCCGGAACAAGACGGACAGTATCTTCGAGAAACTCCCGGCGGGCAACCTTGATATCGTGTGGAATTCATCTTTCGGTGCGGACCTGACGATATACAGGGAGCAGGCCGAGCCCGAATATGAGGAAATCATTTAATGAATGACATTATTGTGGCTGCACCGGACGGAACAGAGCTCCGGTGCATGCTTTTTTCTGAATATGACTTCGAAGTCGGAGACGAGGAGAACAGCTTCCTTGTCACATGTCCGAGAGCAGAGTGGGAGTCCGTCGCTAACGATTCCAGGGTATACATACCAGGAACGGAATACGGCGGGCTCTTTAAGCGTCTGGAATCAGACACGAAGAACAACTCTGTGGCCGTGGGAGGTCTCACATGGAGGGGGATGCTGCAACGCAAGATCATCTCGCCGCCATCCGGACAGGACTACGCCACAGACTCAGGAGAGTTGAACGCGATCCTCGGCGCGAGGGTCAGCGCGGCATTCCCGGGATTGTTCATTGGATCCAGTGAATCTACGGGAATAACGGTCTCATAT
>JAEIGA010017548.1_pt1 | contig 10907 bp, 15 predicted proteins | sample 9270691 | NCBI WGS metagenome assembly JAEIGA01 (sample SAMN17057246, study PRJNA624740) | gut metagenome | biome: biome; isolation source: fecal sample | host: Bos grunniens | place: China: Xizang | collected 2019 | reverse complement strand
GCAATAACAGGCGGCAAAACCTTCTGTAGAATGGGGATGAAAATATTACCAATCTCTCTAGTCGCCTTCGCAAACTCCGCTTTCAGCACTCTAATTTGGTTAGCTGGCTCATCGAGAGTACGCGCCAAATCACCGTGTGTCTTTATGACCTGTGTCATAATCGCGTAGTAACGCAATTCTGCCTTTTCCGCCTGAGTCATACTAGATACCGCTTTATCGATACCGAGTTCGAGCGCAGTAGCGGCAAGTTTAGCTTCTGATAAATCGTAACCGACCGCACGAAGTGGCTCAAGCTCGCCCGCAAGACCCGATTTCAGTTTCGTCATTGCATCCGCGACATCCATATTATAGAACGATGAAAGGTCATATCCCAACTGTGTTAGGTTTTCACTCATAACCCCCGCTCTATCACTCGCTACACCAAAACCCGTTGCCAATGTCATAAAGACACCCTGTGCCCTTACCCACTCGCTCTCATCAATCCCTAATGTATCACCGAAGTGTTCTGCAACATCCAATGGGTCACTCAACTCGTTACCAACACCCAATATAGAACTCTTAAAATCCCCCATTGCGACGGTAAACAAATTCAAGTTTTCTGTATACTCACTTGATTTTTCAATCGCTCCCCATATTTTCTCTCCGATTTTTCCAATGATATCCCATACTTTTTTAAGCACTTTAAGTAGGTCACTAAAAGAGAAAGTAAGAGAAGCAACAGACGAAGGTGCTTTATTCGTTGCATTAAGCAATCGTTGTATCTTGGTGGGAAATGCAGAGAATCCATTAGCAACTTTCTCCATTTCATCACCTAACGGCTTAAACGCATCCGCGAGGTCTTGTAATTGGGTCTTTAATTTTGCCATATCAATCTTATCTACCTCGGTCAATACATCGGGTAACTTCTGTAAATTACTCACATAAGAACCTAAATTTGAGGTAGACAAACTAGCAAGAGGGGATAGCGCATCTACTAGACCCGACATCTTCTCTTTTGCAGTGCTGAAATCTGCCGTTGCAAAAGCATTAGAAATCGCCGTGATTTGCGTAGCAATGTTTGCAGGGATTTTCGTACCGCTCAACATTCTTATGGCATCAGCCAAACTACGAAGATTGACAACGGAAATCGAATTTATACCATCTGCGGCGGTTTTTATATCGCGCAAATTGTTTATGACGGAAGTAAGACCCATTCCATTTTTGGTAGCATTTTTTAACTTACCAAGAGAAGTGGTTAGAGCATCTATACCTGTGGTCGCACTTTTGGAATTTGATATAATTTCCAACTCTAACGACTCAATTGTAGTAGACATAACACTCACCTCCTTTTGTTACATAAATTAAGTTTTTCCCTTAAACTTTTTATTGATAGCCGCCATTCGCGCTTCCATAATCCTCTTGCCCTTTTCTGCAATTTCGCGTTGCTTTTCTTCCTCGTTTTGCTCCACTTGTTTGCTATTAAGAGGATAAGGCTTAGTGGCATAGGGCGCGGGCTTAGTACCTTTAGATGCGAATGCGTGTAAAACAGGAGAAACATCGCAAAGGGCCTCGTAAATATACATACCTTGTAACCACAACTCCTGATTTCGCTTATCGTTCCTCAATTGTTCCGCTTTGCGGAAATATTTTACCCAAGTACAATCACAATCCCAATACTGTTCGGGGGTCATACCAATAGCGAGATAATAAGGGAATAGCTCGTAGAATTTTTCTGTGTAAGTGAATGAGGGGGACGAACCCGATTGTCCGCCCCCCTCGGTAGCAGACAGAGAGCCACTTACCAACTCGCCGTCCAACTCACGTTTCCCTCGGACTCCTCGGGTTCGTCTACGAGTGCCGCGATAGGTTCGTTATACATTTCAGCCAACTTACCGATAAGCTCCTGTTTGTTAGTCATCTTAGAATAAATCGCATCAATGACTTCGGGCTTTACATAGCGATGGTTAGCGAGGAACGCACCTGCGAAAAGTGCGGGAAGAACAGTAACGGGCTTGGTTTCGATGTCCGATGCCACAAATCCTTTCTTCTCCATAATCTCAACACTTCTGCGAGTGTATTCAAGAACATACTCCGTATTCTGATAAGTAAATCTCAACTGTTTTGCCATAAATTTTTTATCTCCTTAAAAATAATTAAGCATACTTGATTTCGGTAGAGGGTGCAATAGAAATCGTCATACCCCTAACCTCGTTTACACCGCCACCGGTAACTCTAGCGGAAAGATAACCCTCGAACTCGAACTTACCATCCGTGCCTTCCTCACCGAAGTAAACGGCATAGGACTCCTCCTTGCCCTTAAGCGCGACAAGTTTTGCGTAATCCTCCTTGGTGTAGTTAGCGGTGAACTCAAGCGCATCCGAGCTCTGAATACCCTCTATGTAGGTCTGCATAGCATCGGAGAGGGTAGTGGTTTCAAGCATTTCGGGAGCACCGCCAAGGTCGGGAAAATCTTTAATATCCACGAGCTTGGTATAGGTATCACCTGTTGCTTTGTGCATAAGATAAGTGCCGTAAGTAGAACTTGCCATAACAAATTACCTCCTATAAATTCTTTTGTCTTTTGAAACTACACCCCTATACCTACCTGTCATACGGTAGATAGTGGCATCCTCCGCGTTAGGAATAGGTTGTAGCATAATGCGACTTAAACCGAGTGTCGCAAACTCATTGTCGAGGAGCGAAGCAATATCCTTACACTCACTCTTTTTGCCACTTGTTTTATTAGAGTAAATATTAACCTCGTATATCAAATCCGCGTGATTTTCAAGACTACCACTCGTTTGTGTCCTGTCATAAGCCGTGTTATCGAACTCAACTATAGAAACACAAGGGAACTGCGAGGGTGACTTTACATACTCGCCAACGACATACGCATCGGGATATTTGGCTCTAATGGCTTTCGCCATAACATCGAATATCTCATTCTCCACGTTTATCACGCGCCAAATACCTCCTTCGCTATTCTTTCGCAATCTTTCTCTAACTGCCTTGCCGTATTATACATAAATGGTCGGCTCTTAAAGCCTTTAGTCCATCTGAAATTTCCTGTTTCGTCATCGTAATAGACCCAACCCTCATCTCCGTGAGAATTGACATCGTAAGCCCATCCGTCCGGGTTAGGGTGAGGGGAACGGCTACCCACAACACCTGTACCAAACTCAACATAGGCGGCGTAGTACGCACCTGCTTTAATTATGCCTACATTGTATGTAGGGCTATAATAACCATCAATGCTATTCATAAGTTCGCCTGTGTAAACGGCATCCAACTGCGCGACTTTTAATTTCGCAACCTTGACTCCGTAATCGGTCAATGCCGCCACCAATTCGTTGCACTTCCGTAGAAATTCTTTCTTGAACTGCATTACCTCTTTGATAGCGCGGTCTATTTCAGCTTCGTCCAACTTAAACTTGATTACAGTTCTACCCATCGACTTTCACCTTGCGTATTGCGATTGATACTCCGTTCAAACTAACTGCACATTTCTTCGCAGTATAATCGTAGGGGGTATCGGTGCTACCATCATCGTTCAGGTGGGGCAGAGTATCGACCCAAAGAATTGAATACTCATTTATTGGAGTATTTATATCGTCAAGCACGATTACCTTGTCGTAATTCTCGCTCTCACCGAACTGTCGGCTTTGCATCTCGCCCTGTGCGGCAGATACATTACCATAGCATTTTATGGGATTACTGTACGAAACCTTGTATTCGCCTGTTTCATTGCCGTACTCGTCTTTAATTGCCGTTTTGCCTATGTACGATGCGTAATAAAATAATGATTTATTTCGTACCATACAACGCATTTAGAACACCCCCACGTGAGGAACAACCTCGCTCAACATAGCTTCGGGAACATCCGCACTCGCGTAACTTCTATTTACTCCGTTTTCGCTATGTGCGGTCTGTCCTTCCGCGCCCCTCTTGTTAAGCAAATACGCCGCTATCTCACATTGGAGATAACCATATCTGCGTGGAACTTCGGTCACGGTATCGTCATACGGATATGCACGATTTATAATCTTTCGACCTGCGATAGCGAGGTATGAGATTAGCACATCGTCAGACCAATCACCCTCGTTTAGTTGCCCTACTATAACGCGCAACATTGATAGCTTTTCGACTTCTGTCATAACCTCATACCTCCAATATCGTTAGGAAATTAAGCACCAAGAGTAATCTTAACTGCCTTGCTCTCATCGGTAAGAGCAACAACGTAATACTTACGAGAGAACGCGGAGTTAAGACGAGTGTTTTTCTCTCTGTCCTGCTCGACCTCTACACCCTTCTTGTTGAAGATTGTAACCGCATCCTTGGTAGCAACGATAATCTCGCCCTCGGTAGCATCTGCCTTGGTGTAAAGGTTAATGCCCGCTACAGTACCGATATAACCGGTTCTCGCGAATGCTTCAACATACTGAAGGGAGTCCTTGAGTGCCTTTCTAACCTTTGCCTTATCCTTGGGGCAAACGAGAGCGAATACCTCAACATCCTCAAGGTTCTCAAGATTAAGAGCGGCAGAAGCATCTACAAACGCATCAAAATCGGGAGTGGTAACAGGAACTACGAGCCCTGTCTTTGCAAACTCACCATAAATGTCTGCCTGTACAGTGTTGAAAAGGTCAGTGCCCGCGTGCTTCATACCAACAGGAACGAGCATAGGGTCGGTCATTGCGTGCTCATCGTACCAATCAAATCTGTTCTGTGCGAGAGCAATCTCGTACTCAACAGGAGTATAGCTTACCTCGATGGACTTGGTGTTACCCTGTCCTACAGTAAGCTTCTCAGTACCATTGGTAGCGCGATAGGTGTGAATAACGCGCTTCATACCCGCAGTACCTACGAGCGAATCATCAACCACACAGAATCTCTGAAGGTCGAGGTGAGAATTGTACTGGTCCTCCACAGTGTTAGAGAGGAAGAAATTTTCATAAACAGTGTTAGCCATAATTAATTACCTCCATATAGCTTTTTGTACTCCTCGGGATGCTCTACTGAATATTTATACTGTTCGGCAATAGGCATCTTTGAGAATTTTTCTTTAGTCATTGTGTCCGAACCTGCGCCCCCTTCGGGCTTTGGGGTTTCTTTAAGAACATCTGCGCGGATTTTCTTTTCCACCGAATCGATGTGCTTTTTCTGATTTGCGAATACCTTATCGTACTCACCATTTGCAATTGCTTCCGCCGTTTCGCTTGCGAGATTTTCGTCATAACCAAGAGCAAGATACTTAGCCTTATGACCCGCGATTGTTTTCTCGCGGAGCAGGGCATCTCTCTCCTCGGTAAGTGCCGCAATCTTTTCGGCATCTTCCTTCGCCTTGATTTCCTCTGCCGACATTTTCGCATTCAACTGCTTTCTATAATTGGCGGCTTCCGAATTGCTTTTCGACAGTGCGTTTTTGAGCCTATCAATCTCTGCCGAGCTATCGGTAGGCAGTTCGATACTTTCAAGAGCGGTTTCGATTTCCTCTACGGTCATACCCTCTCGGTAAGCATCTCCAAGTAAATCCTTAATGTTCATTTAGTTACCTCCTGCGTTTTATTCGGGTGTTCACTCACCGCTGATTTCCGTTTTTAAGACTTGTCCTGTCTTTTGCGTTTATTATCCGGTTCACTCCGGGCTTGCGCTTTGTAAATTATTTGTCTGTAGTACCGCTATTTCTGATTCGAGTGCGTTTATTTCTACCCACACCGTTATACGCTCCGTTCATCAAAAATCTTTGCAGACTATGAACATACACCATACCATAACGATGAGTATGCCAACTGCGACCGACAAGGGAACAATCCATAAAAGGTGAAGCGCATTTATCATTGGTGTACTCCTTATGTTGTTATCGTTCCGGTGCTATCCGTAAAGGTGTTGGCTTCAACGGTTTGCAAGGTAGTGTCGAGGCAATATGTTGCGATTGGTAAAAACTCACCATTTACAAAATCCCTTCCACGCAAAACAATGTGATTTTCATAGACATCCACCACATACCCCTCGCTACCATCCGTGTAATATTCTGTTGTTCCATCTCCGTTCACATCTTCTCTTGGTACGGAGATAGAAGGAATATGCACACTCCAATAGCCGTCAGACTTGTCAATATTGGCATAAACGCATCCTTTAGATTGTAAATTAAATCCAAAATGGCTATGTCCGTGAAACCAAATCACATTTTTATAATGCTTCATCAAACTTTCAAATATCGTTGTTTGTGTCGTATTGCTCCAACAATAATTGTGATAAAGCCCATAAGCATTACCGCATACAGCTTCTTTTTCTTTTCCTGCGAAGGTGTGTTGAAAGACGAAACACCGCTTATTTCTATTCGCTTCAAGTGTTTCGTAAAGCCATTGTAATTCGGCAGTTGTAAACAAATCCCATTCGCCAACAATTCCAAGCATAATAAACACATCGTTTCCCTGTTCAAAGGAATAATACAATGGTTTGCCTGTGTATGTTTCTATGACATTAGCAATGTCTAAACCACCATAGCTTTCGTGGTTTCCACTGATAGCATAAACGGGCTTGTTTGCGTAAGCATCAACACTTTCTTTATACTCTGCCAACTGTTCAGCATATCCGTTTTCTGTTAAATCACCGCAAATACAAGTGAATAAAACATCGTTGTCAGTATTGAAGTATGTTAACGCTTTTTGAAAATCTTCTTCGGCAGTTGTTCTTTGAAAATGCACGTCAGATATTGCTCCGAAACTGTACAGCTTTTCACCGACATTTGGCATTCTCAAATTACTTAATCCAAAACCGCCAACTCGTTCGCCTTTGGAATTATAAACGCCTATTCTTTTTGCGTTGAAGGAAGCAGTATTTTGTGGAATAAGATTTTCGTATTTTGAGATTTCCATAAGTTCACCGCCTAAACGATTTCTTCGTTTACAGTAATTATTACATCTTGTGCTGTATATCCGGGTAACAACACTCCGCAGAAACGCACTTTGCTAACGGTGGATATGTTGCCATTCAAAGACGTTGTTCCGTTATATAGCCCTTCAATGGTGTATATATCGTTTTCAATAGAGCCGTGTCCGCCATTGATGATATGATACGGATAAAACTCACCTGCCATATTAGTGCCACTCATATCAAAGCAGTGCATACGAGGATAGCTACTATTTGAGAACATTGAACAAACATCAAGCCCTTTAATGCGTATTACATCGGTGTTACTTGCATTGATGAAGTTTGTAACGATTGCACCGCTTAATGCGCTTGTACCACTTGTTGATAGACGATGGTTGGTTAGCCAATCAGCACTCGTGGGGTCGGCAAGGTTTGTAAAGGTTTTTCCACCTACGGTAATAGTACCGATTTCTTCCGTTGTTCCGTCTGCGTTTTCATATTTCAAAGTGTATGCTCCGCTTGATAACTGACTTGTAACGGTGATGATTTTATTTTCATCAACTATTCCGAACACAGGTAATCCTTGTAATTCTTCAATGATGGATTGAACAATATCCCCCTTTGCGTTTTCTTCAACCATTCCTGCAATTTCGGCTTTGTCGGCATCGGTAAGTACATAATCTTCACCGTCTTTTCCGTTCTTTATGCTCAAGGTCTTTCCATCCGAGAAAGTAACAACATTTGTACCGCCACTTTCCGTGTTTTCGGAAACGGAAGAAACAGTTACGGAAGTGCCGTTTGCTCCTCCCGCGCCCCTTATAGACTGATAGGAGTCCATATAGGCGTAAGTGGCATCGAGGTAATATATGTGGTACAGATAATAGCTGTACAATATACTATCTCCTACCAATACCTCGTCTACGCCCGATTGTGACTTTATCGTTGACAACGACATTCTCTTAATCGGGCTTATGCCCGCTGTAGTGGTAGTATAAGAGGTCGGAGAGGTTGTGACTTTGAGAATGCCCGTTCCTCGCTCACCCCTTGAGCCGTTCCTTACAGTAAAGGCGGAGCTTGTTCCGTCAGTAAATTCAAGAGTGATGACATTCATTCCACCGTCTTCGGTTGAAGTGGTAGTTTGCTCCACTGACTTAATGCCGACACCATCGTTGATTGTCGCGGTCTGCGTTCCGCTTGCGTCGGTGATAGTCAGTGTTGTGACTCCATTCTCTTTTGTTAGTTCAATATACACCGGGGACGAGCCTGAGCCCGAGCCTGAGCCCGAGCCAATTATAGCCGAGAACAGAATCTCTTTTCCGTTTATATATGCCATAATTCACGCTCCTTAATATAACTCTATCGTTGAGATTTCTCGTGTGAAATCTAAAAAACCAAACTGATTTACTGCGCCTGTACTAAGAGTAAAATCTGCCATCATATATCTTGTGTTGGATGACATACCTAAATAGGTGTAAGCGGTCACTTCGTATTTATCTGCGTATGTTGTATCGTTTGGATAATATACACCGCTCCAATAAAGCTTAGTGCCTTGTTTGCTCATCAAAAATTTAGTGGAGTCAACAGTAGCCCTAGGCGAAGTAAATTCAAACTCAAACACAACCTCGCCGCTTACATCACCCGCACCGGCACGCAGAAAAACAGGGATAGTTAATCTACACTTGTGATAATACAGATGCTCAACATCTTGTGACTTTGCAGGTACGATATTACCGCTAGTCAACCTCTTAGTTATGTCATTTATAATATCCGCTCTGCTCGTATCATCAGTTATAATCGCGAACAGGTTTTGTTTCTGCACATCGGTTAATGCTTCATATTCAGCTTTCGTTCCAACGAACAACCTCAACGATTCATCGTTTATTGTCTTGATACCTCGAACACTCGCCATACCTGTAGAACTATCGCGGGTGAGAGTATCTCCATCTTCATTTAGGTAGTCAACATTGCTTATAACACTTCCGCTTTCGGTAACTAACTGCAACTTGCCATTCTTGGCAACAAGCGAGTAATCCTTGTCACCATTAGCAATACCACCGATATGCGTTCCACAGTATGTAGTATCGCAACTCTCGCCACCAATCGCGGTAATCTGATAAAGATAGCCTTCGCTATCGAGAATGAGGTCGCCGCGCTTAATAAGGTAGTTATTGGGAACGCGCAGGGCAGAGTAGGGGAACGCCTTACTCTCGCCACCCTCGCCTGTAATCGTAGCACTAATAATACTCATACCTGCGGAAAGCAATTCCCACGTGTAGACACTACCATTTACGGCAACACATCTATATACCTCGTGAGTAGGGGAAAGCATATCCATTCCCAACACACCTACCGCACCCTCTGTAGCGGCATTGGGCGCACCCTGCAACTCAATACACGCGACCTGCTTTGTAGCAACACCGTTGATATTAAACTGTTTTACATAGTGCATTATTAATCACCTCCCAATTCGCCATACAAAAATTCACCACTACCATTGTTGTAGTAAAGTTCATCGGTTACAAGGTCATACATACCAACCTTGCCATCACTCTTGCGATAACAAGGAATGAAGTCACGGACTAATGTTCCGTTGTCCCATATTTTACAGCAATGTACCTTGTAACTCGTATGAGAAATATTTGTGCCATTGTTGTTAAGACCAAACAATATCAATGACACGGGAGCAGTAAAAGCACTTGCCGAAACTTTGAGGATTTGTTTTTCATCAACATACAACCCAGTTGCATCTACTCTGATTGTTTTAGTGTTTTCATACAATGTTGTATAACTCGCACTTAACATAGTATCCCCAAACGCATAGTAGAATTTCTTTTCGGATGGGTTGTAGTACGAACCAAATGCCCTGTTTAAGTATCCTGCTCTTGCACCAAAGAACCAAGTGCCACCTGCTGAAAGACTAAACGAACTCGGAGAAATTCCAATCGCTACTATTTCAAGTCCTGTTTTATTGCTTGGTATATATGCAGTATCAATATACTGCGTTCCTGTGCTTTCGATGTAATCTACTTCTTGATATTCAATGGGTAGCTTTAACTTCTGCCACAAGATTTCAGCACCACGAGCAATGACAGAAACCTCACCTTCGGGAATGACTATGCTTTTTGCATTTGAAAAGTCAATCATAACAACGCCACTTCCTTTTCAACGATAGTTCCGTCTACGAGTGTGAATGTCCATATTTCGTATTCTCGTTTCGACAAACCTTCGGCATATCCCGTTTTATGCCCTTCGGCTTCGCCCTTATCGTACCCGGACGCATATCCTCGTTCATATCCACCGTCGGATATATTGTTTACCTCACCAAAATCTGCTTTGAGAGAGGTCTTGTTCTCTTGGAACATAACATCCAACTTCATACAAGCACCTCATCATCTAGACACTTTCCTACACCCGTCATTATCAAATCGGAAATCAAAGCATCTCCACCCATCGTGAGTACACGCACTTGAATGGTTACGAGAGTATTGCTCTCGAATAGAAATGTGTCCTCCTGTGAAAGCCTTGTAGAGATTGTGCCACTCTCGATAGTACAATCCTGTGTTCGTTTCGCCAAGATTTCCTTATCCCTTTGGGAATAAATTATCTTGACCTCTTTAATAAGTGAGGTGTCGATGTCTACCACGAAAGTGTGAGTAGGTGTCGTTCCTTTAAACATTGTCCGTTACCTCCTCACCCTCGTCAGTAGGCATCTTTTCAACCGCTTTCTTTTCCTGTTCCTCGTAATACTCCATACTCATCTGATAAGCACTCTCGGGGTCGGTAAACAAGCCCGAAGAAGTGAAAGCAAGACGAGGATGGATTTTATTCTGTTGGAGCATCGAAACAAGTACCTGCGACTTGCTCTGAACATTCTCGTAATTCCTACGAGTGAACTGCAAGCCTATGTTTTTGAGTTTAAGCGCGTTAATGTCCTCGCTCATTCCCTCGCTATCGCGTAGAATTCTCAATACGAGCTTTAATACCTCGTGCTCCGACTTTTTGAACATCAACTCGCTATCTTTCGCGCGGGATTCTGCCAACGACCATCCATCTCG
>JAEIGA010017547.1_pt1 | contig 10909 bp, 4 predicted proteins | sample 9270691 | NCBI WGS metagenome assembly JAEIGA01 (sample SAMN17057246, study PRJNA624740) | gut metagenome | biome: biome; isolation source: fecal sample | host: Bos grunniens | place: China: Xizang | collected 2019 | reverse complement strand
TTACTATCCGCATGTGTGCATGGAAGAACCTGAACGGCAATACGGACAAATTCAACGAAGAGAACGCTCCTAAGTACAGCTTCACGCTTGAAGACCTCGAGGGCAATGTTTACGCTCGTTTCGATGATGTTATTGCTATGCCTAATGTGCAAGGAAATGATGCTAACACTAATTATCCAGATAAGAATGTTACAAACGTAACTCGCTCACAGACAGACTTCACTGTTGACAAGGCTGGCTACTATGTATTGAGGTTCTCTACAACTCAGCCAAGCGCTGAGCTTCTCCTTGGTGGCGTTGACCTCATCACTATGCCTTCAAAGGCAGCTTACTGGAAGCAGCAGCTTGCAGCAGCAATCGAAGAGGCTAAGCCAGTTGTAGATGCTGCTTATGGTGTTGACTATGACGGTGATACTAAAACAGCTTTCTCTGCTGCTATTGCAAAGGCTGAGGCTGGCGGCTTCACTTCACCATCTGCTGTTACTGCGATGATTAACGAACTGAAGGATCTCGCTGCTAAGATGAATACACGTGTGAACAACATCGATGATTTCACAATCAGCGTTATTGAAACAAGCTCAACTTACGAGGCTCTCGCCGAGAAGTATCTTGCTTCACAGGTTGCTATCGACGCTAAGAAGGTAATTGACCAGTATTCTGCTGTTAATCCTTCTACACTTTCTGACGACCAGCTCAACGAGGTTGTTCCATTGCTGAAGAAGACTGCAAGTGCACTCAAGAATTTGGAAGCTAATGCAGGTCTGCTCACATGGGGTATCCAGAAGGGTATCGAGACTTACAACTTGCTTGGCACTCAGGACGAGGCTGCTCTCAATGCTGCTCTCAATGCTGCAACTGACGATCGCACTGTTGCTACAAACCTCAATGCTGCTAATAAGCTTCGTGTGCTCCAGATTCTTGCGAACGAATTGGTAAATGGCAAGATTCCAGAGGCTTATCTTACTAAGGTGAACGAGCAGGAAGAGGTGAACGAGTTTGATGAGCCAACAGGAAACATCATTTACGATGTTGTCGGTCTCGAACTGACTGGCTATGTACAGAATCCTAAGTTCTATCGTGAATATGAAGTTGCAGGTATTCCTGGATGGACTCTTGATGCTGGTTCTGACTCAACAACACTGAATATTGCTTACGGTGGTACTGCTCCATCTGCAGATTCACCTGTAACAGACCAGGAAATCAATATCTATGGTAATGCAGACTACAACCTCTATCAGACTCTTGAGAACCTGCCAGCTGGTGTTTACACCATCAAGTTCTCTACTCGTACTCCGCTTGTTGACAAGACTAATGACTATGGCAAGATTTTCTACTACAATGCTCAGAACGATGAGACAGGTGAGTGGGATAAGTATATCTATGCTGGTGCTGCAGTTGAACCATACAAGGGCGGCTCTTGGGGTTACGGTAACGAGGCAAACAACACGATGATTGAGAATGTACAGGTTGGCGAAGATGGTACACTCCTGATTGGTGCTCGCGAACACTACAGTTCTGGTAAGGCAGAAAAGCATGAGGATAACACTCCACAGTCATTCTGGACAGGTACTACAATGTGTGACAATGTTCGCATCTTCCTCGTTGCACCACTTGAGGGTTATGATTATGCTAAGGCTGCTCAGGAATATGCAACAGCTATCGACACTGTTGAGGATGAGGCTGAAGCTAAGGTTGTAACAGGCATCTACAACATCAATGGTGCTCAGATTTCTTCAATCCAGAAGGGTGTGAACCTCGTGAAGTTCTCTGACGGCTCAGTGAAGAAAGTTCTCGTTAAATAAATATATTTTGTTGATTAGAAAGAGGGCAGTCTGTGAAGATTGCCCTTTTTTGTTTCCTTTTTTTAGACTTTTTTTGTTCTTTTTATCTTTTTTGCTAACTTTGTGGCGAATTGGAGAGAACTGTCCATATTGAATTTATATACGTTGTTTTTGGAAAAATCTATTTATGATTCGTTTTTCGCTATTTTTTGTATTATTCTCCATATTAGGCACTCTTGGTGTAACTGCCCAGAATGTCTTGTTCTTCGATTCACAGAAAGGATTGTCTAACTCTCGAATTTCCAGCATATCGGAGGATAGCCGTCATAATATCTGGCTGACGACGCAGAATGGTCTGAACCGCTATGATGGCGTAAAGATGAACGTGTACAGACGTGTGATTGGAGACTCGCTGTCGTTGATGCACGACGAGAGCACTTGTGTGTTTGAGCATGAGGGGAAATTGCTGGTAGGTACGGGTGCTGGCGTGCAACAGTATGATTATGAAACGGACAAATTTAAGCGCATCCCCTTTGTGATGGAAGATGGAACGTACATTCGTGGTCGTGTGGTAAGTATCAACCGTATCAAGAAAAACAGGGTGATAGTCTGTATGGCAGGTTATGGTACAGGCGAATTGAAGACGGGTGTGGATGGAAAGCAGTATATTCAGCATATATCTGAGTTTGGAACAGATGAGACCAATGTGTCTCCAACGCATTTGCTGGAGGATTTGGATGGGAATCTGTGGGTCCTGAATGCGCGTCGTGACTTTTTTAAGCAGGTTCATGCAACGTTCCGTAAGTACGATGAATTGAGTAATGTGAGAAAAGTGTGCATGAGTTCGTCTGGGCGCGTGTATGCAGCAACGGTGAATGGCGGCATATTCATGTATAATGAGGCGAAAGACTGCTTCGATATGGTTGCTTCGGCTGAGAAAGTAGGTGCATCCGTAACTGGAATTGAGCCTTGGGAGACTGGCAAATTGTTTATCACAACCGATGGCGGTGGATTGCGTATCTATGATGAAAATACTCACAAGATTACCTTGAGCACTATTTCTGTAAAGGACTTTGATTTTTCGACAAGCAACACCAACTGTTCGATGTATGACTCGTATGGTAATGTGTGGGTTGGAGTCTATCTCAAAGGTGTGATGATGAAACCTATGGGTCAGTCTGTGTTTGAGTATATTGGCCAAAATTCCATTACGAAAAACACGATTGGCACCAACTCTGTTTTTGCCATGGCGAAAGCGATAGGGCAGCCTGGCTTTGAGAATGGTATGTGGGTGGCAGTTTCCAATGAAGGCCTGTATCTTTTGTCGGCTGACGGAACCAGTTCTAGACACTGGTCTGTTCAGAATGTACCCAATATGCCGAATTCATTTACGGCAGTGCTGAATCCCGACCCTTCGACTGTGCTGCTCGGAACGTTCGTGCAGGGATTATGGCAAATGAAGGAAGGAAAATTTTTGCCGCTGACAAAAGAAATCAATATGGTTTTTGATATTCAGCCTGCTAAAGAAGAAAATTGTTTTTGGATTTCGACGATAGGAAAAGGCTTTTTCTATTACAATTTGTCTACAGGAGAATACCTGAATTATAAGGGTGATCGTTCTACGACTGAAGAATCTCGCATTTTGGGCAATCCGTATGTTTACGCAACTCTTCTGGTAGGCGACAAATTGTTTGTAGGTACATCTGATGGATTGACGGTCTGTTTCCCTGAAAAAAATGGTGTTATCCAAAAGCCGAGCGAAAAACTTTTGACAGGAAACTCGGTTCGTTACATGGCGCTTTCTGACGATGGAACGTTCGTTTGGGTGGCTACCAATAACGGTTTGGTGAAGGTAGATGGACAATCGCTTGATATACGTGAATTCACAACTACGGATGGATTGCCCGTGAATAGTATCGCTTCATTGTGTATGGATGGACGTGAACTGTGGATAGGAACAGATTATGGTTTGTCGTGCATGGATGTGCAGAATGAAACGTTTGCTAATTTCTACTCAAATGACGGGCTACAAGAGAATGAGTTCTGTCGTGGTGCAGTCTTGTCGCAAAATAACAATATTTACTTTGGTGGTATTGGTGGCATTACATACTTTGATGCACAGAAGATGAAAAGGTGGCGAAACGAGGAAAGGGAACTGAAACTGAGATTTGTGGATGTGTTTATGAATGGTAAGGCCATACATAAAGGGGATATGTCGGGCGATTATGAGATGCTGACTGGACTGATTGATGAATGCTGTAGAATAGAGATGTCTCATCAAGACAATAGCTTTATGCTGGAACTGAGCGCAAGCGGTCTGAATAATCAGCATGTTGTTTATGAGTATAGTATCAACGGCGGGCGTTGGATGGATCAGGGAGGTGATAATGACCGACTGATTTTTGGCAACTTGGAAGCTGGAACTTACACGATAAAGATTCGTGCTAATGCTTTGGGAACTGTCAGCGAGGAGCGTGAACTAGTGGCAGTAGTGCATCCAGCATGGTATGCTTCGGCATGGGCAAAGATGGTTTATTTCCTGTTCTTCCTGCTGTTGTGTTGGATGTGCTATGAGTATGTGAGACGTCAGTTTAGGCTACGCAGAGTGATGGAACGCAATCGTCAGCAGCGTGAACTGAATGAGGCTCGTGTGCAATTCTTCATGAATATCAGTCACGAAATTCGTACGCCGATGACGCTTATTCTGGCTCCGTTGGAAAAGCTGATCAGCAAGGACAAGGACGAGGAAAGGTTACGCAACTATCACCTGATGAAGCAGAATGCGCAGCGTATATTGCGGCTGATTAACCAGATGATGGATGTCAGAAAGATTGAGCAGGGCAAGTTCTTGCTGGACTATCGCAAGGTTGAGCTGGTGGGACTCTTGCAGAGTATCTTTGACGTGTTTGTGTCGAATGCTAACACTCATCATATTAAGTATCAGTTCATTCGTAATGTGGAGCAACTGATGGTTTATGTTGATCCTGAAAACTTGGACAAAATTGTAATGAATTTGCTTTCCAATGCCTTCAAGTTCACGCCAGATGGTGGAAGTGTTGTGATGCGATTGGAGAGTGACGGTGAAAGGTTTGAACTAGAGGTGGTTGATTCGGGAGTGGGCATCAGTGACGATGAGAAGAAAAAGGTGTTTGAGCGTTTCTATTCGGCTCAGCATAGAAATGGCTATATAGGTACAGGTATTGGCTTGAATCTGACATCGATGCTTGTGAAGCTCCATCAGGGAACTATTCGTGTGGAGGATAATCCAGAAGGAAAGGGTACATGCTTTGTTGTCAACATCCCGATAGGTGAGGATTCGTTGAAGATGCTGAAGCCATCTGAAGATGCTTCTGAAGAACTCGTTGTTGAAGAGCCCGTGCAAGAAATGGAAGAGTTGCTGATTGTCGACAAGCCTGCGGATGGACGTAAGAGAAATGCCGTTTTGGTGGAAGATGATGAAGCTATTCGAATGTATGTGCACAGTGAATTGTCTTCAGATTTGGTGATACATCTGTGCAGCAATGGTCAGGAAGCTTGGGACTATATTTGGGCACAGCCCGATAAGGTTGATGTCGTGATTAGTGACATTATGATGCCTGTGATGGACGGCATGACACTTTGTCAGAAGCTGAAAGCAAACTTTACGACTAATCATATTCCGATTTTGCTGATGACTGCTTTAGGCAGTGATGCCGACCGCATTGCAGGTATCACTAATGGAGCTGATGCTTATATCTCTAAGCCTTTCAACATTGATGTGCTTCGTGCGACGGTGCTTCAGTTGATGAAAACTAGAAAACTGTTACAGGGAAAATTCCATGGTGACAAGCAACAGGAGGAGAATATTGACAAGGTAAACCTAGAGTCTCCAGATGAGCATTTGATGAAACGAGTTATGAAGGTCATCAATGAGAATCTAGATAATTCTGACTTATCTGTTGAATTCATTGCAGATGAGGTGGGAGTTAGCCGAGTGCATTTTTATCGCAAGATGAAGGATTTGACAGGACAAGCGCCACGCGATTTCTTGAAATATGTCCGTCTGATAGAAGCGGCTCGTATGCTGTCTGAAAAGAAACTTGACATTACAGGTGTGAGTGTGGCAACGGGTTTCAAGTCCCTGTCAGCTTTCTCCACTAACTTCAAGATTCTCTTTGGAATATCTCCTACTGAGTGGCAGAAGAAGAATGAGGGAAAGCGTGATGCGAATGAATGGAGGTAAATGGTTCTGAGAGCCTCTTTCCTACATTTCTTTAGTACAGGACGCATTTTTACATCTCGTTGTGCCTCTCTTCATTTATGTCATTAACGTGAGTTTGACGAAATGGGCACAAATAAAAATTCATGATAAAATTCCAACTAATTTTATCATGAATTTTTATTTGTGCCCAATATGTTCTAAAAACTTTATTTTTGTCGAGTTGAGGTTGAAAATACAAATACCCCCTTCTCACGAAGAGGGTATTTGCTGACTAATTAACTAACTAACTAATTATTAACCTATTTATGCTTTACTAACTTTTTTTCTTGCTGTCTGAAATCTGTGAAAGGAACATCTCAACTTTGATGAAAACCATCGTTGGTAGTGGTTCTTCCAAATTTCTGATACAAAGTTACGTTTTTTTTCTCAAACAAACTTTCTCTAATGTTTCAGATACTTTAGTTGTTATACCATTATGCATTTTTCTTGCGAAATGTAACATGAACGTAATTAAATGTATCAAATTCTAAAGCCCGAATGTTCTCATATACTATAATAAAAAAAGTCCTTTACTTGTCGTTTTTCGTGATATGTTTTCAAATCAGGATACAGATACGTTGTCTGATTTCTTGTAGAACCATATTATATTTATAAATGTTTAAAGGAACTTGTTTGTTGTAATCTCTCTTTTTATTAAGAGGTGTAGGTTTCTTGCTATCAGAAAAAACCTTTGTCCATGCTTTTTCTATATTCTCTTGGCGTACATCCGTTTTGTTTCAGAAATGCAGAGTTGAAACGGCTGATGGTGTTGAATCCGCAACTTCAAGCTATGTCGGTAATGGGATTGTCGGTTGTTAGCAGCATGCGTTGAGCATGGTTGATTCTCTCGTTTGTCACATGTTGGTGCAAGGAAACCCCAAAAGCTTTCTTGAAAATGGAGTTGGCATAGTCTGGATGTAAGCCGACATGTTTCGCTATATCCATTGTTTTAATGGGGTGCATATAGTTCTGAGCGATGAATAGTGCTATCTGGGCAACGGCTTTGGTTTCAGAATGGTGAATGCGTCCTTCTAAATGACAAGATTCTGCAATGTGGCTGTAATGTTGTCCCAAACGAAATATTCTCGCTTTCATCTCTATAAGGGCAGGCTCGTAGGTTGTGCTGTTTATCATGTCATGACACCATTGCTCAAAAAGATATCCATCGTAGTCCGCTCGAGTTTCTATGGGGTCGTATAGCATTTGTCCCGCAAAGAGATTTTCCACTATATGCGATGGAACATCCCAACTGAGAAATAGCGAGAGGGGAATAGTGCATACATAGTATTGGCAGATGTCTTGAAAGTCAATGATTTGGTGCGGCGTTAGTCCCCAGAATATGGTTAGGCGTTGAGAGGGAACGCTGACTATTTTGTCATATAAAAGATAGGTGCAGTTTCCTGTTGGGAAGAAGTTCGGTTCTATTTCGTTGTGCTGGTCAAAACGATTCATGAGCTTGGTTTCCCATTTCTCGCAGGTCAATCCATAGGGTTTGAATTCTTCTCTGCTGTTGTCAAAAGAGTGCAGGGCATCTGTTTTCATGTATATATGAGAAATTTGTTATCGCAAAATTAATGAAAATCTCGGTTTTTGATAGATTTTCTAGATGTTAAAGTTTTTTTTGCTGTTTTTAGATATTATCTTTGCAAACGTAACCTAAATTTGACCATTAAAACCAACTAAAGTATGAAGAGAACATTTGTTTTATCAGTCCTTTCCAAGAGGATTTGTGCCCTTTCCCTTCTTGCGCTTTCAACTAGCATGAACGCACAAGGTCTGTATTCAGGCATGGGAATGAAGCCGCGTATCGTGGTGTTGACAGACATTGCGCCCGGCAACGTGGAACCTGACGACATGGAGTCAATGATACGTTTGATGGCTCATGCAGATCTTTATGAGATGGAGGCATTGATTGCTTCAGGAGGCTGGAATAGCAGCGGACGCGCCTATCCTGTCAGTTGGAAAGATAGTTTGAGCACAACGATTAATGCTTATGAGAAAGATTTGCCCAATCTGATGAGACGCTCTGGGCAGCAATCTTTTTTAGCCCTTAAGAAGGAGGAGGGTATGCAGAAGATAGGTTATTGGCCAAGTCCTGAATACTTGAGAAAACGTTCTATGTTGGGAAGTTTAGAGTTGGGACAAAAGAAGATTGGAGCTGAAAACCGTTCGGAAGGAAGTGACTTCATCATCCAGCTTGCAGATGAAAAAGATAGCCGCCCCATTTGGATTCTTGCTTGGGGAGGTGCTAATACCTTTGCGCAGGCTATTTGGCAGGTAGAACAGACGCGTACTCCAGATGAGGTCAAACGTTTCTTGAACAAATTCCGTGTCTATACCATCACTGATCAAGATACCCCTTGGAGCAGGAATACTCCAGACTTCCAGTTTAGTTCACACTATCGAATGAGGCGTGACCTGTCAAAAGACCTGATGTTTTTCTGGGACGAAAGTGCCTGGCTTTCTCAAAATGATATAGGGGCGCGCAATTGGGATGAATACGCAAAGCACATCCAGAAGCATGGTTGTTTGGGAAGCATCTATCCAAAGAACAAGTGGGGAGTTGAAGGTGATACCCCGTCCTTCCTTCACGTTCTCCCTAATGGCCTGAATGACCCTTCTTCGCCGAGCATGGTAGGATGGGGAGGATATTTTGAATGGGGATTAGGAAAGGACACTGAAACCTATTGCTACACCAATCATGCTGGGCAGGTGAAGAGCATTTCTCAGAAGTACGAAAACTACTTCTATCCAGCTATATTTAATAACTTTGCGGCACGCATGGATTGGGCGGCTCAAGGCAAGGGAAATCGAAACCCTGTTGTGATTGTTAACGGGAAAAAGGGATTGGAGATTATCCATATAAAGGCGAAAGCGGGAGAAACCGTTTGGCTGGATGCTTCACGCTCGTTTGACTTTGAGAATGACGAGCTCTCTTTCCGCTGGTGGAATCTTGCTGAAGCAGGCAGCTGCAAGGAAGATGTAGAGATTCTGCAGCCTCATTCGCCCAAGGTCAGTGTGGCCGTTCCCGAAAAAGCATCGAATACAACAATTCACATCGTTTGTGAGGTGTCAGACAAAGGAACTCCTGCATTGACTGCTTACAGAAGGGTGGTGATAGATGTTCGGTGAAGAAACATCATTATGTGCAGACTGTGTCCATAATAATAGGCAGGCTGTGTTCATAATAATAGGCAGCGAGCCTTTGTAATGACGTCAACACGGTGCGCACTTGAAGGACTATGCCGTGAAGTGAACGAGAAGATGCCGTTTGCGGGGTTGGCAGTGCTCGCTTCGCCGAAAGAAAGGCCGAAAGTACGCTTTGTATGGAAATGGGATATAAGTATAATACCCAATAAGAAAGATATGAAAAAGTTTTCTTTAATATTCGGCTTGTTCTTGGTGGTTGCTACTTTATGGGCTGCGAGAACTCGTGTGATAGTAACATCTGATATAGGAGGGAGTGACCCTGACGACCAGCAGTCGCTGGTTCATCTCTTGACCTTACTTGACAGGGTAGAGCTTGAGGGAGTCATTTATCAGTATGCTTGGGTTTCTTTTAATAGGGCCGATCAGGTGAAAGCAGTGAGTGGTGTGCTGGATGCTTATGAGTCGGTATGACCTAATTTGCGTGTGCATAGCGATGGATTTCCTGAGCCATCGGCGGTGCGTCAGATGGTTTGTCATGGTCAGTCTGAGGCAGCGATGGTAGGAGTTGGGGAGGGAAAGGATTCTCCTGGTTCTGAATTGATTATTCGGGCTGTGGATCGTGACGACGAACGCCCAGTGTGGATTGCTGCATGGTCGGGTATGAATACGTTAGCTCAGGCGTTGTGGAAGGTAAAGCATACGCGTTCGGAGGCACAGGTACGGAAGTTTGTGCAGAAACTTCGTGTATATGATATTTTAGGGCAAGATGAAGCTGGAGCTTGGATGGTGAAGGAGTTTCCCGAACTGGTCTACATACGTAACAAGGAAGTCTATGGATGGCCACCTTCTGATGATTGGCATAAGGAGCATGTGCAGAGTGTAGGGGATTTAGGCGCTCAATATCCAGACCGCAGATGGGCAACAGAAGGTGATAGCCCTTCGTTCCTTTATGTGATAGACAATGGCTTGAACAGCCCAGAACATCCAGACTGGGGAGGTTGGGGCGGACGCTTCGACATGAAGAGGAAAACAGGAATCCGTTCTATGGATTGGGTGCCTCGCAGCAATCTTGACGAGACGCAGTATGACCCCTATTTGATGATAGGTTCGGCGGAGGAAGGAGTTGAAGCTATCCGGATGTGGAGTGATGATATTTCTCGCGATTTTGCAGCCAGAATGAAATGGACTGTGGCAAGTTCTTACGAAGAGGCAAATCACCATCCTGTCGCTGTTTTTAGACAAAGATAAGACGACGGATGCTTTGTTCAAGTCAGTCAAGGCTGGAAGTATTCTTAAACTCGATGCAAGCCGTTCTTCCGACCCAGATGGCGATGCGCTGAGTTATGAGTGGATTTTTTACAAGGACCCCAGTTCCTACAAGGGGACATTAAGCATTGCCCCAACCTCGGACAAACAGGAAATCTCCATTCCTGTTGAGGCTAAGGGGAAAACTATTCATTTGATTCTGAGGGTTACGGACAATGGCAGTCCTGCCTTGACGAGTTATCGCAGGGTTGTGCTGAATTGTCAATGACATTATTTTCAATGTGATGTGAAAGAAAAATAGAGGGTGTGTCAATCATTGATACACCCTCTATTGCTTGCAAGTGCCGGAAGCGGGACTCGAACCCGCACGGGCGCAATGCCCAAGGGATTTTAAGTCCCTCGTGTCTACCATTCCACCATTTCGGCGCATTGCTTGGTTCAAAAAAAGAAGTTCATGCAGAACTTCTTTTCT
>JAEIGA010017545.1_pt1 | contig 10909 bp, 8 predicted proteins | sample 9270691 | NCBI WGS metagenome assembly JAEIGA01 (sample SAMN17057246, study PRJNA624740) | gut metagenome | biome: biome; isolation source: fecal sample | host: Bos grunniens | place: China: Xizang | collected 2019 | reverse complement strand
GTTACATTCGCATGTAAACTCATCGCATAGTTTAAACCTGCTTTAATATGGCCTGTACCGCGAGGTGCTGCACGGTCAAAATCACTGACACATAATGTGATTGGTTTTGCACCGCCTTTGAAGTATGGACCTACTGGTGTACAGAATAAACGGAACTGATATTCCTGTGCCGGTTTAACACCAATAACCGGACTGGACGCAAACATATATGGTCTTAAATACAATGTTGCACCGCTGCCATAAGGTGGAACCCAATCGGCATTCGCTTTAACAACTTTTTCTACTGCTTCAATAAATCTTTCTGCTGGAAAAGGTGGCATCTCCATACGTTTTGCAGAATCTACCATACGTTCTGCATTGAGATTCGGACGAAATGTAACAATGCTTCCATCAACTGTTGTATATGCCTTTAATCCTTCGAAAACTTCCTGGCAGTACTGAAGAATGCCTGCACATTCATTAAGGACGATATTGGAATCTGTCGTCATAAAACCTTCAGACCACTCTCCGTCTTTAAAGTTGGCAACATATCGTTCATCGGTCACATGATATCCGAAGCCGATATTTCCCCAGTCCATATCTTTCTTTCCCATAGAAATTTCCTCCTGTCGTTGTTTAAATATTCGGTAATGAACCAATTATATGCTTATTATTACATAAAATCAACAATTTCTTTCAATTTTGACTTACGAACATACATTTTAAAACAATATTCCAGATCAAAATAAGTTCTTTCTTCGCTGTCCGCAGCAACCACAAATTCATCCATCTGATCCAGATTTGGGAACCATGTATCTGCCTGATAAGCATAGTTCATAACAGTAACATGGGCGATGTCACAATATGGAAGCATCTGTTCATAAATGCTTGCGCCGCCAATAACATAGACATCATCACTGTTATATTGTTTCACATATTCAAGAGCTTCTTCAACACTGTGGAGAACGATTGCTCCGGGAACTTCATAATCTTCCTGTTTTGTAATAACAATATTCACACGATTTTTCAAAGGTCTTCCATTTGGAAAGCTTTCCAATGTTTTTCTTCCCATGACAACGACTTTTCCTGTTGTTGTTTCTCTGAAAAACTTCATATCTTCCGGAATACTGTTTAATAATTTATTCTGATAGCCGATAGCCCAATTTTTATCAACTGCTACGATAATGTTCATTTAAATTTCCTCCCGACAGAATTGATATCAACGTATATTCCTGATTAAACTGCAATTGGAATGTTTTTAATCTGTGGACCAGCTTCATAATCAATCAACTTTACATCATCTACTGTAAAATCGTAGAAGTTTTTAATCTCAGGATTGATCCAGAATTTTGGTGCCGGAAGCGGTTCTCTGGAAATCAATTCTTTAATCATAGGAATATGACGATCATAAATATGAGCATCTGCAATAACATGAACGAGCTCACCGGCTTCAAGACCGCTTACCTGTGCGATCATGTGCACTAAAACAGCATACTGTACAACGTTCCAGTTGTTTGCTGCAAGTACATCCTGAGAACGCTGATTTAATACAGCATTTAGACGGCCATCTGTTACATTAAATGTCATACTGTATGCACATGGATAAAGATTCATCTCATGAAGATCTTCGTGCACGTAAATATTCGTCATAATGCGGCGGCTGTATGGATTTTCTTTAAGATCAAATAATACACGATCTACCTGGTCCATTAAGCCTTCTTTATACTGATGTTTAACACCCAGCTGATATCCATAGGCTTTTCCGATGGATCCATCTTCATCTGCCCATTCATCCCAGATGTGGCTGTTTAAGTCATTCACATTATTGGATTTTTTCTGCCAGATCCAGAGCATCTCGTCAACAGCGCTCTTAAAAAATGTTTTACGGAGTGTAAGTGCAGGGAATTCTTTGGAAAGGTCATAACGGTTCACAACCCCAAAACGCTTAATCGTATAGGCATATGTTCCATCTTCCCATTTCGGACGAACTTTCTCACCTTCTGTACTGCAACCATTTTCTAAAATATCTTTGCACATATCTATAAATAATTTATCTGCGTAACTCATATAAATCCTCCTTAATGCATACTATTTTTATTATAGTACAATTTTTATATTTTCGTCAAACCTTATAATTTTCTTAATCATTTTTTTATTAGTCAAACATATAAATATATGTTAAAATATTTAATAAGTATACACGTGTATTACATATAGATTGGAGCCGGATCATGGATAATCATTTAACAACGATCATGTCTGAATATTACCAGAATATTGACATTTATCATAAACTCTCCAGTGATGTAAAAGATATCATTCATACATTATTGGAAGTCAATCATATTAAGATTTCGAATATGGCATTGCGTATTAAATCCGAAGAAGCGACACGCAATAAAGTCATGTATAAAAATAAATATAAACACCTGGAAGAAATTACTGATATTTTAGGTGTACGTATCATTACTCTCTTTGAAACGGACGTTGATACAATTTTATCGCTTTTAGAAAATACTTTTGAAATCTGCGAAATTGTCGATAAACGAAAAAAAGAATTAAAAAGCCGATTTGAATTCGGTTATAATTCATTACATCTCGTTGCAAAATTTACAGACAGCCGCTGTCAGCTTGTTGAATATCAGAAATATCAGGATATTCGATTTGAAATTCAGATTCGTACGGTTCTTCAGCATGCATGGGCCGAAGTTGAGCATGGTCTCGGTTACAAATCTCACTACGAACCACCGATGAGTGTTAAGCGAAAACTCTATCGTCTTGCAGCGACACTGGAGATTCTTGATGAAGAATTCGAAACAATCCGTTATGATATTGCCTTATATAACAAGAGTTTTGACAAAGAAGATAAAATCTTGAAAACAGATATTAACAAAGAATCTCTGATTGCCTATGTTCAAAATAATGAATTTTTGAATACACTCGTTAAAAATATTGCTGAAGAATATCATTTTACAATCATAAAAGATCCCGGATTCATGAGTTACCAAAAGCTCCCGACAAAGCTTACCATGTATGGTTACCAATATATTCATGAACTGGATGCGGATATTCAGCGCTACAAAAAAACTTTAGAGCGTATTGGATATGAGATGTGCAATCGCATCTATCATGAAAACACATCCATCAACTTATACAGCTGCATCATGTGGTTCACATTTATTCCGGTGATCAAAAACCTTATCTCTGGTATAGAATCTACCGATGATGAAATGCTTGAAGATGTCATCTTTGAAACATTTAAAAATAATAATCACTCCATCTTTGATGTATTTAATCAGAAACAGTAATAAGCAAAAACATCTTATCTGTTACAGCTAAATCGCTTTTACAGATAAGATGTTTTTTATGTCTATCTTATTATATTATGTTTAAAATTCCAACTGTGCATAGACATCTTTTGGAACATAAGCTCGAACAAAAATACCTTCTGCACGATATTCTTCTTCCAAAAGCTGTCCATATTTACGGATCACAGCTATATCCCCTGCACGTTTGTAATCAAAGACACGTTCAATGAGAACTTTGCTCTTTCTAAAAATCTCTTCCATGGCATCTTTGACTTCTTCAAGACCCTTTTCGTATTTTGCAGATACAGGCAAGGTCACTTCTGCACGAAAATCCTTCAGATAAATACTCTGTTCATCATCCATACGGTCAATTTTGTTAAACAATGTGATCACAGGCTTATCGCCGACTTCCAACTGATTTAATGTATCATACACGACATGCATATGAACATCCATCTGAGGATTCGATGCATCGACAACATGAAGAATAAGATCCGCATATTTTGCTTCTTCGAGTGTACTTCGAAACGCCTGAATTAAATGATGCGGCAATTTACGGATAAAACCTACCGTATCTGTCAAAAGAATCTCCTGACCGCTGGCAAGTTTTAAATTACGTGTTGTCGGATCCAATGTGGCAAAAAGCTTATCTTCTTCCAAAACATTGGCACCCGTCAACTGATTCAAAAGTGTCGATTTTCCTGCATTGGTATAACCCACAATCGCAACAACCGGAACTGGATTCTTACTTCTCTGCTGTCTGGCAACATCACGATGACGTTTTACTGTTTCTAATTCCTGTTTTAACTGGGCAATACGATCTTTAATCAAACGACGATCGATTTCCAGTTTCTTTTCACCGGGACCTCTTGTACCGATACCGCCACCAAGACGGGATAATGAACGTCCAAGACCTGTTAATCGTGTTGCACGGTAACGAAGCTGTGCAAGTTCTACCTGAATCTTACCTTCTCTTGTGGATGCTCGCTGTGCAAAGATATCCAAAATGATCAAGGTTCGATCCATCACTTTGATTTCTAATAAATCTTCAAGATTTGCAAGCTGGGCAGGTGATAATTCATCGTCACAGATAATACCTGTTGCATCCAACTCCCATGCAAGCTGTTTTAATTCTTCAATTTTTCCCTTTCCAAGATAGGTTCCCGGATGGGGTGCTTCTCTGTTCTGAATCATACGTCCAACGGTAACTGCACCCGCTGTAGACGCAAGTTCGCATAATTCATCTAATGACTGTTCTGTATCATCATTCTCCTGATAAGATACACCAACAAGAATGACGCGTTCTGTCATCTCTTTTGTTTCAAATATTTCTGCCATACTACCTCTTCTATCTAATACGAGTCTGAATAAATTCCTTTTCTTTAATTGCTGCCTGATCATCCGAATATTTCTGTAAATACACTTCGATATATTCCAATGCATTTGCCCAATGTCCTGCTGACTCTGCTGCAGAAATCTGGTTCTTTGAAATCGAACGATCCATCAGACGATCATTTAATGCCACACCTTTTGTAAAGATCTCTTCTGCTTTTTCGTACTTGTTCATATCCATCAAACAAAGGCCGTACATGTTATAAGCTTCCGCATCATTTACGACAGATGCAAGATATGTTTCAAAATAATTCACGGCTGCTGCATAATCCGCCGGTGTTTTTGCCATCTGAACTTGTGCAAGAATTAAATTTGCACGAATCTCACCTTTATCCAATGATTTTAAAAGTTTTTCTTCAGCTTTCGCAAAGTCACCCAGTTCGATATAAATCTTTCCCTGATTCATAAGTGCTTCGCCTTTGCTTCCGCCTAACTTCAATGCTTCTTCCAGTACTTTTGCTGCATCCTCATATTTCTTCTGTGAGATCAAAGCCTGATTTAATGCGAGATAAATATCATAATTCTTTTTCTCTTTTTTAATCGCCATTCTCAGATCGGACTCTGCACTTGGATAATCTCCAACCTTAATATATTCCATACCGCGAAGCATGTACGCATCTGCAGAAGCATCTGCATCCACAATCTGAGCATATACAAGGACTGCGTCTACAAAACGACCTGCTTTGTCTAATGTTTCAGCTTTATAATACAATATATCAAGCTCTGTATCTGAATAACGACTCTCTTTACCATTCAAAGCTTTATCAAAAGCTTCTAATGCTTCATCATAACTTCCCTGATACAATAAGGATATCCCTTTTGCACGATGAACCATCTGAACTTCCGATTCTGATTTTGCGTGTTCAAGTGCCTGATCAAATGTTGTAATTGCATCTTTATACATCTTTAATTCGGAAAGTGCCATCCCTTTATTAATATAATATTCATAGTTGGTTCCATCACGTTCAATTGCTTTAGAAAAGTAATCGTTTGCAATTTCATATTCCGCACTTTCATAGGCTTCCAATCCTTTATTATTCAACTTGTTCGCTTCTCCAAAATTAGATACCACAAAAACAAGAATACCGATCAATGCGAGGATTAATCCAATCTGAATCAAACGTGCCAAAATGTGACGATTACGACGACGTCTTTTTCTTTTACGTTTCACCTGTGGATTTTGTCCTTTGACACGTTTCTTTGTTGTCTTTCTTTCCTGATCCGAATATTCCTGACGATGTACTCGATTCTGGTCCGGAACTCTCTTTCCGGAAGCCGGACGTTTTTTATTACTCACTGTAGTTTTACGAACTTTATGTGTTTTTGAAGAAACAGTCTCTTCTCTTTTGACTGTTTTTCTTGTATTTCTTTGTTTACGATCAATTCCCGATGTTTGATTCATCCGTTGTTTTCTATCCATAGTAACCTCCACTATATAACACATCTATTATAGGGGGTCAATTTCAAAAAGGCAAGTTTTTTAGGCCCTTTTCATCATTCGAAAATTAAATATCAATCGAAATAAATCTGCAAATGCAACTGCAAAGCATATACCGTAAATTCCCATTCCGATTTTATAAAAAGCTAATGTCAATAATGCCAATACAATAGTAAATATCCATTTTCCAAAACGTGTAGGCGTCATTGTTTCATAACTCCATACAAAATACGTTGCTGAAATATATATAAATGCAGAGGAAAAAAGTTCCGGTTGAATCATTCCAACAATGAACAGATAGATTATAGGAAATGACCACGGAATCATACGCATTAAAATCATCCATATCAACGCTAAAACAGATAAATACCATAATGGTTCAATCATTGGTACTCCAAAAGGTTGAAATAAAAGTTTCCCAACAATGACCGGATGTATCGGTGCGCTTCCAATTCCTCCAAACCATTGTTTTCCTAATAATATAGCGATGATAGCGGCGAAGGCAACTTTCCATAAAGACGTTTCCGCTGAAAACAGCAACGCTAAAAGAATTCCTGTGAATATTGCAGAACCATCATGTACTGTCATATACTTTCCTTGATACTGCTGCCAAAAATACTCTGTTAAGTATGCTGCAATCGAAGAAATGATCAACATTGAAAGAATATGCCATTGGCTTTCCGGATTTTGAACAATCACACCTGTAATCAGCGGAATCAATCCATAGATGCTGTTTCTCATAACGTCTTGAATTGTTCCTCTGCGATGAATATGGGGTGCACTTTGACTTTTAAGATCGAGTGAACCCATATTTTTCATGTTTCTCATTTTAGTATTCAAATCAATATAAGATCCTTTCATATTTTTTTGATTTTCTTTTTTTAACATCCGTCCTTTTTTCACCTGTCCGATATACTCGGTCAACCGACGCCCTGAAGGACATACGTAAGAACATATCCCACATCCCAGGCAATGCTCTGCATTCAGATATTTAACATGCTCTTTTCCTTCCAGATAATTTTTTTCAATTAAATCCGGACATAATTTTTGCGGACAATATTCGCGGCACATACCACATTTGACACAGGACGATTCAGCTATGTCTTTCGACTCCAACACAAGAATCCCTGTCGTTTCTCTGCGAATCCAATAATTTGAAGCATCAACCGTCCGGCCTCTAAAAGGTCCTCCGCAGATTACCATAGCATCCTTTGACATTCCCCCACAATATTCAATCAGTTCTTTAACGTTTGTCCCAATAGGTATCCATAAATTTTTCGGATACGTGACTTTTCCGGATAAAGTGACACCGACTCTTGTCCATGGCTCACCGTCATAAATCCCATCGTACAAAGCTGTCATTTCTGCTATGGACACAACTTTTGTCATGGTTTTCTTTTTCCCGGCAACAACAGCTCGAATAATCTGTTCATTCCCTTTAGGATACTTTCGTTTCATCGGTATGACCCAGATTGGCCGTCGATTTCCAAGATTTTTTCCATATTTTTGAACGGCTCTTTTTAATTTAGTAACGGCATCAAGCGCATCCTCATTTACACATAAATAAATTTCTTCTGTTTCTGCCGCAATTGCCCATAAAATAGATCCAATCACAATTTTCCCTGAACTTTCCATGATCAGACGATAACCCGATGTAATATAAGGTTCGTTGGCAAATCCATTGACAATCAGCATTTTCCCGGAAGTTATATCCTCTTTATGAATACCAATCCGATACATCATTTTTAAAATGGTTTCTTTATCATATTCTATTGAAAAAGGATACCATTCTCTCTGTTTGTCATTCTCTTTTTTTATGCACACAAAAGTTTCGAATATACCGGGACTGCGTTGGTATTCAAATATTTCTTCAACACGGCCAGATATACTTGCATGAATACATGCATATTTTTCATCATCCGGTTCTCCAATAACCTGTCCTTTGAATACATAGTCACCCTCTTTTACTATTGGATGACACAGTATACCATCTATCTGACATAAAGAAATACATACTTGTTCCGGCACGTATCCTTCAAACGACTTATCTCGTGTCAATTGTTCCCAGGATTCTTTATATACATCAATTCCATGGTCTTTTTTTACCACTTCGACACACTCCAATATTTCAATCTCCAAATTATTATGTGTGTCCGCAAGTTAATTTATACAAAAAAGAAGCCGGAGTATTTCCGACTTCTTTTTTGATATCAACTGATTTTAGAACGAAATAATAATACCGCCATCGTTCGCATACATTGTTGCAACACCTGCTGTGTCCGCAATAATAATCTTTTTAAAATTGTATAATTTTTCGATTTCATCCTTCACATACATTGCACGATCCGGACAATTGCAATGTGAAATACCAAGAATTCTCTGTTCCGGATGATCTAAACGGTTTCCCACTTCTTCGCACATTTTCTTTAAAGCTTTTTTGTTGCCGCGTGCAATCAAAGCCTGCTCAATAGTTCCTTCCGGAGTCGCCATCATTACCGGACGGATATTTAAAACATTGATCACTGCCGCTTTCATGTTTGATAAACGGCCATTTTTGCGAAGTGTTTCAAGATTATCAAGAACAAACAATGTTTCCTGCTTGTCAATAAAAGCTTCAACTGTTTCAACAACTTCTTCGAAAGATGCGCCTGTGTCTGCAACTTCCTGAATCTTTAATGCGATTAAAGTCTGCCCCATTGCTGCTGAACGTGAATTAAACACGTGAACTTTTTTATCCGGATATTCTTCCTGAATCATATTCTTTCCAAGAATCGCACTGTTATAAGAACCGCTTAATTCTGCAGATAATGTTACACAATAAGCAGTTTCATTATCCTCACCATAGGCTTTCATATATTCATCAGGCGATGGACAACTGGATTTTGGTGCATCTTCACATGCTGCAACTGCCTCTATAAAAGCTTTTTGATCAAACGTTTCATCATCTCTATAATCTACACCGTTTACAGTCAATGTAAGAGAAACAATCTTTACTTTTCCTTCTTCTTTCATCTCTGGAGTCAAATCTGTACAACTGTCCCCAATAATTCGATAACTCATTTACATTCTCCTCTACATGTAGTTTCAAATACTAGATTAATCATAGCACTCTCATTTGTATACGTCAATAAAGTTTATTCACCGAAACATTTGTGTATTTTTATATGTAATCCCATCTTTTTGTCACTCAATTTTTTATTTTTTCATAATAACACAAAAAATTATCCTATTTTTATGATTATCTAATGAATTTTAGAGTCTTTTTATAAAGTGGACACACTTTGTTCACAATTTAAATGTATGATATAGACATACCGAATAACAAACAAAGAAGTAAAAAACATTTCCCCTCGTTAAGCCGAAGCTAGCCACTTCGGCTTGTTTTTTTACTTCCTTCCTCAAAAGCAAAAGCCCATTGAAATATCAATGGGCTTTCTCGATCATTTTCACATGATGAACGATAACTTATTCACCAAATTTTTCTGCACAAACTTTGAGCATATCACGAATCGGAAGGTTGTATGGACAGCGAGATTCACATTCGCCACAATCTACGCATGCACTGGCTTTAACCGGCATGGATGCATATCTATCTTTTGCCCATCCGCCTAAACCATAACGATCTAAATATCCCTGGAATAAGAAACAACCGGAAATATTAATACCTGCTGTACATGGCTGACAATAATTGCAACGACGACAGAAGTTTGTTCCAAGTTCTTTACGAATTGCTTCCATCTTTTCAAGTTCTTCTTCTGTTAATGGCCCGTCTGCGTTAACTGCTGCAACGTTCTGATCAATTTCAGAAACATCATACATTCCAGGAATAACAACAGTAACATCCGGATTCGCACAAATAAAGCGAAGGGCAAGATAACCATCTTCAATCGCACCGCCTGCCAATGGTTTCATATCAATAAATCCAATATTCTTTTCCATACATTTATGGATCAGCGCTTCACCCTGTCGTTCCACAATATTGTATGGGAACATAATTGTTTCAACCCAATCTTCTTCCACTGCTTTTTCAAAAATCTCTACAGAATGAAGTGTTACTCCGATATGTCCGATTTTTCCAGCTTCTTTTGCTTCTTTTAAAGCTTCCAATGCACCGCCCGGTGCCATAACCTGCATAAACTGATCCATGCTTGGGTTATGAATCTGATAAAGATCAATATAATCTGTACGAAGATTGTTTAAACTGATTTCAATATCCTTTGCCATAGCTTCTTTTGTACGTGCCATACTTTTTGTAGCAAGAACGAATTTATCACGTTTGCCTTCAATGGCTTCGCCGATAAAACTTTCACTGACCGTATAGCCTCTGGCTGTATCGATATAATTAATACCGTATTCAATCAATTTATTCATTAAAACTTTTGTGTCTTCGGCATCAATTCTCTGAATTGGAATACCTCCAAAACCCATACGAGAAATTTTTAATCCGGATTTTCCCAATGTAACATATTCCATATACATATCCTCCATCTGATTTATGTTTCTTTCACGTATTTATAGAAAATCATTCTATATAAATCATATTTCTTTTAATATAAAGGATTTGGAAGTTTCTGTAAAGTAAAAATAAAGTCTGCTGCACCAATTCATTATTTGTACAACAGACTTATTATCATTACACAATATTTTATAATACTTTTGCAAGGAAATCTTTCAAACGCTCATTCTGAGGATTTGAAAAGAATTCTTCTGGTGTGTTCTGTTCAAGAATATGCCCATCCGCCATAAATAAAACTCTGGATGCCACTTCACGTGCAAAGCCCATTTCATGTGT
>JAEIGA010017544.1_pt1 | contig 10909 bp, 6 predicted proteins | sample 9270691 | NCBI WGS metagenome assembly JAEIGA01 (sample SAMN17057246, study PRJNA624740) | gut metagenome | biome: biome; isolation source: fecal sample | host: Bos grunniens | place: China: Xizang | collected 2019 | reverse complement strand
CGCCGCTTTGTACTTATGAAAGAGGGTGCGCACGACAAGAACATCGGCAAATATGTAAAGAACGACACTGCTGAATATCAGGAGATGGTGGAATATATCCGCAAAGAACTCAACCTTGCATCCCTCCAATTTAACACTGTAGAAGACATCGTCACAGCTATCGGACTGCCCAAAGAACGCATTTGTACTCACTGCTTTGACGGCAGCAGCTATGGAGGATAGTTAAAATATTTTGGCTTTTGGCAAAAATTTATTATAAATTTGTAGTAGAAACTTAAACTACACTATAAATTCAAAACAATTTATGAATATTTTTGTATCAAGCCTAAATTTTAGAGCTAGAAAAGAGGATCTAATCGAATTATTCTCTCCATACGGAGAAATCAGCTCAGCGCGTATTATTGTAAACAAGGAGACTCGCCGTTCAAGAGGTTACGGCTTCGTGGAGATGTCCGAAGAGGATGGTCTTAAAGCGATAGCAGCACTTAACGGCACAGAACATATGGGAAGAACCATCAATGTGGCAGTCGGCAACGAACGCCCTGCAAAACCAGAAACACAGGAGCTATAAAATAATAGAGAGATCTGAAAGTTAAAGGAGGGCAACTGATTAGTCGCCCTCCTTATTTTTATCTTATAATCTCCATCTCTTCAAGGAGTCGGTGATTCTTGGCCAACTTGTCTATAGTAAACAGAACAAATCTTACATCAAGGGAGATATTTCTACATACATCCGGGTCAAATACCACATCACTCATGGTACCTTCCCATACCCTATCAAAGTTAAGACCGATAAGATTGCCATCTGCATCTATAACAGGACTGCCTGAGTTACCACCCGAAGTGTGGTTGGTAGCGATGAAACATACAGGAATAGTCCCTTTGTCATTAGCCCACTCACCATAATCTTTCCTAGCGTAGATATCTCTCAACGCCTGTGGAATATTGTAGTCAAAAATCTCAGGATTGTCTTTCTGCATAATACCCTCGATAGATGAAGATGGGGTAAAATATATTGCATCTGAAGGTGAGTAGCCGGCTATCTTTCCGTAAGCTACACGAAGTGTAAGGTTTGCATCGGGATAGAAAGCTTTATCTTTAGAGAACGCCATCTGACCCCTCATATAATCTCTGTAAAGGAGTGTTATATCTTTATTGAGAGAGACATATTTAGGATAGACATTCTCATTGTAGAAATTGGCAAACTCCTTATAGAATTTCACTGCAGGATCTTCCTCCATCGCTTTGGCGACATCCTCTTTAGCGGCACCTACGATAGCGATAGCAGCCCCCAGGCTCTTTTCATTCACAAAAGCCGAATTGGCATACATATCTTCTGCCCAAGCCTCAACACTCTGGTATTGCTCCATAGATTTTTTGAAATACTCAGGCTTGAAGTTATCTGGAACATTTGCATCAAACTCTTTGACCAAAGAGACGAAACACTCTTTATCTATAGGGAGGTAGTAATCTTTATAGAAGGCATCAATCATAGACTGAGGATCCTTATTCTCCTCTATTGCCCTCTGTACTCTTCTGGCAAATGCAGGAAGCTCTACCACCAATACCGATTCACGGTAGTAGTCGTTTGCAAACGAATATGGCTCAAGTTCTGCATAAAGTGCCTCAAGTTTCTCAAGTACACCTTCATACTCAGACCCTTTTGCCCAAGTTTTGAATGCTGCCTCATACTCTTTCTTAACATTCACGGTATTCATCTTTCTGATACCTTTCATCTCACCCTGCCATTTTTTCCAGGCATTGGATACATTTGCATTTTTCGCAGAGTACTGGATTCTCACAGCCTGATCTTTGGACATATATTTCCTCTGGGCATCAAGTCTGTGGGTTCTAAGTTTGATTTTGTGAGGGTTTGAAATCTCAGCATTGTAATGGACTGCATCCGAAGTGATATACTCTCTTGTACTGCCGGGGAATCCGTAAACGAAGGTAAAATCACCCTCCTTCACCCCTTTAGCAGAGACTTTGAAGTATTTTTTAGGTTTATAAGGGACATTGTCCTTAGAATATGGAGCAGGGTTGTTGTCCTTATCAGCATAGATTCTGAAAAGGGAGAAGTCTCCGGTATGACGTGGCCACATCCAGTTGTCGGTATCGCCACCAAATTTACCGATTGATGATGGTGGAGCACCTACCAGACGTACATCAGAGAATGTTCTGAAGACAAAAATAAAGTATTGGTTACCATAATAGAGAGCCTCTACCTGAGCTCTGAGACCTTTACCCTCTGCGGTAGCCTCAGCGATAAGAACCTTAGAGTTTGCTTTTACGACAGAATCTCTCTGTGCCTCTGTCATACCTTCTGAATAACCGTTCAGAACCTTGTCTGTAACATCCTCCATCCTCTCAAGGAAATCGACAACAAGGCTTGAGTTGGGGAGCTCCTCCTCCATGGTCATAGCCCAGAAACCATCTTTAAGATAGTCATGCTCTACAGAGCTGTGTTTCTGGATATGGCTGTAGCCACAGTGGTGATTGGTCAAAAGTAGACCTTTATCCGAGATAAGTTCACCGGTACATCCTCTATTGAAAAGGACTACAGCATCTTTGAGAGAAGCCTGGTTTATACTGTAAATATCTTCAGCTGTTAGGCGGAAGCCTTTGGCTTGCATATCCCCTATTCTCTGGGAGATAAGTGAAGGCAACCACATCCCTTCATCTGCCAGCATTGTGGCAGAAATCGACAAAATGGTAAGAAATGATAATATACGTTTCATAATCTAAATATTGTAATAGACAAATATAGCGAAAACCGAAGAATATTCTTTATATTTGGTTTCCAAAACACCATATATATATGAACAAATTAGCCAGATACATAATTATTGCAGCCGCTACCTTAATTGTCGGCTTCCTCCTATGGTACTTCAGGTCGATTCTTGTCTATATCGTCATCTCCGCAGTGATAGCGATGATAGGGAGACCTGTAGTAAGAAAGATCACCCAGATCAAAATCGGCAAACAGTGCATACCATCATGGGTAGCAGCGGCTACTACACTGGTTCTGATTTTGGGTCTGATTCTGTCCATATCTCTCCTGATCTCACCATTTGTATCACAAATCAGCACCCAGATCTCCAACCTGACCACTGAGGGTCTTAACGGCAGAGATGTTCTGGACAAAGTGAATGGATTTATAACCAGACTTATACCATCATTATCAAGTGACTTCAGAATAGAGAACATCATTGTCAGCAAACTTAAAGAGATCGCCACTGTAGGAAATCTCTCCGGTGTAATATCATCTGTAGCCGGAGTTCTGGCAGACATCTTTGTGGCAATATTCTCGATCTGCTTCATCTCATTCTTCTTTTTAAGCAAAGAGGGGACATTCACAAACATCATTGTAGCTGTCATCCCTGACAAATACGAAGAGAGCATCCGCAGAGCCTCAACATCCATTACAGGCCTTTTGTCACGATATTTTGTAGGTATACTATTCGAAAGCTTGGGTATAGCCACCATCAATTTTCTTGGATTACTGCTGATAGCCAAAATGGAGCCCTCTTTTGCAGTGCTGCTGGCACTTATCTCAGGCATCCTTAATGTAATCCCATACGTAGGCCCGCTGATTGGCCATATAGTGGCAGTAACATCCAGCCTGCTTATCTACACTTCAAGCACTTTTAGTGGCTCACTTACCCTATTTGCAGGTGTAGTTCTGGCTATCTTCCTGTTCACTCAGCTCGTAGACAACTATCTGTTCCAGCCACTTATCTATTCAAGCTCCGTAAAAGCCCATCCTCTTGAGATATTTATTGTAATCCTTATGGGTGGCCACATAGGAGGAATGGTCGGAATGCTTATAGCGATCCCTACATACACAGTAATGAGGGTTGTCGCCGGAGAGTTTCTCCCCAATCTAAAATTTGTTCAGCAGATAACGAAAAACATCAATAAGAAATAAAAAAAAGAGAGATGACTTTTAAAGGTCATCTCTCTTTCATTATAGATATCTGAACAGATTATTCACCGTTAGCCTCTAGGAAAGAGTTGTATTTCTCGTAACCTGCCTGGTATTTAGGATCTTTGTCACGGAAACGGAAGTAGATTTGTTTTAGACCGTCAGCGATAGCCAATTGCAACTCTTTGTCGCTAGTAGCAGCAAATGCTTTCTCGAAAGGCTCGATAGCATCGATAAGAGCTTGGTCAAACTCAGCTGAAAGTTTGTCATAAGTCTCATAATCGTTGATATCAAGGTTGTTGATTTGCTCTTGGATCTCAATTGCTTTGTCATAGTAAGAAGAACCTACAGTGTAGATACCGAATACATAAGTAGGGTCGATCTCATATGATTTGTAGTAGCATTTGATAGCGTTTTCCATATCCTTCATGTTCTTGTAAACGTTACCCTCAGCATAGTGAAGAGAAGCGTTGTTTGGCTCATTTGCCTGAGCAGTTCTGATAAGTTCAAGAACTTTGTTAGGATCGTCGTTGCTCTCAAGATAGATGTTGATCAATGACACCAAGATACCTTGGCTGGTAGGATAAGCGATGAAGCCTTCGTTAAGAACTTCTTTAGCTTTCTCTACGTCACCTTGAGCTTTGTAGATCTCTGCCAATGAAGAGAATACATCACCTTCCTGGTGGTAGTTGATCTCTTTACATTTCTCGAAATATTTAGCAGCGTTAGCTTTGTCGCCCAACATATTGAAAGTAACAGCGGTGTAGTAAACGATCATGCTGTCCACTTTACCTACTACAGGGTTGTCATAAACTTTCAAAGAACCTTCGAAGTATTTGTTAGCAGTTTTGATGTCACCAAGAGTGTATGCACCCATAGCCTCATTGATGTACATATCTCTGATTTTCATCAATTGCTCAGCGATGTCTTTTTTCTTAGAACCTTTAGCATCAACTTCAGCAGCTTTCATATATGCGTTGTAAGCAGACTCAAGAGGTTGCTCAACTACAGGAGCTGTAACATTAATAACTTCAAGAAGACCGTCTGGGTTGAAATATAGCTCTTTATCAGCATATACCTCTACAGTGAAATCTACACCTGAGCAGTTTTTAGTCTCAGTTGACAATACTTGTTGACCTTTCAAAAGAAGTTTGGTCTCCATAGCCTGAGCACCGATCCAAAGACCACTTTGAGGGAAGGTGTAAGCATTGATATAGCTCTCACCCAATTTCATCCATGAAGAAGGATTGGTTGCTTTTTTAGGATTTTCTACAGTAGCTTGTGCTTTATCAATACTTTTAAGCACTGCTTCTTTAGTTTGTGCTCCCAATGACATAGTCAATACAAGAGCTGAAATAATTAGTAGAATTTTTTTCATAATATTGAGTTTAATCATTTATAATTATAATTCTTGTCCGTTTTCAACCAGTTTCTCTTCACTCTTATTCACGCTGCAAACAGCTGCAATGCTGTCTCCATCTCTAAGTGAAATAAGTTTGACACCCTGGGTAGCTCTACCTGCAAGCCTGATATCAGAAACAGATACCCTGATAGTAACACCCGATTTGTTGATAATCATCAAATCATTTTCATCTGTTACTTTCTTCACTGCAACAAGCGAGCCAGTTTTTTCCGTGATGTTGATTGTCTTGACACCTTTACCGCCACGACTAGTCAATCTGTACTCATCAATCTCTGACCTTTTACCGAATCCGTTCTCACTCACCACCAATATATGGTTGGCTGCACGAGCCTCATCAGTAGCCTCAACGGTAACCATACCTATTACCTCATCATCATCTTCAATATTGATACCTCTTACACCTGTAGCGGTACGTCCGATAGCTCTCGCATCCTCTTCGTGGAATCTCACACACTTGCCTTTGCGAGCAGCAAGAAGGATCTCCGAATTGCCGTCTGTCAATGCAGCCTCAAGGAGACCGTCACCTTCACGGACATTGATAGCATTCACACCATTTGCACGTGGTCTTGAGTAGGCCTCAAGTGAAGTTTTCTTCACAATACCACGTTTGGTAGCCAATACTATGTAGTTGTTATTGATATACTCCTCATCGGTAAGATTAGGTACATTGATATATGCACAAACCTTATCATCAGGTTCAATATTGATCACATTCTGAAGTGCCCTGCCTTTGGAAGCTTTGGTACCCTCAGGAATTTCATATACTTTCAGCCAGAAACATTTACCGTTCTGGGTGAAGAAGAGCATGGTACTGTGCATATTTGCCACATAGATATGCTCTATGAAGTCCTCCTCTCTGGTAGTGCTGCCTTTGGCACCCACACCACCTCTGTTCTGAAGTTTGTATTCAGAAAGTGGTGTCCTCTTCATATAGCCCAAATGGGAGATAGTGATAACCACATCTTCATTTGGATAGAAGTCCTCAGGGTTGAAGTCATCTGCAGACAACTCAATCTGAGTCCTTCTTGGGTCACCATATTTGTTCTTGAGCTCCTGAAGCTCATCTTTAATCATATTCATCTGAAGCTCTACGCTGGCAAGGAACTCTGTCAACGCTGCGATTTGCTTCATCAACTCATCGTACTCAGCTTGAAGTTTGGCTCTCTCAAGGCCGGTAAGCTGACGGAGTCTCATCTCCACGATAGCATTAGACTGGATCTCAGAAAGATCGAATCTTGCCATCAATGCCTCTTTTGCATCCTGAGGTGTAGCTGATGCTCTGATGATGGCGATAACCTCATCGATGAAGTCAAGCGCTTTCAAAAGACCCTCAAGGATATGGGCTCTCTTCTGTGCCTGTTCAAGTTCGTACTGAGCCCTTCTCACCACCACTTCGTGTCTGTGTTTTACGAAGTATTTGATAAGGTCTCTCAAATTGAGTGTTCTTGGACGGCCATCTACCAAAACCACGTTGTTGATAGAGAAACTTGACTGAAGTGGAGTAAGCTTGTATAGTGTGTTCAACACCACATTGGCCACTGCACCCATCTTGAGCTTGATGACGATACGCATACCTTTGTGGTCACTCTCGTCATTCACATAAGCGATACCGTCTACCTTCTTGTCCTCCACAAGCTCAGCGATCTTCTCGATCAGCTCTTTCTTGTTTACCATGTATGGTATCTCCGAAACTACGATAGTCTCCCTACCAGAATCGGAAACTTCAATATCAGTTTTTGAGCGGACTACCACTCTGCCCCTACCAGTCTCATAAGCCTCCCTTACACCCTGGATACCCTGAATGATGGCACCTGTAGGGAAATCTGGACCTTTGATGTGCTGCATCAACTCCTCAGTAGTGATCTCATTGTTGTCGATATATGCACAAATGGCATCGGCTGTCTCACCCAAATTGTGAGGGGCCATATTGGTCGCCATACCTACTGCGATACCCGATGCACCGTTCAAAAGGAGTAGCGGAGCTTTTGCAGGCAATACTGTGGGCTCAGGGATGGTATCATCAAAGTTCAATCTGAAATCAACAGTGTTCTTATCAAGATCTGCAAGACACTCTTCGGCTATTTTTCTGAATCTCGCCTCAGTATAACGCATCGCTGCAGGTGGGTCACCATCGATAGATCCGAAGTTACCCTGTCCCTCAACAAGCATATATCTCATACTGAAATCTTGTGCGAGCCTGACCATTGTATCATAGATACTTGCGTCGCCGTGTGGGTGAAATTTACCCATTACCTCACCAACGATACGGGCAGATTTCTTATACGCTCCAGTCGAGTTCAATCCCAACTCAGACATGCCATACAGCACTCTTCTATGTACCGGTTTAAGACCATCTCTAACATCAGGAAGAGCACGAGAAACAATTACCGACATCGAATAGTCGATATATGCACTCTTCATCTCCTTCTCTATATCTATCTGGACAATTCTACCCTTAACTTCCTCGTTTTCCATTATTTATACTATTTCTTTAGTTCATATTATAAACTGCTAATTTACGATATTTTTTCGTCTTAAACAAATCTAAGCGTATTTAATCACATTAGATTTAGCTTATCAGAGATTTTGCTTAATTTAGCACCCTTATTTGAAAATGATATGACTTTGAGATTACCAAAAGAGATAAATGAGATAGTAGGGATTTCCCGAGAAGAGGCGATGAGAACCGGATGCTATGACATCACCCCGAATCACTTGATTCTGGGTATCATACGCCACAAGGACAACTCTGCATACGAGTTACTTTTAAGGTTCAAAATAGATATTCTGATGCTCAAGGAGCAGCTCAACAACCACCTCTCTCACGAAAACATCATCCCATTTGAGGAGTCGGACAAAATATCATTTTCAGATCAGGTTCACGATGTACTCAAAGAGATGATCATCTCGGCGCGTGCCAATAAGATATCATCACCAAATGCAGCCCAGATGCTATTGGCACTTATCCGCTGCAATAATTCCCTCGCTGCCACAATCCTCAGAGAGCAGGGGATGACACCCGAAGCAATCATTGTATCATTGGACTCTGTCCCAAAGGATCAGGCACCGAAGCCCGAAGAGGCGGAAGAGGGACTCCCCAAGAAAAAGGCTAAAGCCTCTGCGCTGGAGAGCTACAGCTTCGATCTCACCAAGGCGGCAGAGGAGGACAAACTTGACCCTGTGGTGGGTCGCGAAAAGGAGATTGAACGCCTGGCACAAATCCTTTGCCGCAGGAGAAAAAACAACCCTATCCTCATCGGAGAACCGGGTGTCGGCAAATCTGCAATAGTAGAGGGACTCGCCATCAGAATTGCGAAGAAAAAAATATCGAGAGCACTGCTCAACAAGAGAATTGTATCACTTGACATCGGATCAATCGTCGCAGGAACCAAATTCCGCGGCCAGTTCGAAGAGAGGATCAAATCTATAATCAACGAACTGAAGGAGAAACCGAATATCATCCTATTCATCGATGAGATGCACACTTTGGTGGGTGCCGGTGGGGCAATAGGATCATTGGACGCAGCAAATCTGCTCAAACCAGCCCTCTCACGTGGCGAGATCCAATGTATCGGAGCCACCACACTCGACGAATTCCGCGAGATAATAGAGAAGGACGGGGCACTTGAGAGACGTTTCCAGAAAGTGATGGTTGAGACCACCACATACGAACAGACCCTGGACATACTGCAAAACATCAAGGGTCGCTACGAAAAGCACCATCACGTACGCTATACTGATGAAGCGCTGAAAGCTTGTATATCGCTATCCACCAGATATATAACCGACAGATGTCTGCCAGATAAAGCAATTGATGCAATGGATGAAGCGGGCGCACGTGCCCACGTCAGAAACCTCAACATTCCCAAGAAGATAGAGGAACTTGAGAAGGCTTTGGAAGAGATCAAAATGGAGAAGAGGGAGGCCATTAACGAGAGCGATTTCCCTAAAGCGGGGGAGATCCATCTTACCGAAAAAATGGTCGAGAAAAGGTATGCCACAGAGTTGAAAAAATGGAATGCAGCTGAGGCCAATACCGCCATCGAGATCACTGCAGATGACATTTCATCAGTCATCTCACTGATGACCGGCATCCCTGTAAACCGTATCGCCATGTCGGAGAGCAACAAACTCCTCTCGATGGGTGACACACTCAAGAAAAAGATCATTGGCCAGGATGAAGCCGTAGAGAAGATTGTAAGGGCGATCAGGCGCAACAGGGCCGGTCTCAAGAACCCGAACAAACCTATCGGAACATTCCTCTTCCTCGGACCTACAGGTGTGGGTAAGACCCAGCTTGCCAAAGTTCTGGCCGAATTCATGTTTGACTCACAGGACAGCCTCATCAGGGTGGACATGTCAGAATATATGGAGAAGTTCGCTGTAAGCAGACTTATCGGAGCCCCTCCGGGGTATGTAGGGTACAAAGAGGGTGGACAACTCAGCGAAAGGGTAAGGAGAAAACCTTACTCAGTGGTACTTCTTGACGAGATCGAGAAAGCACATCCGGACATTTTCAACCTTCTGCTGCAAGTGCTTGACGAAGGGCGCATGACAGACAGCAACGGTCACCATATCGACTTCCGCAACACAGTACTGATCCTCACATCAAATGTGGGAAGCCGTGAACTCAAGGAGTTCGGCAGCGGCATCGGCTACGTAAGCCCTGTAGCAGCCGAAAAAGACAAGAAGAACAAATCAATCGTGGAGAAAGCCATCGACAAGACCTTCAATCCCGAATTCCTCAACCGTCTTGACGAGCAGATTTTCTTCAATGAGCTCACCAAAGAGGACATTGAGAAGATTATCGACATCGAACTTGCCGACCTTCACACACGTGTGGCTGAAGCAGGGTACAAACTGGTTCTCAGGAAGGGGGCCAAGAGATTTATAGCAGATGTCGGATACGATCCACGCTATGGTGCAAGGCCACTAAAAAGGGCTATACAGCGCTACGTGGAAGATGTTGTAGCGGAGGCTATCCTCTCAAACAGATTCCCTGTAGGGAGCACCATCACACTCACACTTAACCGTGCCAAGAACGACACCGTTATAGGTTAGAGGTCTGACCGGAGGACACTAAGAGAGGTTATTCCTTATCTTTGTTGACAAGACTCTCAAAGTCCTCCAAAGAGATCCTTCCCCCCATATAGAAAAGTATTTTGGCCTCGTTCTCTTCCACGATAGTGATAAAGTCGGTGATTACACTCTCCTCCTTATTCACTCTCAAGAAAGAGCGGACCAAAGCCCCATTCTCATCTTCACTCTTTTTGGCTTTTGGAAGCTCCACCTCTTCGAATTCTGAGAAAAAGAGATTGTAATCTTCATGGATCAGGTCACATATCTCAGGGGATACTTTGGCATATTCTGCCATGGTAATGATAGTGACCCCTTTCATAAATTTTCTGCCAAACTGGCCATTCAATTGTGACTTGACAAAGCCCAAACCCTCACCTTTTACAAAAGTATTGGCATCGAAACCTTCCACATTGTTATATTTATCCACAAAAGACATAACTGCCTTCTTTCCTGGATCATCCCCACCTTCTGCAAATGCAGGT
>JAEIGA010017543.1_pt1 | contig 10910 bp, 5 predicted proteins | sample 9270691 | NCBI WGS metagenome assembly JAEIGA01 (sample SAMN17057246, study PRJNA624740) | gut metagenome | biome: biome; isolation source: fecal sample | host: Bos grunniens | place: China: Xizang | collected 2019 | reverse complement strand
GGAGATGTGTATGTATTCTTCAACCCCGAATCTCAGGTCAAATCCGCAGATCCTGTCACCTACGATGACGATGGCAATGTCATTCCCTTGTCCCAGAGATTCAATGCGGAGAATGATGACATCCGCTACTCCGATCGTGACACCGAGTCCGTCTCCAACCGTTCCCTTCTGGCGAATGCCCTTGAGGGTGCAGCCAAGAACGATATCGAGAAGCAGAAGATCCAGGAGTACAAGGGTAAGATCGACCTCATCAATTCCGAGGAGCGCAAGCTCGGCGAGTTGAATGAAAAGATCAAGGAGCTGAGCTTCGCCAAGGGACCGAGGGACACCAAGGCCATCCGTGACCTGCAGTTCGAAGCCAAGCAGACTGCCAACCGCATCAGCACCTATGATAAGCAGCTTCTCCGTCTGGAAGCATCCAAGCCTTTGCAGGATGTTCTGACCAGAGAGAAGAAGGCGGCCTATAAGAGAGCTGAGCAGAAGGGCAAGGAGGCTTTGGCTGCATATCGTGAGAAGGCCACCAAGACTCAGCGAGAGCTGATGGACAGATGGCAGGAGTCCCGGAAGAAGGGCATTGAGAGCCGTGAAAAGACTGCCATGAAGCATAAGATCCAGAATGTTGTTGGTGAGCTGAACAATCTGCTGCTGAGCAATGACAAGAAACGCCATGTTCCTGATAGCCTCAAGAAGGCTGTTGCTGATGCGCTGGCTCTTGTCAACATGGATACCGTGGGAGCTGAGGAAAGAGCTGCCAAGTATGCTGCTCTGATTGCCAAGGAAACTGACCCTGATAAGATCGACGCTTACACTGCGACCATGGAAAACATCCTTCGCCAGGGCGAGAAGATGGGCCAGAGACTGAAGGATCTGCGTGATGCATACGAGGAAATCCAGGAATCTGATGACCCGGATATCGCCAATGCCTATGATCCTGTTATCGCAGGTTGTCTGAAGGAGCTTTCCCAGTCCATCGGTAATACCTCCATTCGGAACATGACCATCGAGCAGCTTTCCGATGTGTACGATATGTACCGCATGGTTCTCACCAGAGTCAGAGATGCCAATAAGACTCTGCTGGATAACATCAAGGAGAGCATCAGCAATCTGGCATCCAGAGTCATCGGTGAGGTAAGAATGACCGGTGGTGAGCATACCTATCGTGCAGCCATCCTTGACCCGGTGAGAAAGTTCCTGTGGAACAATCTGAAGCCTGTGTATGCGATGGAGCATATCGGTTCTTCTACGCTGACCAAGGTGTTCGACAATGTGAGATCCGGTGAGGATACCTGGGCAAAGGATGTGGTCGAGGCAAGGGAATACTACCTGGACAAGTCCAAAAAGTATGGCTATGACTCCTGGGACTTCAAAAAGAAGTACCGCTTCAAGTCTGCATCCGGTCTGGAGTTCGAACTGACTCTGGAGCAGATCCTCTCCCTCTACGCATACTCCAAGCGTGACCAGGCTGGAGACCATCTGAAGCTGGGTGGTTTCGTATTCGACAGCAACATCGAGACCTACAAAGAAAAGGGCAGCAAGCTCCTCAAGTACAAAGTGAATACCGCAGATGCCCATCAGATCACACCTGAGATCCTGGCAAGCATCACCGGCACACTCTCCAATGAGCAGAAGTCTTTCGTGGATGAGATGCAAGAGTACCTCTCCACGGTCATGGGTGCCAAGGGTAACGAGGTCACCATGAAGATGTATGGCGTGAAGCTCTTCAAGGAGAAGTTCTACTTCCCTCTGAAGTCTGCAAAGCAGTTCATGTTTGAGCAGAACGAAGTATCCGGCGAGGTCAGGATCAAAAACTCTGGCTTCACGAACAAGGTGGTAGCCAAGGCCAATAATCCTGTAATCCTGAGCAACTTCATGGAAGTGTGGGCAAATCATGTGAATGATATGTCTATGTATCACGCCTTCGTGCTTCCTCTGGAGGACTTCAACAGAGTCTTCAACTACAACTCTCCCAAGAGGGAAGGCCAGCCTCCTGTGTCTGTTAAGGGTACTATCCAGAGCGCATACAGTCCTGCGGCTGTTGGCTATGTGAAGCAGCTCATCACAGACCTGAACGGCGGTGCTGTGTCCGACCCGAGAGAGACACTAGGCAAGGCTATGATGGCTAAGTTCAAGAAGGCAAAGGTCTTCTCCTCACTGTCTGTTGTAATCCAGCAGCCTTCCGCTATCGGCAGAGCATTTGCCTTGGTAGATCCGAAATACTTCCATTTCACCAAGGATGGAATGAACCATGCGGAACTGTGGAATGAAGTAAAAGAGTACGCTCCTGTGGCTGTAATCAAGGAGATGGGCTACTTCGACACCAACATGGGCAAATCCACTCAGGACTTCATTACGGCGAAGGAATACTCCGGCATCAAGGAAAGAGCCAAGGCACTGTTTGCTGATAGTGGGTACCGAGACGAGGTTCTCTCCAAGGCACCGGCACTGGCTGATGAGCTTGCATGGTGCGCTATCTGGAATGCTGTCAAGCGTGAGACCAAGGCAAAAAATCCCGGCCTGGATATCAAGTCTGAGGCTTTCCTGAAGAAGGCAGGCGAGAGATTTACTGAGGTTGTTACCAAGACCCAGGTATATGACTCTGTGCTTTCTCGATCTGCCAATATGCGCTCCAAGACCGGTCTGATGAGCATGGTTACTTCGTTTATGGCAGAACCTACCACCACCATCAATATGCTGGAGGATGCGCTCATCAAAGCCAAGAGAGGATATAAGGGATATGCTGCAAAGGCATTTGCTGCTGTAGCTGTATCTGTCATCCTCAACAACGCTCTGGTAGCACTTGTCTATGGTGCTAGAGATGATGACGAGGATGAGACCTATCTGGAGAAGTATGCGCAGTCTTTTGTCTCTGGTATGCTGGATGATATCAATCCTCTCACATACTATCCCTTCCTGAAGGATATGTGGTCTCTGCTACAGGGTTATGATATCGAGCGGTCTGATATGTCACTTGTCAGTGATGTTGCAGATGCCATGAAGGGCCTTGTAAAAGCATACACTTCCGAGAGTGGAGATGTTGCAGAAGCGTGGTGGGAGATCGCCGGTGCTGTAGCAAACATCGGTGGTGTTCCGATGCAAAACATCCGAAGAGAAATCAACGGTGGCATCAACTTTGTCAAGACTGCCATCGAGGATGCAAACGGAAGAGAAACCACATGGGGAAGCATGGGCAATGCTCTTGAGGATACCGTAAGGGACAGCCTTCCTGTAGTTGGTTGGCTCCCCGGAGAGACCAAGGCAGACAAGCTCTATGATGCCATCATCAGCGGTGATACGGCATATGCAGAGAGATTGATGAACGGATATAAGGACCAGAAGGCAGCCAACAATGCGATGAAATCTGCAATCAAGGAGCGGTACACATCAGGCGTTATTGACAACGATACCGCAATAGACTACCTTGTCGATCATTGCGACATGGACGAGGCAGATGCCTACTGGAAGGTGCAGGAGTGGGAACACGAGAGCGAGACCGGTGATGACTTCGCAAAGTACGATGAATTTTTAGAAGCTGTTAAGACCGGCAAAAATCTGAAGTCCGTCATCAAGAAGTACACCGGAAATGGTGTTGAGGCGAAGACTCTCGCATCCCAGATTACCAGCCACTATAAGCCACTCTATATCAATATGTCCAATACTGAGAGAGCAGGCATCAAGGGGTATCTCCTCAATGCCTATGAGATTCTTGGCTATGACAGAACAGAAAAGTCCAAGGACATCGATAAGTGGCTTGAATGACCCATAGCTGGGAGGGATTACATAATCCCTCCCTAATATGCTATCTTAAAATTATCAAATTGGGAGGAATGGGCTATGAATTACTCCAGTTATAGATTCTCTCTTGACCTGCGCAGCACAAGATCAAGTGTGGTAGTGAAGGCCAAAAGAGATGATACAGGCAGAAAGTTATTCATCACTCTGACAGACGGTGGCGTACCGTATCACATCACAGATGATTGCTATGCTGTATTTACGGCTATTAAACCTGATGGAAAAATCGTGTTCAACGATTGTACCATTGAGGACTGCGTGATCATCTATGAAATGACCGCACAAACGGTTGCCGCTGCCGGCATGGTCGAGAGCGAGATCATTGTCTATGGCTCTGGTGGCAAGCAGCTTACCAGTGCCAGTTTCCACATCCTTGTGGAAGATACCATCTACGATACCGAAACCGAGATTGAATCCACATCCGAATACAATGCGCTTGCAAGCCTTATTTCGCAGGTGCAGGCATTGTCTGGCGTTTATATCGGTCCGGTGCAACCAACAGACGGAACGCTGTACTGGCTTGATACTTCTGGCAATGGTATAACGCCTGCAGTTTATACCGTTACCAATACGCTGGCCAATGTTGCCAGGAGCTTTGTCGCAGAAACTGTGAACGAAGGTGAAAGCTATTCGACCACGCTTTCCGCTGAGGCAGGATATGTTCTGTCTGAGGTATCCGTTACTATGGGTGGCGTGGATATTACCGCAAAATGCTATGCAAACGGTAATGTTTACATCGCATTCGTAAGGGGTGACATAGTTATTACTGCAACTGCGGTTGAAGCAACAGATGTCACTTATACGATTACCAACAATCTTTTCAATATGTCTTCCAATAACAACGCTGTTTCCGCAGAGCTAAGAGCAAGCTACACGGCAACGCTTACTGCGGATGATGGTTATGTTATGGACACAGTGACCGTAACCATGGGCGGTGTTAATGTGACAACTGATGTCTATGCAGGTGGCGTGGTTACCATTCCTGCTGTGATTGGTGATGTTGTTATTACTGCATACGGCAAGAAACTTCCAGCAGCCGGAGAACTTGTCACAGTTGAAATTTCCGAAGTTGCAACAGAAACACACGAAGGATATCGAAAGGTAGGTTCCAACTTAACAGCGGATAGCGCAATGACGGCATTCAAGATTGAGGGTGTAAAGGCTGGAGATATTATCCAAACGGCCATAAATAATGCATCGTCTTATATTGTGAATTACAATGATTTGAATGTCGCATCTACTGACCCAAATGTTACAGCTGGTGCATATGTTGACAATTATGGTGCGGAGTTATACATATTTACAGCACCGGAAGATATCGATGTGCTGTGGGTTAATGCTCGCACTGCAAACATTTCAACAGGGCGTGTAATCTGGACATATACACAGCAATAAGGAGGGGATAAAAATGGCGGTATGGAAAAAGTTGAATCCAGTGACCGGGGAATATGAAGAAATTCCCGGAGCGAATTTCAGCGAAGGCGGTGAAAACGAAACCGAAGTTATCCCTGATCTGTCTGGAAAAACAGCTATCTTTATGGGTGACAGTTATACGGTAGGCATGAGTGCAATGCTGAAAACCATGTGCGCAGAATTCGGTCTGGCTCCGGATAACAGAGGAAAAGTATCATCCTCTATTTGCGGCGATGTGGAAGGAACCAGAGGTTTTTCTCCCATGTGGAGCAGAACAAACGCCGTATGCAATGAGTATGTGACAGCAGGCAAAACGGACGATGTTGCCCTGATTGTATTCATGGGCGGTGCGAATGATGGCTTCGGACTGGAAACATGGGTCGGTTCTGGTATTGCAGACACTGACACGAATCACATCTACGGTGCAATGCACAGTATTCTGAACGCCTTCAGAAAGACTTTTCCGAAGGCGAAGATCATGACTGTTCTGCAGCCTTCCAACTACAACAGGACGGTATCAAGCGTTACCGATGATGAAACTGCTGCGATTTTTGGCTTTGCAGATATTGACTCGTTGCAGAAAATGGACGATTACCAGTTCTCCAACTATGCAATGTTTGTAAAAGAACGAGCGGTTGCAGAAGTGGCAACATTCTACAATACGGCAATTTTGGACTGCTGCTTTAACTGGCACAGTGTGCTGAATGCTGATGACCGGGCGAAGTATTGGAACGCTGATAAATTGCACTTATCCAGTGCTGGTTATGAAGATGTTGCCAATGCAATCCGAGAGAAGATTATTAAAATCTTTTCTGAGGATGGTGTCGATGATAGTATCGTTTATTTCTCTGGGGCAAAAGGTGTTGTTACTGAGAAGCAGGTTACTGCCGCTGTGGAAGCATACATGGAAGCTAACCGGATGAGTTCTGCAACCATTGGCGAGGTTACATTGAAGGCTGATAAGTGGATCGGAACAGCAAGTCCCTATTCGCAGGTGGTGCAGATTGATGGCGTAACCGAGAACAGTCAGGTTGACTTGACTCCTAGCATCGAACAGCTTGCAATCTTCCACAACAAGGATCTTGCCTTTGTCACAGAGAATGTGGATGGCGAGGTTACGGTCTACGCACTTGGCGACAAGCCTTTGAATGATTACACCATACAGGTGACTATTACGGAGGTGTATGTATGAGCAGGAAAATTATTGGCGTAACTGTTGGCACTCCGATCAGTCCTAAAGCTATCGAGAGAAAGCTGAAGCCTGTCAAGACTGTCAACGGTGTTGAACCTGATGAGAACGGCAATGTTGATGTTGCAGGAAATGATGGCTTTTCTCCTGTCGCAAAAGTTACCCAAACAGACACAGGCGCAGTTATCTCTATTACCGACAAAGAAGGCACTACCACGGCAACCGTGGCAAACGGCAAAGATGGCGCAAAGGGCGATAAAGGCGATAAAGGTGACACTGGTGCAAAGGGTGACAAGGGCGATACTGGTGAAAAAGGCGAAGATGGTGTATCTCCCAATGATGTCTATGTCCTTTCTGAAAATGAATCTGTAGAGAACGCTCCAGAAGATGTGAAATTCATTGTAGATCCCTATGGTGAAGTTCCCACCTATGTTCAGACCGTCAACGGCATTGCCCCAGATAAGAACGGCAATGTAGTTGTTTCCGGTGGCGGTTCTGGTGGCGCACAATCCGATTGGAACGCCAAAGAGGGCGAACCCGGTCATGTGCTGAACAGAACGCATTTTGCTGAAAAGGTAGAGATTGACCACAACTTTGACAACGATTTGACAGGGCGAGAAGTTCTGCCTATTGCAGCAGGCGTAAACATTGTCAAGATTGCAGACCATGTGCTTACCGAGGCGGAATGCATTGGTGCAGAGGTATCCTTTGTAATGGATGGTCAAGCATCCACGATGCCTATCACGGAAAACGGAGTGGTAGACCTTACGGCGCAGTTTGGCATCTCATGTTTCATGGCAACGCCAGATGCCTTTTTAAGCTATAATTTGCCTTTTGTTGCAGTGATTAGAGAATCTGGAACAGTACAAGGTACGGCAGTAAGCGCAGGTACTTACTATGTGTCAGCAAGCAACATATCTCTGTATGTTTCCCATTTCAGCGCATTAGAAGGCGTTACACAGGAACTTGTCCACAAGCTGGATAACAGGTATCTGGATATGGAATGGATTCCAAAAGTCGCAGAAGTAGAGATTGTACCGACCACATACACCACATTTGAAAGAACTGGAAGGCAGGACAGAGTGGACTCTAGCAATCAGAATAGTACAGATTTAGTGATAATGCCTGCTTCAGCGGTGGTCTTTGGCGATTCTTATGATTTCTATATTGATGGTAAGAAATACACCGCCATGTGTTATGACCCATACGATATTGATCCCGATATGGCTGAATATGGTGGGGTATCGGCTCTTTTTACCGATGGCGATTCATCCAACAATGAGAACATTGTCGTTTATTATGGCGCTTCTGATTCTAAATTGTGGATAACTGTTGCAGGAGAAATCAACGCTTCTGTTCCCGTTAGAATTACCAAAACAGTAACGCCCAAACTGCCCGAAAAGTTCCTTCCCGAAACTACAGAAATCAATTTTGTAGATATGGGACTTCCTGTAATCCCTTCTGACGGAACTCCTGTTGAGGTTGCTATTACATATGAAGCACAAAAAAAGTATTTTCAACCGTTTATACTGAACAATGTTGTTAAATTGGTGTTCAATTATCATAGCGTACTGGGAAACGACGACAGACGCGCAACCGCAATAGCCATGCCTAGCCACTACGCAAGTAGTATCTGCTATTACTTCCAGTGCTTTGTGGATGGAGCAATGTATTTCATAGAAGTGACGGACAAGATTGTTGCTTGGGCTAAGTCGATTTAAAACTAAAGCGCAAGGAGTGTGAAAAATGGCTAATTTATATGTTCGTAATCAGAATGGAGAATTAACCTCTGTTCCTAGTGTGGTTGTTCGTGTACAGAATGCAGACTCTCCCGGTGGTGGTATTCCAAGCGGTGGCATACCCATTCCTAAGTATGTGGAAACAGAAGCTAGTCGTGTAGCGAACGATGTTTTAGCATTGACAAACGAAAACACTTTGACTTTTCTGGCTACCTCTGATATCCACTATTCCCTTGATGCAGCTACTGAAACCATGGAAAGCTTTTCTGATGATCTGAGTGATGCTGTGCAGTTTCTGCGCAACACTCTGTCTTTGGACTTTGAAGTGGATCTTGGCGATAAGGTGTTTGGCGCAACCGCATACCCCAACGAAGACACAATGACCGAAGCCATGATTGTCATTGAAAAACTTGGCTATGCAAAAAAGAGAATGGAATGCTTGGGCAACCACGATACCCACAACAGCACTGTGGAACAACGAGCAATCTTTACCGCAGGTCGCAATCGTGGTGCGGTGTATGGCGATAAGACCAATGGCTATTGCTACCGTGATTTTGGCAGCACAAGAGTTATTGTTCTCAATACCTCTGAAATGGGCGATGATACCTATTCCAGTGCGCTGACAATGAGTACAGCACAGCTTGCATGGGTGTGCAACACGCTTTCGGAAATGGCTAAGAAAAGCGGATACCACATTCTGTTCCTGTCCCATATGCCTCCGGACTGGGGTGTGCTGGATGCCGAATCTACGCTTCTGAAAATCATCAAGGCTTATGAAGCTGGCGGTAGTTATACTGTCAGTGGCACAACCTATGATTTCTCTGCGGCGAATCGAGCAGACATTATCGGATGGGCGCATGGTCATTTACACAATCACAAAACCAGAAAAATCGAAGGAACAGATATCTGGAGATTCTGTATCCCCGGTGCGCTTGGAACTCGTGCAAACGAATACTCCAATACTACCGATTATCCGAGAGAAGGTTTCCAGGAACTGTACGGCAATGAAACGCTGAAAAAATCTGACTATGTGCTTAAATCTGCTACTTCTACTGCCTTTAGTGTGGCTGTGGTAGACACTGCTCAGAGAAAGATCAACATCATTAACTATGGTGCTGGTGGTGCAGATCGAAACCGAGTTATCAACTATGGTTCGGATGTTAATTATTACTCTATTTCCAATGTGCTAACCAATGTAACAAACAGCAACATTGCAACTGACATTGAAGAAGGAGCAACGTATACCGCAAAGCTGACGGTCACTGCAGGTGAACTCACTTCTGTCAAAGTTACTATGGGCGGTGCGGATATTACTGCTTCCGCTTATAGCAATGGAAATATAAGCATTGCGAGCGTAACAGGCAATATTGTGATTACTGCCACAGCTACTCTGCCTACTTACGATGTAACGAACCTTGTGGAGAAAGCAACGGTAGTAAACGGCACAGCCATCTATAACGGCATAGGCTATAAAGATAACAGTCGTATTTCCGGTGCAATTAACACAGCGGATGCTAATGGTTATGTCACGACTGGTGTTATGCCTTATGCGGTAAATGCTGACGGTACGCACAAGACCATCTATATCCGTGGCGCAGTTTTGGATTTGAGCGACAGCAAGTGCCGTTGGACGGGCATCACTTCTGCAACAAACGCAACAGACAGCAACAGCATTCAGTTGAACGGTGGTGCATCTGCTAATGCTTATATGTTTAGCACATACTTCATTGTTGAAGAACTTGCTGCAAGCTACTATAAGCTGACTCCTGTTGAGAGTGGATTCAGTTCTTATGCCCACGCAACGGTTGGCTTTATGATGTCCGTCAAGGGTAGCGGTGCAAACCTGATTGTTACCACAGATGAACCGATCGAATAACAATAAAGCACCATCCTCCGGGGTGGTGCTACCAAAAGGAGTGAAACCATATGGCAATTAAAACAGGAAAAGAACTAGCTTCTGCTGCAGAGGCAGTGGCAAAGAACTACAAAACCCTTTATGTGCTGGGTGCTTTTGGATGGCCCATGACCGACAAAATGAAGAAGAGAGCTAAGGAGGAGCAGAAAAACAACCAGAAAGCTGAGAGATCCGCAAAGATTGACTCTGCTGATGCCAAAACCTTTGGCTTCGATTGTGTCTGCCTTATTAAGGCTCTGCTCTGGGGTTGGAATGGCGATGCCTCCAAGAATTACGGTGGCGCAGCTTATGAAAGTAACGGTGTCCCGGATATCAATGAGGCTGAGATGATTAAGGTCTGCTCTGATGTATCCACTGATTTCTCCAACATCCAAGTGGGTGAGGTTGTCTGGATGCAGGGTCACATTGGTGTCTATATCGGCAACGGTCTGGCTGTGGAGTGTACTCCCAAGTGGAAGGACTGTGTGCAGATCACCGCTGTACTTAACATCGGCAAGAAGTCCGGCTACAATGGCCGCACCTGGACGAAGCATGGCAAGCTGCCTTATGTGAGCTATCCTGCCGAGGTAAAGCCTGTTGCAAAGCCTGCTGCAAACACTGTCGCAGTGAAGCTCCCGGTCTTGAAGAAGGGAGCAAAGGGTGAGCAGGTCAAAGCTCTTCAGGCATTGCTGATCGGCTACGGATATAGCTGTGGCAGCTCCGGTGTGGATGGTTCCTTTGGATCTGCAACGGACAACGCTGTTCGTGCTTATCAGAAGGACCATGGCTTGGCTGTAGACGGTAGCGTAGGGCCAGCCACCTGGAGTAGTTTGCTGGGGGTGTGATTCCAATGGAGAGCATCTGGATTGCGCTGATCGAGAGCATT
>JAEIGA010017542.1_pt1 | contig 10911 bp, 11 predicted proteins | sample 9270691 | NCBI WGS metagenome assembly JAEIGA01 (sample SAMN17057246, study PRJNA624740) | gut metagenome | biome: biome; isolation source: fecal sample | host: Bos grunniens | place: China: Xizang | collected 2019 | reverse complement strand
GAAGTTTATTTTATATCTGAGGATAAGGATAGACCGCACTTATAAAACGCTTTAAAGAAAACGTATAATATTCCTAAAGTGACGTCTCGCGACTTGGGCTCCATACCTAGTTCTGCATCGGCTGAGGCACTACTACACATATGTGTAGCAGTACCTCATTCCGCGCAGAAAGGTATTCGCAACACACTTTAGGAATATTATACGTTTTCTTTTTCACAAGCGTTTAACAAGTGCGGTCTATCCTTATCCTCTTAGCCTAAAACAATCGTCACAAAGGATGAATTACAAGAGCAAGTTTACTAAAATGTTAAAAAAATGGCCACCTTTAGTAGAAAATATATGTCTCACACTTTTTTCTTGTGAAGGTTGTTTTAGGCTAAGTGATTGTAAAAAAGAAGTCCCTACAGGGCATATAAAAGAGCAATTTGGTTTATCAATAAAATGTTGTACTGATGCACCTCTCCTCGTGGAATGCGGTGCTGCTGTATGAAATACAGTAGTATCGCAACCACAGAGGAGCTAGGTGCGAAGCAAGACGCAAGGCGTACATTTTTTGATAAGCTAAATTTCTCTTTATGCCCTACAGGGACTTCTTTTTTTATTCAATCACATCTCTAGAACAAGCTTCACAAATTCTAGTTAGTCTAATTGTGATGTACAGTGAGCACAACGAGTTGCCTCTATTGCAATTTCACTCATACAATATGGGCATTTTTTAGTTGTTGGAGCAACTTCTGCTTCTTCTTGCTTTGGACTTATGCGGTCATTAATAAGATTCATTGCCTTAACCATAATAAATACAACCAATGCAATAATTAAAAAATTAATAACCTCTGTAATAAACTCACCATATCTTAACACCGCTGCTTCGTCGCCAATACCAAATTTAAATGTTAAGTAAGAAAAATCCTTACCACCAAATATTCCTATAATAGGCATAAGTATATCTTCATTAAGTGAAGTTACTATAGCTGTAAATGCTCCACCGATGATTACACCGACAGCCATATCCATTACATTACCACGCATAATGAATTCTTTGAATTCATTAATAAATTTGTTTTTCTTTATTTTGTCCTTCATATTCACTTTCTCCTTTGTTTCCAAATATTCACAATGAAGATTATAGCGAATATAATATATAAAATCAACTGCTACTATAAAATAAATATCTAATAATTTTATAGTAGCAGTTGATTTATATATTATGATAATTGTTCTACTTTTCCTAATAAGTCATATAATAAATTTCTTGTTCTTTTTGCTTTTTCTTTATTTTCTTCACTAAGAGCTACACCTTCTTCAGTACTAGCTGTAACTTGTTCACTTGATGCTGCAAGATTAGTTACATGTTTCTCGATTTCAGTGTTAAACTCAACTACCTTATTAAGACTATGAGTAATCTTGTCTACCGCTTTATCTACATCATTCATGTTTTCTTGCATTACAATGAACTCTTTCATAGTCTCATCTATTGTATCATTTTCTTCATTAATAGCTATTACTACATTACCAACTGCCTTTTGAGCCTTTAATGCATTATTTTCAAGTTTATTTGCTATCTCATCTATAGCTACTGTAAGCTCAGAAGTTTGGTCTGCTAACGCTCTAATCTCTCCTGCTACAACAGCAAATCCTTTACCTGATTCACCTGCTCTAGCACTTTCAATAGATGCATTTAATGATAATAAATTTGTTTGTTCAGATATATCTGCAATATTTTCTATAATTCTCTTTACTTGCTTTGTATTTTCTACAAATTCATTCATAACTTTTATAACTTCTTCATTATCTTTAACTATTCCATTAGATTTTTTCTTAATAATAGAAAATGAATCCATACTCTTATCTAAACCTTTTTTTGATTTACCAGTAACATCTGCAGCTTTATCAGCCTCTTTAGATACATCATTTACCATATCTATAATATTAGACGTCATAAGTGTTTGATGTTCAATACTTTCAGCATTAGTAGTATTACCATCTGCTATATTTAAAAATACACTTAACGCACTTGATGTTGACTCTTCTAAATCATCCATTAACTTAGTTGTTTCGTTTGAACTATTTTTTATATCTGTTCCCAACTGTACAATCTTCTTTGCTAAATCTTCTGATTTTTCTTTTTCTTGCTCAATTGCATCTACCTTTTCTTTATTTAATATCTTATTTAATTTTGATGCCCCATTTAAAGCAAATGTATATAAAACAAATAAGATTATCTCTATATTCATTACCCATATTGTTTCAGTATTACCTTTTGATTGTGCACTAGCAATAATTCCACTAGCACCTATAAAGTTTGCAATATTAGCTAATATAGAGGCTATAAATAAAAGTTTCTTTTCATCAAATAATATATATATTGATAAAAGTGGGATAACTACAACTAATGCCCATATATTTCTACATAAAAGTACCACTGCAAAATACGATACAAAAAATTCTAGCAAAATAATTACTTTAAACTTCTTAGATTCTGGATTTTTAAAGAACATATATACAAACATACATATCGTTACCATAGTCATTGTAATGCACCCAAAAAAGTACATCATTGCACCACTACTACTAACAACTTTGGCTAAATTACCATATCTATTTTCTACAATCACACCTATAATTTCAGCCAATTTACACACAATCGAATATTTTAATAAAATTGCATTACACTGAGCTTTATTACTAAACTCAGTTTTACCTAATATTATGTGTGATACTATAATCGCTGCTACTAAATCTGCAATAGCAATCATAAATCCTTTCTGCATCGAAAAAGTTATTAATGTTGAAAAAATAGTTGATGTTATTGTTACGCCCATTAATGTCAAACATATTTTTTTGTTTTTACTCATATTATATACCCTCTCTTAGTAAATTTTTAATATATAATTCTCCTACTTATTCTATATCGTTATCTTTAATGTTTTTTTTTAGTAAAAAATGACAAAAAAATATGCGCAAACCTAAGTTTGCGCATATCTTATACCTTAACATTATTTTAATGCTTTTAAAACTTCTTCTTTAAGTGGTATAGACTGAACTGCTCCATGTCTTGTAACTGCAATAGACGATGCTTTAGCACTCATTTTTAGTATATCTTCTACATTCATACCATCAATAAGTCCTGCCAGAAAATACCCCGTAAACGTATCTCCTGCAGCTGTTGTATCTACTGCTTCTACTTTAAATATTGGTTGATGATAAACATTGTCTCCCTCAGCATAAATAGCACCATCTTTTCCAAGAGTTAATACTATTTTTGCCTTTGGAAACATCTCTCGCATCTTAGAAAGTACTTCTTCTGGATCAGTTAATCCCGTAATCTGTCCACCTTCTACTTCATTAAGAAGGAATATACTTACCTTTGTTAAATCCACCATCTTTAATTCATCATTATATGGTGATGGATTAAGCGCAATCTGCATACCTTTTTTATATGCTTCATCCACTATATACGGAAGTAAGTTCACCTCATTCTGAAGCAATAAGATATCTCCACTTTCAAAATTGTCTAAAACTTCATCTACATACTCTTTTGTAAGTTTCCTATTAGCTCCACCGAACAACAATATACTATTTTGTGCATTCTTATCCACTTGTATAATAGTATGTCCTGTTTTGCCTTCGATCATTTTAATATAATCAGAATTTACTCCATGTTCTTTGCATGCATCAATAAATAATTGTCCATCTTTTCCAAGCATTCCACCATGATATACATCTACTCCTGCTTTTGCAAGTGCCATAGATTGATTTATTCCTTTCCCGCCAAGGAATATATCCATACCACCTGTAGCTTGCGTTTCCCCTGGTAAAATTATATGATCCACACTATATACGTAATCAAAATTCAATGAACCAATATTTAAAACTTTCATACAAATACCTCTTTTTTATTAATCTTCTTTATCTTCCTTTAATGTATCCTTAGTTACTAACTTAACTTCTACAGGAATATTCTTTTCGATTTTTTCATCGTTCATAAGTTTAACAGCATTTTCAACACCAGTTGCTCCAATTAAGTCTGGTTGTTGTGCAATTGTAGCAGCCATTTTTCCTTTTTTGATAGCTTCGATTGCATCATCAGTTGCATCAAATCCTACTACCATAATCTTCTTACCTGCTCCATCAATTGCTTCTACTGCTCCAAGTGCCATTTCATCATTTGCAGCAAATACACCTTTGATTTTTCCATTCTTTTGAAGAATATTTTCCATAACTTCCATACCTTTTGCACGATCAAAATCTGCAGTTTGACTAGCAACAACTTTTAATTTCTTATCTGCTACTTTATGGAATCCTTCACTTCTATCAATAGCTGCTGATGCTCCTGAAACACCTACAAGTTCTGCTACTTTTGCTTTCTTACCAAGTTTTTCTACAAGATATTCAGTTGCAAGTTTAGCACCTAATACGTTATCTGATGCAATTGTACAATCAACATCAACATCATTAACTACTCTATCTACTGCAATTACTTTAACTCCAGCATCAATTGCATCTTGAACAGCGCCACTTACTGCATCTGAATCAACTGGATTAACAATTAATACCTTAATATTTTTTGAAACTAAATCTTCAATATCACTTACTTGTTTAGTTGCGTCATCTCCAGCATCAACTACAGTAAGTTCTACACCAGCATCTTTTGCTGCTTTCTCAGCACCTTCTACTAAAGTTACAAAGAATGGGTTATTTTGTGTTGATACAGATAAACCTATATCAGCTTTACTAACCTTCTTACTACTTGAATCACAACCTACAAGAGCAAACATTCCTACACATAAACATAAACTTAAAATAATAGCTAAAATTTTCTTCATAATCATATCCTCCATTTTCTAAAATACTTTGTTAATTACTTAAAAATTACTATTACTCCTTCTTTATCTTTATATTTCTTTCACATTATCACATTATAAATGCCATATGTTCTTAATTATTATCTCTTACGGTCAGATAATACTGCAATTAAGATTACTATTGCTTTTATAACTTCTTGATAATATGTAGAAACGCCTAAGATATTCAAACCATTATTAAGTACTGCAATAATTAATACACCTGCGAACGTTCCTGTAATTTTTCCTCTACCACCGCTCATACTAGTTCCACCAAGTGCAACTGCAGCAATCGCATCAAGCTCATATCCATCACCAAGTACAGGTTGTGCTGAATCCACACGAGAAATCATAATTAATCCTGCTAAAGCTGACATAAAACCTGATATTGAATATACTATCATTTTTGTTTTAGCAACATTAACACCTACTAAATTTGCACATTTAGCGTTGCTTCCTGTTGCATATATTTTTCTTCCAAATGTAGTTTTAGTTAACATAAACCAAAATGCTACCAAAGCTACAACTAGAATAATTGCAGGAATAGGAATATTAATTGCTCCTAATTCAATATTACCTTTTCCTAATCCTTTAAATAATGCTGCACCAGACTCACTTTCAATATTATAAGCAAGTCTTGAAATAGGTTTACCATCTGTAATAATCATTGCTAGTCCACGATAAGCTGTCATCGTAATCAACGTTGCAATAAATGGTTGTAGTCTTCCTTTTGCTACTAAGAAACCACTTACTAAACCAAGTAATGTACCTGCTACCAATGAAATAACAATTGCCCATATAGTTGCTACATCTAACATAATTAACTCAGCACATATAATTGCACTTAATGCAAATGTAGAACCAACAGATAAGTCTATACCATCTGATAAAATAACACATGTCATACCAAATGCAATAAGACCATTAAACGTTGCCTGACGTAATAAATTCAAAAAGTTACTAGCTGTTCTGAATTCTGGACTTATTACACTAAGCACTATTACTAATAATGCTAATGCTATAAAAGCTGCATATTCGCTTAAATAAGCTCCTAATTTCTTTTTATTTTCCATCTAAATTTCCTCCTGTCGCTAATGTCATTACCTTTGCTTGATCGGCTTCGCTAGCTTCAATAACACCTGTAATTCGACCCTCATGAACAACTACTATTCTATCGCTCATTCCAAGTATCTCAGGTAATTCTGACGAAACTAAAATAACAGCTACACCTTGTTTTGCCATATCATTAATTACGTTATAAATTTCTTTTTTAGCACCTATATCCACACCACGTGTAGGTTCATCTAAAATAAGAATCTTAGGCTCCGTTGCAATCCATTTTGAAAGTACAACTTTTTGTTGATTACCACCACTTAAGTTATTACATTCATGCTCTGGTCCTGTACATTTAATCTTAAACTCTTCTATACCCTTACCTACAACCTTTTTACTTTTATCCTTAGAGAGAACTGATTTATTAGATACTTTTCTAAGATTTGCTATCTCAATATTCTCACCTATTCCCTTTTCTAATAGCAAACCTTCAGTTTTACGGTCTTCTGTAATAAATCCAATTCCCGCTTTGATTGCATGTCTAGGGTTTTTAATAACCACCTCTTTCCCTTCAATAAAGATTTTTCCTGACTCAACTGGTAAATCACCAAATAAGGCTTTCATAATCTCCGTTCTACCAGCTCCCATAAGTCCTGAAAATCCTACAACTTCTCCTGCTTTCACATCAAAACTTACATCTTTAAATAGCTTTCCGCTAGTAAGTCCTTCAACTTTTAAAACTTCTTTTCCTATCTTAACATCACGTTTAGGAAATCTTTCGCCAATAGTTCGTCCAATCATCATTTGAACAATGTCGTCCATATTTATATCTTTTATATATTTTGTATCAATATATGTTCCATCACGAAGAACAGTTATACGATCACATAGTTCAAATATTTCTTCCATACGATGAGATATATAAACTATGGAAACACCCTTCTTTTGTAATGACTTAATTACTTCAAACAATACTTTTGTTTCACTTTGAGTTAACGCTGCTGTAGGCTCATCCATAATTAACACTTTTGCATCAACCATTAAAGCCTTACATATTTCAACCATCTGTTGTTGACCTACTGATAGCTCTGACATAGTAGCTGTAACAGGAATATTAACTCCCATTTTTTCCATCATTTCCTGTGCTTTTGCTATCATAGCTTTTTTATCACAAATTCCAAATTTCTTTGTAATTTCTTTTCCCATAAACAAGTTTTCTTCTACTGTCAAATCAAAAAGTACATTTAACTCTTGATATATAAATACAATTCCGGCTTTCTCTGCTTCTTGTGGGTTTTTATATACAACTTCTTGCCCATCAACTAGTACAGTTCCATCATCACGTGTATATACTCCTGTTAAAATCTTCATAAGTGTTGACTTTCCTGCACCATTTTCTCCCATAAGTGCATGAACTTCACCATCTTTTAATTCAAAGCCTGCATTTTTTAATACTTGATTAGTACCAAAAGACTTGTTTATGCCCTTCATCTCAATCTTCATCTTGTCAAATCTCCTTTCTAAACAGGCATCAATTAAGCAAATATACATCCTGATTGCAATATAATATTAGCATAAGGAGTTGTCTCACCAGTCCTAATAACCGCTCTACACTCATATGTCCTTTGTTTAAATTCTGTATGAGGTACATATTCTATCTCTATATCCTGACCATCAAACAATTCCTCAATTTGCTTAAGTACATCTTTGTTTTGCTCTTTAATTTCTTCTGCAAGAATAATTTTTTCAACCTTCATGTCCCCTACAACTGTTTCTAATGTTTTCATAAATGTCGGCTCACCAAATGCAAGGGCAAGGTCTATTCGTTCTACCTCCTCTGGAATTGGTAATCCACAGTCTCCTATAGCGATACAATCGGTATGTCCCATATAGGATAACACCCTAGATATATCACTATTAAGTATACCGCCTTTTTTCATAAAACCGCTCCTTTCTCTTTTTGAAAAATGGCTTATTTTTCTTGTTAATATGTTACTTTATATAATTAATTTTTATCAATTTCTAACTGATTTTTTCACGTACTCTCTGTGCCGTATATATCGACACAAAAAGGATAAAAAATTAATAACTTTTAATAATGATTTTAATAAGATTTTTGTATTAGCTTGATAGCTATTAAACCTATCAATATTGGCACTAGAAAAACAAGACTAAGGTCCTTGCAGAGCTTAATACCAACAAGCTCCCGTCCAAAGGACGGGAGCTAAACTAATTCCAGTTTTATGACATAATAATTATGATAATTGTTCTGCTTTTCCTAATAACTCATATAACAACTCTCTTGTTTTCTTAGCTTTTTCTTTATTTTGTTCACTAAGAGCTACACCTTCTTCTGTACTAGCTGTTACCTCTTCACTTGAAGCAGCAAGATTAGTTACATGTTTTTCTATCTCTCTATTGAATTCTACTACTTTATTAAGACTATGTGTTATATTTTCTACCACATTATCAACATCATTCATGCTTTCTTGCATAATGCTAAATTCCTGCATAGTCTCATCAATAGTATCATTTTCTTCATTAATTGACACAACAACATTACTTACAGCTTTTTGTGCCTTTACTGCATTACGCTCAAGTTTACTTGCTATCTCGTCTATTGCTACTGTAAGTTCGGATGTTTGATCTGCAAGTGTTCTTATCTCACCTGCTACAACAGCAAATCCCTTACCAGATTCACCTGCTCTAGCACTTTCAATAGATGCATTTAGTGATAATAAATTTGTTTGTTCTGATATATCTGCTATATTTTCAATTATTCTTTTTACTTGTTTTGCATTCTCAACAAATTCATTCATAACTTTTATAACTTCTTCGTTATCTTTAACTATTCCATTTGATTTTTTCTTTAACAAAACAAATGTATTCATACTTTTTTCTAAGCCTTTTTTAGAGTTAGTTGTAACATCTACTGCTTTACTTGCCTCACTAGATACTTTATCTATCATATCTATAACATTCGATGTCATAAGTGTTTGATTCTCAATACTTTCTGAATTATTCGCATTTCCTTCTGCAATATTTAAAAATACGTTTAATGCATTCACTGTTGCCTCTTCTAAATCATCCATTAAACTAGTTGTTTTTTTAGAACTGTTTTTTATATCTGTTCCTATTTGTAAAATCTGTTCTGCTAATTTGTCACTTTTCTCTTTTTCATTTTCTATTGCATCTAACTTTTCTTTATTAAATATTTTATTCAAATTAGATGCTCGATTTAATGCCACTGTATATACAACAAATAGTAATATTTCCATATTCATTACCCATATAGTATGCGTATCGTTTTGTGCAGTAGCATCATTAATAATACCCATTGCCCCTATAATATTCGCTATGTTAGCAAGTATACTTGCTATTATTAGAAGCTTTTTTTCATCAAATAATATATATATTGATAATAATGGAATTACTATTAATAATGCCCATACACTTCTAATAAACAATACTATACCAAAATAAGATGTAAAAAATTCTGCCAATACAATAACTTTAAATATTTTAGAATTAGGTTTTTTAAAAAATAATCCTATTACGATTGAAATAGTAACTATTAATAATATTACAAATGCATAGTAATATATAAGCTCTTTTTGCTCTCCTATAATCTTTGCCACACTTTTATAATGATGCTCAATAACTAATCCCATTACCAATGCAATTTTACAACTGATTGAATATTTTAATAATACAGAGTTACCCTTTACTTTAAAGTCACCATCTATTTTTCCTAATAATACATCTATACAAATTAGTACTATTGCTAAATCAGCTATCGCCACCATAAATCCCTTCGGAAATAAATTATTAATAATCAGCACAAATATCAATGTACTACTCACTATTCCTATTAATGATACACAAATCTTTGCATTTTTACTCATATCATCATTCCCTCTCTGTCACAAAAAACACTTTGTTTTTAGAAATATATTCTTTTATGATAAATATAAATATTATCACAAAACCTATATCGTTATATAACCCATTTAAATTTACCATTTTTTCTAAATTGTGCAATTATTTAATATATAATAAAATACTATTAATATCATTTATCTTTGTAAATCATATCAATAGTATTTTATTATACCGATTTCTTTATAATTTAGTTTTCTTCAAAATTTATTTCGTAATTATCTGGAACAACCTCTGCTAATATTCCCTTTATTAATTCCTTTGCATTCATATCTGCATATTCTATTACCCCCATATTCTCTGCTTGTTTTCTCGCCTCTTTTTCTGCAAGAGCTTGAGCATTATCAGAATCTTCTTTATCATCAAAATTAAATATTGCTACTTTTTCATTAAAATACTCTATTGAATCTGGTTTTATCTTAACCTCTTGAACTTCAGCTTTAGGAAGCGTAATCCATACCACACCCTTTTTATCTTTTTTAGGGTCAACAACTCTTGCTTTAACCTTTTTTAAATCTATACCTATTCTTGCTGTTGCTTCATAAATCATTGAAAAATCAGCTTTAGTCAAAACCGGTATACCTTTGTCATCATACTTAGCAAATCCTTGAAAATTAAGTTTTGCCGTAGTTAATTCACTTGATTTTGTAATAGTTGATAATACCATTTTATTAGTTAAAGTAGCCTCATCCTTATATGAAAAAAATCTTATATAAATAGCAATTGCAGCAACAACTATAACAATCAACAAAATCCCTAATACAGTCTTATTTAATAATATTTTTTTCAATAAGTTTTTTTTCTTAACCTTTTTGTTTTTCTCAACTTTATCTTCTTTTGAAACATCTAATTTCTTTTCTTCTGACATACCTTTATCCTCCAATTCCTTATCAATATAAAAAGCGTACATTTATTACTTCGGATAAATGTACGCCTTTTATTAAAAATTCTTTTTATTTCATTATGTACTTATTTTACTTTTATTAGAAATTAACATCTTCTCCATAGAAGCATGCTTTTAATAATTTTTCCATTTCTTCTTGTACTGGTTGTCTTGGGTTAGATCCTGTACAAG
>JAEIGA010017541.1_pt1 | contig 10911 bp, 7 predicted proteins | sample 9270691 | NCBI WGS metagenome assembly JAEIGA01 (sample SAMN17057246, study PRJNA624740) | gut metagenome | biome: biome; isolation source: fecal sample | host: Bos grunniens | place: China: Xizang | collected 2019 | reverse complement strand
GCCCTTTTATGGTATCAGTTTGATGAAATTTTAGCTGACGAGGACGAAGAAGAGGTTGCTGATGTTTATCGCCTTGTTGGAAACGTCCTTGAAACTTCGGGTTTTATCGATAACGACATCGATGCTATCTATATTAGAAACGATAAGACTATGGTCGACTACGAAGTAACTAAGATCTATGAAGCTTTTAGGCCTGAGTAATTATATTTAATAAGAAGAAAGGAAAAACACAAATTTTAAGGGTCTTTGTGGTCGCAGATACTGCATCGACCCTTAGAGTTTGCAGAAAGGGGGTAATGATGACTCTTGATAGAGATTATTTTGAGTATTTACTCTACCTTATGAGAGCAGATACCCCAGATTATGAAAGATATGTAAATCTTTTGTCTGAACTATACGATATTCCGTTCATTTATTCACATCCTATGGATGAAAACAGGGTAATTGATGCCCTTGATATGCGTCGAGAGTACCTTTTTGACCACGGATATGGCGTTAGAAAGAACAGGTTTATGGATAGGGACGTATCTGTCCTTGAAGTACTTGCAGCACTATCTCGCAGAATTGAGATTGAGGTTACCGGAGAGCCTGGTGATGACCATATTGAACAGTGGTTTTGGGTAATGCTTGGAAATTTAGGGTTGTTGTCAGAAGATGCTATCGACGATAGGGGCTTTATAAGGAATAAAGTAGATATTTGGATGACCAGATCTTATGACAAAAATGGCAACGGAAGTGCATTTCCGCTCCGAAAAACGACAACTGACCAAAGAGAAAACGACCTTTGGTATCAGGGACAACTGTATTTAAGCGAAAATTGGTCCTTTTAGTTGTCGTTTTTGCGGTTTGTTGTCACTTTTATTTGTAAAAATGACAAGCGCAAAGCCGCATGGTTGAGCCATTGTGTCACTTTGTCACTTTTTCTCATCTTATTAATAAAATAAAATAAAATATATAAAAATATATAAAAATATATAAATAGGAGAAAAAAAAGTGGCAAAACGACAAGTAGGCACAAAATTATATTTTGGAGGGAAATATGTTCGATTTTGTTACTATCAAGACAAAAGTGGATGATAAAAAGAAAACCATATCGGTTTATCCGTCTTTTAATGTCTGTGATTCAAAAGATCTGATGATAAAAGGTAAAGCGTTCTATGCAATCTGGGATGAACAAATCGGGATGTGGAGTACTAATGAAAGAAGAGCATGCACATTAATTGATCAGGAGACCATAGCAAGGGCTAAAGAACTTGAAGAAAAGAGACCTGATTATATTGTTAGTGCAACAACTCTGTTTAATTATGACTCTCGTAGATATACGAACTGGCAAAACTATTGCAAGGCTGTTCCCGATAGTTATAAACAACTTGATGAAAATGTAACATTTTTAAACGATAAGGTTAGAAAGGAGGATTATAGATCTAAGAGACTTAATTATGATATGGTAGATATCCCAACGCCTAATTATGATGAACTGATGAATACATTATATTCTGAGGAAGAACGTCGGAAAATAGAATGGGCAATTGGATCTGTCATAGCAGGGGATAATAAAAAGATTCAGAAGTTCTATGTTTTATATGGCGCACCTGGAACAGGTAAATCGACCCTTCTTATTATCATTGACAAATTATTTGATGGCTATACAGCAACATTTGATTCAAAAGCAATTGGAAATTCAAATGCAGCTTTTGCTCTCGAACCTTTTAAAGATAATCCGCTTGTTGCTATCGATGATGATGGAGATCTATATCGTATTGATGATAATACAAGAATCAACTCAATTGCATCTCATGAGAAACTTGTAGTTAATGAAAAGCACAAGAACACATATACAGCAAGATTCAACTCAACAATGTTTATAGGCACCAATAAGCCTGTAAGAATCACTGATGCCAAAAGCGGAGTTATAAGAAGACTTATTGATATTTCACCAACAGGTAATCTGGTTGACCAGAAAAAGTATGATGCCATAATGGAACAGATTGACTTTGAACTTTCCGGAATAGCGTATCATTGCTATGAAGTATATAAGTCACTGGGTAGAAGATATTACAATACCTATAAGCCAATTAACATGATTGGAATTACAAATGATTTCTATAACTTTGTTGAAGATAATCTTGATTTTTTCTTAGAGCATAGAGATGGCGTACAGCTTAAAAGAGTTTGGCAGTTTTATAAAGACTATTGTCTTGATGCCAATATACAATACCCATTTACTAAGAAAGCATTCAAAGAAGAACTTAAGAATTACTTTGATGAATTCCATGATAGGTTTAATGGCGAAAGAAATGTCTATAATGGTTTTCAATTTGATAAGTTTGAATATCAGTTTGAGCATGAGGAAGAAGATAACACTCCTTATGCTCTTTCTTTTGATTACACAGAATCAAGAATAGACCTTGAGTATGCAGATCAACCAGCCCAATATACCAACAAAGATGGTAAGCCTATAAAGAAATGGGACGAGGTCACAACAAAGTTATCGGATCTTGATCCACATCAGCTTCATTATGTTCTGATGCCAGATAACCACATTGTCATCGACTTTGATTTAAAGAACGAAAAAGGTGAGAAAGACTTTGAAAGGAATTTGGAAGCTGCTTCTAAGTTTCCACCAACCTATGCAGAGCTTTCTAAAAGTGGGGCGGGTATACACCTACATTATATTTACACAGGTGACCCGAAAGAACTTAGTAGTATCTATGCAGAAGATATTGAGGTAAAGGTATTTACCGGAAAGAGTAGTCTTCGTAGACGACTTACTAAGTGTAACAATTTACCAATAGCTAAAATTAGCTCTGGACTGCCGTTAAAGAAAGGAGACAAGTCTATGGTTAATTTCGAAGCAATGAAGAATGAGAAGCAGCTTAGAGGCCTCATTAAGAATTGTCTTGAGAAGAAACATCATGGTGCAACTAAGCCTGAGGTTGATTATATTTATGATAGCCTTGAAAAGGCATATGCATCAGGGATGAAGTATGATGTAACAGATTTAAGGCCATCAATAACAGCCTTTGCAAACAACTCAACAAATCAGTCACTTGCTTGCCTTAAGCTTGTAAGCAAGATGAAGTTTAAATCAGAGGAGCCTTCAGAGTCGATAGATGACAACGAGGCTCCTATTATATTCTTTGACTGTGAGGTATTCCCTAACTTGTTTATTATCTGCTGGAAGTTTGCAGGAGATAAGAAGAAGACGGTCAAGATGATTAATCCATCACCGGCTGAAGTTGAAGCACTCTTTAAGTTTAGAATGGTTGGCTTTAACTGCAGAAGATATGACAATCATATTCTCTATGCAAGGTCTATCGGATATACAAACGAGGAGCTCTTTACCTTATCAAGCAGAATAGTTGCAACTGATAAGAGAGAAGAAAATAGAAACTGTTTCTTTAGTGAAGCATACAATCTCTCTTACACAGATGTATATGACTACGCTGCTACAAAGCAGTCTCTTAAGAAATGGGAGATTGAACTTGGTATTCACCATGTTGAGAATGAGTATCCTTGGGACCAGCCGGTTGATGAGAGCCACTGGGAAGAGATTGCTGATTATTGTGTAAACGATGTAATTGCAACTGAGAAAGTTCATGAGCATCTTGAAGCAGACTTTAAGGCAAGACTTATATTAGCAAAGCTCTCTGGCCTTACTCCTAATGATACAACAAATAATCATACAACTAGACTGATTGTCGGTAAGGATAAGAACCCTCAGGATAAGTTTATCTATACAGACCTTTCAAAGGAGTTCAAAGGTTATCGCTATGATGAGCATGGAATTCCTAAAGAAGAGTATAAGGATGAGAAGCAGATTGTTAATGGCAAGTCAATCTTCATGGGTGAAGACCCGTCTGAAGGTGGATACGTATATGCTGAGCCAGGAATGTATACCAATGTTGCGCTTCTTGATGTAGCTTCTCTGCATCCATCAAGCGCAATTATATTAAAGGTATTTGGCGAGGAGTATACAAAGAACTTTGCAGAGCTTAAGCAGGTAAGAATTAACATCAAACACAAGGAGTATGACAAGGTTAAAGAGATGTTTGATGGAAAGCTTGCACCATATCTTACTAGTGATGAAGATGCAGATGCTCTTTCATATGCGCTTAAGATAGCAATTAACTCTGTATATGGTCTTACTTCAGCTAAGTTCCCAAATAAGCTTAAAGATCCAAGGAATGTAGATAACATTGTTGCTAAGCGTGGAGCACTCTTCATGATTAAACTCAAGAATGAAGTTCAGAAGAAAGGTTTTACTGTAGCTCACGTTAAGACAGACTCTATAAAGATTCCTAATGCTACACCTGAAATCATTCAGTTTGTTATGGACTTTGGTAAGAAATATGGATACGACTTTGAGCATGAGGCTACATATGAAAAGATGTGTCTTGTAAATGATGCAGTTTATATTGCCAAAGTTAGAGATGGTAAGCATGCAGGACAATGGACAGCAACTGGTGCTGAGTTCCAGATACCATTTGTATTCAAGGCTCTCTTTAGTCATGAGCCAATAGAGTTTAAGGATTACTGTGAAACTAAAGCAGTATCTAAGGGCTCATTATATTTGGATATGAATGAGAACCTTCCAGATGTAAGTAACTATGAGAAAGAACTGAGCAAATTAACTCATCATGAACTTGTAGATGGTACCGTTGCAAAATCTGTAGTGTACTCTACTGAAGAAATAAACAGAATAAATGAGCTTGAAGCTGAAATAGCCAAAGGGCACAACTATAAGTTTATCGGAAGAGTTGGAGAATTTGTTCCAATAGCTCCTGGTAAAGGTGGTGGAGTATTATATCGCGTAGCTGATGATAAGTACTATGCAGCAACTGGAACTAAGGGATACAGATGGCTTGATTCTGAAACAGTTAAAAACCTTAAATGGGAGAACAGGATTGATAATGAATACTTCAAGAAAGAAGTAGATGATGCTGTTGACCATATTAAAGAGTTTGGTGACTTTGAGTGGTTTGTATCGGATGACCCAGTACCACCAGTAAATGATCCTTGTTATATTCCAGATGGAGCACCTGAAGAAGTTCCATTTGATGAGTACGATAATTTTACAGCAATGAATAAGCCAGTATCGGCTTAATTGAAAGGAGACGTTATATTATGGCTAGAAACAATTTGACAATCGAGGATGCTAAAATCTTCTGGAAGAATTTCTCTGGAAGAGGAAGCACATACAATGCTGAGGGAAGCAGAAACTTCTGTGTAGAGATTGATCCAGAAACTGCAGAGGCTATGAAAGCTGATGGATGGAACATCAAGTACTCAAAGCCAAGAGAAGAAGGAGATGAACCTCAGCCTTATATTCAGGTTACAGTAAAGTATGGAGATTACCCTCCAAAGATTTATATGGTTACATCTAGAAATCAGACACTTCTTGATGAAGACACAGTTGGTGAACTTGATAGAGCAGAGATTGAGAAAGTTGACCTTATCATAAATGGTTTCTACTGGACAGTAAATGGAAAGAGTGGAATCAAAGCATACTGTAAGACTATGTATGTAACAATCGCTGAAGACTTTGGTGGGAGATATGCAAATATCCCAGAAGAGGATGAAGATCTTCCCTTTGGAGAATAATATGGTTAAACTTGCCGAGCACCAATTAGGTGCACTTAAAGATATGCATAATGGCTGCATACTAAGAGGTGATGTGGGCAGTGGCAAGTCAAGAACAGCACTCGCATACTATTATATTTCAGTATGTGGTGGCGGACTAAAGATAAATGATAAAGGGTCTCTAAAGGATATGAAAACTCCTAGAGACCTTTTTATTATTACTACTGCCAAGAAAAGAGATGACAGGAGCTGGTTCGATGAGCTGGCTCCTTTTTGTATTACAGAGAATTGTATTGATAATCCGTCTCATGTAAGAGTAACTGTTGATTCATGGAACAACATTAAGAAGTACATCAAGGTTGCAGGTGCGTTCTTTATATTTGATGAACAAAGAATTGTAGGTTCTGGAGCTTGGGTTAAAGCATTCTATAAGATTGCTGTCAAGAACCAGTGGATTCTTCTTACTGCAACGCCGGGTGATACATGGGCTGATTATATTCCTGTATTTGTAGCTAATGGCTTTTATAAGAATAAGACAGAATTTAACAATCGCCATGCTGTTTATTCAAGATATGCAAAGTATCCAAAGATAGAAAGATATGTCGATACTGGAATTCTTATAAAGTACAGAAGACAGATACTTGTGAATATGAAAGATAAGAGAGAAGCTCATGAGAACCATATCGAAGTCAACTGTGACTATAACAAACTTCTGTATAGAACAGTTAAGAAAGATAGATGGAATCCTTATGATAAAGAGCCAATCGCTGAGACCGGTAAGCTTTGCTACCTTGAAAGAAGAGTAGCCAATGAAGACCCAAGTCGAATAGTTGAAATGACTAAGCTCTTAGAGGACAACAGAAGAACAATTATATTCTATAACTTTGATTATGAGCTTGAGATTATCAGAAGGCTTTGTGAGAACATGCGTATACCATTTACTGAATGGAATGGGCATAAGCATGAACAACTTCCAGAAGGCGATGAATGGGCTTACCTTGTTCAGTATGCTGCAGGATGCGAAGCATGGAACTGTATCACGACTAACGTGATTATATTCTACTCTCAGAATTATTCATATAAAGTCATGAAGCAATCAGCTGGCCGAATCAACAGAATGAACACACCATACAAGGAATTATATTACTATCACCTTCGTAGTTATGCGCCAATAGACATGGCTATTAAGAGAGCATTATCTCTTAAGAAGAATTTTAACGAAAAATCATACTTAAACAGTTAAAAAAGGGTCGCAAAAAAAACATGCCATATTATAGAGAGAGAATAGAATATCGCATTTTGTTTGCATATTCTATCAGATTTTGGAGGGTCTATGAAGAAGTATAAGAAAGAGTCTGACTACCAGCATGACCTGATAGATAAGATTAAGAATAGATTCCCAGATGCGTTCGTTTTAAAGAACGATCCCTCTTATATTCAAGGCATCCCAGATTTAACTGTTCTATGGAAAGATAAATGGGCAACACTTGAGTGTAAGAAGTCAAAGAAAGATTGTGATAAGGACTTCACACCAAATCAACGTCTTTATGTACAGAAGATGAAGAGAATGTCGTTCAGCTCATTTATCTATCCTGAGAATGAACAGGAGGTATTGGATGCAATGGAACGATCATTCCAGGGAAGTTCCAGAAGGCGCACACGCGTTCTTCGGAGCAAGTAATTATCACTGGACAAATTATGATGAAGAAAAGATGGAAGCAACATATAGAAACCATCTTGCTACACTTGAGGGGACAGAAAAGCACGCATTCGCAGCACTGTGCATTGCACAAAGAAGAAAGATACAAGGCAGAGACACTCTTGCTAAGTATGTGAATGATGCTATTGGTTTTAAGATGGACCCTGAAGTCCCATTATATTACTCAGACAATTTCTTTGGCACAACTGATGCCATCAATTTTAGAAATCATCCTGATAAGGAATCAGAATTTAAATACTTTTTGAGGATACACGATTTAAAGACCGGTAAAGTCCCAGCAAAACTTAGACAGCTGGAAGTTTACGCGGCCTTTTTCTTTTTGGAATACAAGATTAAGCCTGAGGAAACAGAGATTGAACTGCGTATTTATCAGAATGATGACATTGTGATTGGAAATCCTACAGTAAAGGACATTAAGCCAATCATGAACAAAATTATATTGTTCGACAAGAGGATAGAAAAGATAAAGTTGGAGGGATAAGACCATGTCTGAGCTAATGCATTATGGAAGAAGCAAAAAAGATGGGGCTATTGTTGGCTCGGGCAGATATCCACTTGGATCTGGAGATGAGCCATACCAGCACGCAGATGGTTTTAATGTTCAAGTTAGTAAGTTAAAGAATTCGATTAATCCTGATACAGGAAAGAAGTATACAGAAAGAGAAATTGCTGAAAAGTTAGGAGTTTTTGATAACAAAGGAAATCCATCAGTTGTAACACTAAGAGCAAAAGTATCAATCGCTAAGAATGAACAGATGGCTGCAGCTCAGAGCTATGCTGTGAAACTTAAAGAGCATGGATATTCTAATACTGAAATTGGAAAAAGAATGGGCGTAAATGAATCCAATGTCAGGAACTATCTTAAAGCTTATGAAGAGCATAAGACAGATGTACTAACAAACATATCCAATACTCTTAAAGATAGCGTTGATAAAGATGGAAAGTACATTGACATTGGTCCTGGAACAGAGCTTGACATGGGAATTACTAGAACCAAGCTTACAACAGCAGTTGCGATGCTTCAGGAACAAGGTTATGAAAAGGTTGTAGTCCAGATTCCACAGATGGGATTACATCCAAATCAGAAGACTTATATTACTGTATTGGCGCCACCCGGAACAACTTATAAAGATGTTGTTAATAATATGACAAACATCAAGCCAATGGGTAAGAAGTTTGTTGAAAAGGGTGATGGACCAGCAGAAGAATTACACTATCCTGATGAAGTTAAATCAAGCAGGGTAATGATTAGATATGCTGAAGAAGGTGGAAAAGATAAAGATGGAGTTATTGAGCTTAGAAGAGGTGTAAGTGATTTAGACCTTGGAAAGAGTCAGTATGCTCAGGTAAGAATTAATGTCGATGGAACACATTACCTTAAAGGAATGGCAATGTATGCGGCAGATGATATGCCAAAAGGCGTCGATATTATATTCAATACCAATAAGCATCTTGGAACACCAGGCATAGCTAAAGAGCCAGGACAAAAAGAAGTCTTTAAGAAAATGGAAGATAAGAATGATCCTATCAATCCATTTGGCTCTACAATTGTAGCTCAAAGAGGAGCTCTTAATATTTGTAAAGAAGAGAGTGCATGGGACAATCAGAAAGATAGACTTGCATCTCAGTTTCTCTCTAAGCAATCACTTCAGCTTGCAAAGAGGCAGCTTAATTTAGCAGCAGCCAATAAGCAAGAAGAATTTGAAACAATAATGTCCATGACCAACCCTGCAATTAAGAAGAAACTTCTTATGGATTTTGCAGATGGATGTGACGCGGCAGCAGTTGAACTTCATGCAGCGGCTCTTCCAAGACAGTCATGGAAAGTTATACTTCCCATTTCTGATATGAAGGACAATGAAATTTATGCTCCTACATATAAGAATGGAGAGAAGGTTGTTCTTGTTCGTTATCCTCATGGAGGAATCTTTGAAATCCCTGAACTTACAGTAAACAATAAGCAAGCCACAGCAAATAAAGTTATGCATAATGCAATGGATGCTGTTGGAATTAATGCTAAGGTTGCTGAAAGATTATCAGGTGCAGACTTTGATGGTGATTCAGTTCTTGTTATCCCAACAAAAAATGTGAAGATAAGAACAACATCAGCTCTTGGTGGTCTTAAAGACTTTGATCCTAAAGAAAGTTATCCTGCTTATGAAGGAATGCCTAAGATGAAGGCACAGACTAAGCAGACTGAGATGGGTAAAGTATCAAACCTCATCACAGACATGACTCTTAAGGGTGCTACTTATGATGAAATTGCAAGAGCAGTTAGACATTCAATGGTTGTAATTGATGCAGAGAAGCATCACTTAAATTACAAGCAATCTGAAAAGGACAATGGTATTCAGCAGCTTAAGGATAAGTATCAAGATGGTGGTGGAGCATCCACATTAATCTCTCAAGCTAAAGGAAAGACATATGTAGATGCTAGGAAGCTCACCTATAAGATTGACAAGGAAACAGGTGAGAAGATCTTTGAGCCTATTAAAGACCTAACATACCAGCAGGTTAAGTACCATAAGGACCCCGAGACTGGTAAGAAGGTCTATGAATTCACAACTGATCCTGAAACAGGCAAAAGAGTTCCTGTATACACAGGTAAAGTGAAGACAAGGCAGACAACAACTACCAAGATGTATGAGGCAAAGGATGCCCATAAGCTCTCATCTGGTACCCCAATGGAAGAGGCATATGCGGACTATGCAAACACGATGAAATCCCTTGCGAATCAAGCAAGGAAAGCGTATGTCGACACACCGAATTTGGAGTACAATCCTTCAGCTAAGAAAGCTTATGCCAAAGAGGTAGAGTCTCTGAATGCTAAGCTAGCAATTGCACAGAAGAACGCACCAAGAGAAAGGCAAGCTCTTATTGTAGCAAATGCAAACTATGAAGCTAAGCTTGCAGCACATCCAGAATACAAGACCAATAATGAGAAGAAAAAGAAGATTAGAGGCCAGTCTATTCAGGATGCTCGTCAGCAAGTTGGTGCTCATAAAGAAAGAGTTAATATTGAGCCTCGTGAATGGGAAGCTATTCAAGCAGGTGCAATAACAAACAACAAGCTAGTTCAGATCTTAAACAATGCAGATTCAGATAAGTTAAAGCAGTTAGCAATGCCAAATAATCAAAGAACAGTAACAGATGCCAAAGTAGCACGAATGAAAGCAATGGCTACTTCTGGCTACTCACTCAAAGAGATTGCAGAAGCTGTTGGTGTTTCACCATCAACTGTTGCTAATCACATTTGATTGTGTTCATTGATTGTATTTCTATTGGCATCACTAACTGTTTGTTTTTTATTAGTCATCTGCATTCTATTCTATAGAAAGGAGAACTCATATGGATACTATAGGTATTATGACGGGGGATGACCCCATCACTTCAAATGAAATGATGCTTACAACAGTGGACAATCCATATGACCCTTTCGATGATTGGGATAATTGGCTTGCGTTTGATGAGCAACATGGTTACTTTACTTGTGGATTACTGGCTAGGCTTGCATTGACTTCAAACTCTTTAACAGAAGAAGCAAATGAATTAGCTATTAATCATGCAATTAAAGACATTTTGGATTTGTTTCCAACTTTGTATAAGGT
>JAEIGA010017540.1_pt1 | contig 10911 bp, 6 predicted proteins | sample 9270691 | NCBI WGS metagenome assembly JAEIGA01 (sample SAMN17057246, study PRJNA624740) | gut metagenome | biome: biome; isolation source: fecal sample | host: Bos grunniens | place: China: Xizang | collected 2019 | reverse complement strand
GGGGTCGCCCTCACGGATGCGGAGGGGGCGGCGAATTTCTTTGGGAATTACAATACGACCAAGGTCGTCAACTCTTCTGACAATGCCAGTGGCTTTCATATATCTATCTCCTTATTTTACAAATTACGATGCTATTATTTGTAAAGCCAGGGGATTTATACGCCTTGATTTCAGTCCTTTCTGCGAATATAATGATGACACCAAAATTGCAAGGAGAACATTATGATCAAAGCCGTATTTTTCGATGTGGACGGGACACTCCTTTCCCATACACAAAAAGCTGTTTCTAAAAGCACAAGAACTGCCCTGGACGCATTGGCACAAAAGGGAGTCCATTGCGTGGTTGCCACTGGGCGGCATATGTGCGAACTGGAGCAGCTTCCGCTGGACGGTTTGCGTTTCGATGGGTATATCACCCTCAACGGACAGCTTTCCCTGGATGCCCGGGGAGAAGTTCTGTCCAGCGCGCCCATTACAGGCGAAGACAAGGAATATCTGCTCCGCATTTTCCGGAACAATGTTATTCCCCTCGTTCTGGTGGAAAAAGACCGCATGTATATCAATTTCATCAATGAGCAGGTAAAATCTGCCCAGGAAGCAATCTCCACACCCTTGCCTGAGATCGGAGAATACACAGGAAACGAGCTGTACATGGCTGTGGCGTACCTGGACAAAGCACAGCAGCAGGAACTGGACGGGCTGCTTTCCAACTGCCGGATCACCCGGTGGAATCCCAATGCCATCGACATCATCGCCTCCGGCGGCGGAAAACAGGAAGGCATCCGGCAGTATCTGGAACTGAACCACATTCTGCTGGAAGAAACCATGGCCTTCGGAGACGGAGAAAACGATGTGGATATGTTGCGGTATGTAGGGATCGGCATAGCCATGGGAAACGCGGAAGCAGTTACCAAAGAAAATGCGGACTATATCACAGCTTCCGTGGACGATGACGGCATCTACAACGCGCTGGTCACTTTTAAGGTGATCGACTCTGAAGCGTAATAAAAATTTGACAGCGGCGTGGGATTCCACGCCGCTGCCTTTTTAAGGAAAGTTTAGTCCAAAATCATCTGGATGCCACGCTCCAGCTCAGATGCCTGCAGTGCACCTACTGCCTTTGCGATCACATAGCCTTCCGAATCGATGAAGAAGGTGGTTGGGAAAGAATTGACACCGTAAACCTGAGCGCCTTCCAGAGTAAAGTCATAGTATACGGGGAAAACATAGCCTTCCTGCCGGATGAATTCCATGGCACTGGTCAGGGTTTCATAGCCCGTCAGATTGACCATCAGGAAGTGGACTTTGCCATAGTACTGTAAGTACTTCCGGTTAAAGTCTGGCATCTCGTAGCGGCAAGGGCCGCACCAGCTTGCCCAGAAATTCAGCACGATGGGTTTTCCGAAGTAGTCGGACAGCTTTACGCGCTGACCACTGGAATTGTAGATCGTAAAGTCTATGGCTTTGGGTTCATCCCGCTCCATGGGAGGCTCCGTAGGTTCGACGGGAGGCTCGGTAGGTTCAACGGGAGGCTCCGTAGGCTCCACCGGGGGCTCCGTAGGTTCGACGGGAGGCTCGGTAGGTTCAACAGGAGGCTCCGTAGGTTCGACGGGAGGCTCCGTAGGTTCCACCGGGGGCTCCGTAGGTTCAACGGGAGGCTCCGTAGGTTCCACCGGGGGCTCGGTAGGTTCGATGGGAGGCTCCGTAGGTTCCACCGGGGGCTCGGTAGGTTTAACGGATGGCTCCGTCACCTGGGGATTCGTTTCTTGTGGTTCAGTTGCCTTGGGGAAATCGTCAATTAGCTCCTTTGGGTTGTTTTCCACCATCTGTTGCACAGGTGGTTTTTCCGTTGGCTCCGGAATTTTCGGTGTGCCCGGTCGGGCATTGAGGACAATGACACCGCCAAGGAGTACTACACTAGCCAGAACCGTGATGGTTCGGGTTATCTTTTTATTCATGGTATAAACCCTCCTAACAGTTTATTTTTTCTAATTGTAAAAAAATGGAGGGTTGGTTTCCGTGATATTGTCACATAAACCAATAATTCCTTTTGTAAATGCCCCATATTTTGCAATGTAGGATTGACTATCGTCTTCGCGGAGTATAGAATAAGAACACTATTTCCTTTTGCGAAATGAAATCCATACCGATTGGAGAATGGCATGGAAAAGCTCACTAGAAAATACGGTTTGCCCACAGCGATCTGCCTGGTCATCGGTACAGTTATCGGATCGGGCATCTTCTTCAAAGCGCAAAATGTGCTCAATGCTACCGGCGGCAACATGCCTCTGGGCATCGCAGCCTGGCTCATCACCGGCGCGCTCATGATCATCTGCTCTCTGCAGTTTGCCACCATGGCCAACAAGTACGAGCGCATCAACGGCGTTGTGGACTACGCGGAAGCCACCTGCGGCCGAAGCTATGCCTACTACCTGGCCTGGTTTATGATCCACATCTACTATCCCGGTATGACCTCTGTTCTGGCCTGGGTCTCTGCCCGGTATTTCGGTGTCCTCTTCGGCTGGGACATGACCGGTGCAAATGTAATACTAATGACAGGATTCTTTCTGATCCTCTCCTATACCGTCAACGCCCTGTCTCCCAAACTGGCAGGTAAGTTCCAGGTCAGCGCCACCGCAATTAAACTGGTCCCCATCGCTTTGGTGGCGATCGTCGGTACGGTGGCCGGTTTGACCAACGGCACCCTGACCGAAAATCTGAACAACATGGCCGGTCTGTCCGGCGGTGTCAGCGGTGGATTGTTTGCTGCCATCGTTTCCACTGTGTTCGCCTATGAAGGCTGGATCATCGCCACCTCCATCAATGCAGAACTGAAAAATCCCAAAAGAACTCTGCCTCTGGCTCTGGTGCTAGGCTCTGTGGTTGTAGTTGCCGCCTATGTGCTGTACTACATCGGCGTTGCAGGTGGCGCTTCCAACGAAGAGCTTATGAAAGAAGGCACCTTCGTTTCTCTTTTAAATCTTTTTGGTCCAGTTGGCGGCACCATTTTAAATGTATGTATCGTTATCTCCTGTCTGGGCACGCTCAACGGTTTGATGCTGGGTGCTACCCGTGGTATCTATGCCCTGGCAGCCCGTGGCGAAGGCCCCAAGCCCGAAATGTTTGCCCAGGTGGACAAGTCCAGCAACATGACAGTTAACTCCTCTGTGTACGGTCTGTGTCTGTGTGCTGTTTGGCTTGTGTATTTCTACGGTGCCAATCTGACCGAAGGCTGGTTTGGTCCGTTCAACTTTGACTCTTCAGAGTTGCCCATTATCACACTGTACGGCTTTTATATCCCCATGTTCATCCAGTGGATGCGCCATGAGAAAGATTTAGGTTTCGTCAAGCGCTATCTGCTGCCGATCCTGTCTCTCGGCGCCTGCATTTTCATGATTTTCTCCGCCATTTATGCGCACGGCGTGATCCCCTTTCAGGCTGCTCAGGCCGAAGGCCGCTTCGCGCTGCCGGTGCTGTTCTATATGATCCTCTTCGGTGTGATCATGCTCATCGGCCACTTCTTCTCCCCCCTCCATCGGCTGCGGAAGAGATAAACCGCAAAACAGCAAACCCGGCTGGAATCCCAGCCGGGTTTTTATAGTCGTGTCAACATAGATGAAGCAGCGCCCGGGTTTCCCCGGGCGCTTTGGTTATGCAGTTGGCACTTAGGAATTAGTTTTCCTTCTTCTTCAGAACCACCAGAGTAGCGCCGGAGATAGCCAGCAGGGCCACGACAGCGCCGATAGCGTCACCGGTGTCACTGGGCTCTTCGGGAATGACGGGTTCGGTGGGAGCCGGTTCGGTGGGAGCGGGTTCGGTGGGCTCTTCAGCAGCAACGGGAGCGATGCTCAGATTGCCGGACTCGTACTGGTCAGCGTAGCTGCCCCAGGTGGAGAACTTCTCAGCGTAGGAAACGTACTTTTCCATGCCCACATTCTTCAGATGGACAACACCGTTACCGGCATCTTCCAGAATCCACTCGCAAGCTTCGATGGCCTCGGGACCTACGTTGAAGGAGTTGTAGGTGCCCTTCATGTAGATGTAGCGGCCGTAGGAGTCCTGCATGGTGAACTTGCCATCGGCAGTATTGGTGATGGTGATGATGTCGGTGTCAGCAGGAGCGGCAGCGGAGCCGGCAGGAGCATAACCGTAGGTCTTGTCTTCCGCCAGAGCGGCGAAGGTCAGGTCGCCCCAGGAGATGATATACTGGCCATCTTCCACGGAAACGATAGCAGGAGCGGCTTCAGCAGGCTGCTCGGTGACTTCCACCTTGTAGTGGTAGTTGTTACCGCCAACGTTGCCAATGAAGTAGGTGCCAGCTTCTGCGATTTCCAGGGTGGAGATGCACAGAGCGTTCTTCTCCAGGCCAGCATTGGTCTGGGACAGAATCTCACCGGCGCCATTGTAGATGCCGATTTCACGGCCGACGTCACCGCAGCCCCACCAGATCTTCACGGTAGCGGGACCGGAAGTCTTGAACATGATGGCATTCAGAACACCGTCTTCAAACTTGGTGCTGGCGCCGTAGTGCAGACGCTGGGTGCAGGAGAAGCCGTCCTCGAAGAGCTTCTCGTTGCTATGGATCTGTGCCTTTGCACTCAGGAAAATAGTGAAATAGTTGTCAGTGCCACCTTCGATGGATTCACCGTCACCGGCTTCGCCCTTAGCGATAGCGGGCAGGGAACTGGCATCCAGGACATAGGTGTTTTCAGCTGCCAGAGCGTGCATAGGGATCACGGACAGAAGCAGCAGGCAGGCCAGTGCGATTGCCAGAATTCTAGCAGTCATTTTCATTTTATCTTTTCCTCCTGTTTTTTGATTGTTCGTAGTGCAAATTTTAGTTATTTTGCTATATAATAATATCGAATAATTGTCCCTCCGTCAATACCTGCGCAGGAAAATGTCCGTTTTTTACCTAAATTTTGTCATTTCGTCCTTGTGCGACTTTCTTTTCTGGACAAAGCCGACCTGGATATGGCATTTTTCGACAAAGTAGACAAAAAGCATTGCATCCATAATGCCATCATGATATATTATATACAAACTCCGGCGACCTCGTCGCCAAAGCAAATAAAGGAGGACTTCCCCATGAAAACAGGCACAGCAAAGCGCATCCTTGCCATGGTATTGGCGCTGATGTTGGTTGCTTCCGTGGTTCCTGCCACTGCCGCCGCCGTCACCTATATTCTGGACGCTGCAGAGCTTCAAACCTTTGAAGCGAATGCCAAGGCCGACGGTGACAGCACCAAGGCCGGCACGGACGAATTTTTTACCATCTTCTGGGCTGCCAAGAACAAAGTGCAGACCAATGAAAAGAGTTTCCCCGACGGCTTTTCCGGCACTAAGCGCATTCATTACGGTGCCAGCACCAAAATCGGCGAAACCATTTCCAGTGCCGTGATGTTCAAAGCACCCGGTGCCGCTACCGTGAAGATCTGGTGGGTCTGCGGTGACGTCGGCCGTGAAATCGGCATCTACAATGACCAAGGCGCTTTGGTCGCCCAGACCTCCGAGGCTTTGGAAAAGAACGCCGTGGCTGTTTCCACTTTGCAGATCCCCAATGCCGGCACCTACTATATCGGCAATGTGGGTGGCAGCAACTATCATTATAAAATTGAAGTGACCACCTCTGTTTCCAGCGGCAGCTCCTCTGACGGCAACTGGGGTTCTGTTGCCGATCCCGTCATCGTTTCCGCTGTCGATAACGGCGAAGGCGGCATTAAAGTCACCGTGGATGCCATCGTTGGCAGCAAGGGCGGCGACGAAGTCCGCATCACCATGATGGATGCACAGGGCAATGAGATCATTACCCGCAGATCCGTGCTGGAAAAGGCCCAGCATGCCTTGACCTTCACCCCCGAAGCCTCCGGCAAGTACATTTTCAAGGCGGTTCTGGCCAAGAAGGGTCAGCCCGACAAGGCTACTGTCCAGAATGTGACCGTTGATTTTGTCTATCCTCTGGCCGCTCCCAACCTCATCAGCGCCACCAGTGAAGGCGGTGGCAAGGTGAGCCTGGTTTGGAACGATGTCAAGGAAGCCACCGCTTATGAGGTCTACTGCAATGACTCTCTGGCCGGCTCCGCTGACGGCACCACCTATACCATCAGCGGCCTGAATGTGGGCGAAACCTACAAGTTCCATGTGGTGGCTGTCCGGGGCGATGACCGATCCAAGTCCAATGAGATCTCCGCCGAAGCCTCTGCCGAGGCCAAGCGGGTCTGGGGATTTACCTACTACGGCCCCTCCACCAATGCTGAGAGAAACGGCTACATCGGCTCTTTGAACGAGGATGGCTTTGTCACCGTGTATTCCGAAGGCGGCAAGGGCAAGATCGTTCCCGCCTCCGTGGACGGTCTGGCCTTCTACTACACCGCCGTTCCCGCAGAATATAACTTCACCCTGAAGGCTAAGGTCACCGTGGACTCCTGGACCTACTCCAACGGCCAGGACGGTTTCGGTCTGCTGGTGACCGACCGCTTAGGCCCCATCGGCGACTCTTCCAACTTCTGGAACAACCAGTACATGGCCGTTGCCACCAAGATCGAATACCGCTATGATGCCGAAGGCGACGAAGCTTATGCCATCAACGATCCCATCGCCGCCCAGTATCCCAAATATTCCATGAAGCTGGGCCTGGGCGCCATCGCCAAAACCGGTGTCACTCTAGATAATCTGGATAAATTCATCGACAATGACACCGACACCATCAATAAGCACTTCTCCTCCATTTCCCTCTCCCTTGAGCGGTCCGCCGGCTACTGGGAAATGCCCGCTGGTACCTACAATATCATCGGCAACTGCACCAACAAGACCGAAGAGGGTGTAGACAAGGGCATGTTGACGGAGATGATTCTCCAGATTCAGAAAAACAACACCGGCTATTTCATCACCTATTTCGACATCGACGGCAAGACCATCCTGGCTCAGCGGAAGTTCTACGGTGCCGACAGCCTGAATCAGCTGGATCCCGACTATGTGTACGCCGGTTTCTTCGCTGCCCGTAATGCCCGGGTCACCTTCTCCGATGTGGAATTCACCACTATCCTTGCCTCCGAAGACGCTCCCGCAGAAGAGCGCCCCATCACCAAAATCGAGCCCACCATTTCCATTTCCTCCGGCTCTTTCACCACCTCCGGCGAATACACCCTGCTGCTGGACACCAATGTCAGCGGTACTGTGCAGATCTCCGTTGACGGCAAGGTGATTGCCGATGCTGATCCCGTCACCGGCATGGTTCGTTTCGCCAAGGTTTTACCCCTGGAAAAGTACGGCTCCGTCCGCATCCAGCTGCGGTTCACCCCCGATCCCAACCAGGATTTGGGGCCCGACACCGCGCTGAGCAGCACCAATGCCGTATTTGAATCTCTGACCCTGACCTACAGCAAGGGCAACTACCACTCCAAAGCCATCTACGTTTCCCCCACCGGCCTGCCCAACAACAATGGCACCAAGGAGTATCCTTACGATATTTACACCGCTGTCAACAATGTGGTTCCCGGTCAGACCATCATACTCATGGAAGGCACCTACAAAATGCTCTCCTCCCTGAAGATCCAGCGCGGCATGGATGGTACTGCCGAAGAAATGATCCGCATGATTGCCGATCCCGAAGCTGCTTCCCGCCCGGTGATCGACTTCCAGAAGCTCCACACAGGCATTGTCCACGGCGGCGACTACTGGTACTTCTATGGCTTTGATGTGACCAATTCCGCCGACGGACAGAAGGGTTTCCAGGTTTCCGGCAACTACAATGTTCTGGACAACATCCACACCTACCGCAACGGCAACACCGGCATTCAGATCAGCCGCTATTCCGGCTCCGACCTGTTCCCCGACTGGCCCAGCTACAACCTGATCCTCAACTGCACCTCCTACTTTAACGCTGACCCCGGCTATGAAGATGCCGACGGCTTTGCGGCCAAGCTGACCTGTGGTGAAGGCAATGTCTTCGACGGCTGTGTGGCTTACAACAATGCCGACGACGGCTGGGATCTGTATGCCAAGGTAGAAACCGGCTCCATCGGCGCCGTCACTATCCGCAACTGCGTAGCCTACGCCAACGGTTTCCTGCCCGGCAGCACCAAGACCGGCAATGGCAACGGCTTTAAGATGGGCGGCGAAAGCCTCTCCGGCAAGCACGTTCTGGAAAACAGCTATGCCTTCTTCAATCTGGCCAAAGGCATTGACTCCAACAGCTGCCCGGACATCATCGTTCGCAACTGCGTCAGTTACAACAACGGTAGCTACAATGTGGCACTCTACACCAACAATGCCGCCAACACCAATTTCTTCGCCAGCGGCATCCTGTCCTTCAAGGACAGCTCCATCTCCCAGCTTCCCATGCTGCCCTCCGATGCCTTGACCAGAGGGGAAAACCTGAAGGGCAAGGGCAGCCAGGATGCCAGTCAGTACAACGGCGAAAGCAACTACTACTGGAACGGCACCACCTCAGTCAACAGCCAGGGAATCGCCATTTCCACCGAGGCTTTTGTCAGCCTGGAATTCAAAGAGATTACCCGCAACGAAGACGGTTCCATCAACATGCAAGGCTTCCTGGAGCTGACCGAAAAAGCCCCCGCAGGCAGCGGTGTTCCCGCCGGCAGCGGCACTGCATCGAATGTGCCTGTCCTGCAGCCCGAAGAAGAAGTGCACAACTTCTCCGAAGAGTGGTTCACCGAAGACGCCATCAACCACTGGAAGGAATGTGAATGTGGTGACAGAGGCCAGCTGGCTCCCCACACCCTGGAATGGATCATCGATAAGGAAGCCTCCCCCGACGCTCCCGGTCTGAAGCACCAGGAATGCACCGTCTGCGGCCATAAGAAGCCCGCCATCGAAACCTACTATGAGGCTCCCACCGAGCCCACTCAGCCCGCTCCCACTGAGCCTTCCGATCCTGCTCCCACTCAGCCAAAGCCCACAGAGCCTTCTGAACCTCAGCCCACCTCCAACGGTGGCCTGGTCTGGATCATCGTAGGTGTTGTAGTGGTTGCAGCCGCCGCTGTGATCTTCGTGATCCTGCAGAAAAAGAAGAAATCCTGACCATCCAAAATAAAAGCAAGGCCCTTTAGGGCCTTGTTTTTTATTCCTTTCTCCAGTACAATAAACAAAAAACCAAGGACGGTCTTTGCATGAAAAACGGCTATCAAAAAACCATTTATGCCTGCTTTGTCAGTTTCATTATCCAGGCCATCATCAACAATTTCGCGCCGCTGCTGTTTTTGACCTTCCAGAACGGCTACGGTATTTCCCTGTCCAGCATCTCTGCCCTGATCACCATCAATTTCTGTGTGCAGCTCACAGTAGATCTGTTGGCAGCTAAATTTGTGGATCGGATCGGCTATCGCTGCGCCATGCTCATCGCCCATGCCGCTTCTGCTCTAGGCCTTATCGGCATGGCCTTTCTGCCGGACATTCTGCCGCCCTTCCTGGGGCTGACCCTCAGCGTGTGCATCTACGCCATTGGTGGCGGCATTATCGAAGTGGTAAACAGCCCCATCGTGGAAGCCTGTCCCACGGAAAACAAGGAAGGTACCATGAGTCTGCTGCACTCCTTCTACTGCTGGGGTCATGTGGGTGTGGTGATTTTATCCACCCTGTTTTTCTGGATCTTTGGCATTGAGAATTGGAAATACATGGCCGTTTTGTGGGCAATGGTTCCGTTTCTCAACGGCATTGCTTTTCTAAAAGTGCCTATCGCCCCCATCATCGCCGAGGGCGAAACCGGCATGACCATGAAACAATTGCTGAAAATGCCCCTTTTCTGGGTGCTGTTTCTCATGATGCTCTGCTCCGGCGCCAGTGAACTGGGTATGAGCCAGTGGGCCTCCGCCTTTGCTGAGAAGGCGCTGCATATGCCCAAAGCCATCGGCGATCTGGCCGGTCCCTTGTCCTTCGCCATCTGCATGGGAACCGCCCGGGCAATCTACGCCAAATTCAGTGAGAAACTTCCCCTTGGCAAGTATATGGTGGGCTGCGCCGCGCTTTGCGCAGTCAGCTATCTGCTGGCCTGCCTGTCCGGAAATCCTGTACTTTCCTTCCTGGGCTGCGCCCTGTGCGGCTTTTCAGTCGGCATCATGTGGCCCGGCACGGTTTCCCTGGGTTCTGCCTCCATCCGCGGCGGCGGCACAGCCATGTTTGCCTTCTTCGCCCTGGCCGGCGATGTAGGCTGCTCTGCCGGCCCCACATTGGTTGGTCTTATATCCGACCGTTTTGACGGAGATTTGAAAAAGGGATTGCTTTTTGCCATTGTCTTCCCTGTTCTTCTGATTGCCGCCACACTGGCAAAGATGAAATTGGAAAGAAAAGAATAATAAAAGTCGGCCGCCCCGGTTTTCAGGGCGGCCGATCTTATTGTCTTAGAATTCGCACTTCTTGGCGATGTATTCCTTCAGCTCGCTGATGGGAATACGGACCTGCTCCATGGTATCGCGGTCACGGACAGTGACGCAATCGTCGGCAGGTGTGTTCTCGTCGCCCACGGTCTGGAAGTCCACGGTGATGCACAAAGGCGTACCGATCTCGTCCTCACGGCGGTAACGCTTGCCGATGGAGCCGGCATCGTCAAAGTCCACCATGAAGTCCTTACGCAGCTCGCGGTAGATTTCCTCGGCCTTGGGGCTCAGCTTCTTGGACAAGGGCAGAATGGCAGCCTTGAAGGGAGCCAGAGCCGGATGCAGGCGCAGCACGGTACGGACATCGGCATTGCCCTTCTTGTCATAGCCAACCACTTCCTCGTCGTAAGCTTCGCACAGGAAGGCCAGGGCCACACGGTCGCAGCCCAGAGAGGGCTCGATGACATAGGGGATGTAGTGCTCATTGCGCTCCTGATCGTAGTACTCCATATTCTTGCCGGAAGCCTCCTGATGGCGGCCAACGTCATAGTTGGTGCGGTCAGCAATGCCCCACAGT
>JAEIGA010017539.1_pt1 | contig 10911 bp, 21 predicted proteins | sample 9270691 | NCBI WGS metagenome assembly JAEIGA01 (sample SAMN17057246, study PRJNA624740) | gut metagenome | biome: biome; isolation source: fecal sample | host: Bos grunniens | place: China: Xizang | collected 2019 | reverse complement strand
TGCTGTCTCCCTTAACCCGGAGCACAAAATAATCCGTTGCAGGACGTCCACGCAGCCATGAGCGCGGAATGTCAATGCTGTCTCCTGTCCAGTCTTGATACGCTATATGGTCATATCCAGCGGCTACGTCTGCCATAACCGGGAATGACACAAACTCGTCTGTGGTAGACGGAGACGTGAACGAAGTTGATGGACGGCCACCGAGCAGAGCTTCGATCGGCATGTTTGTGTAGTCCTCAATGGCCGCTATGCTCCTATCGCTTGGCGCATATTTTCCGTTTCTCCACTGAGACAATGTAGCGCTTGATATACCAGTTCTTTCCACAAACTCTGATTTCGGAATCCCATTAGACGCAAGGTAGGCGTCGATCTGACGCGCCAATAGTTTTGAGTCAATATTTGCCATATAAACACCCCAAAATAAATTCTAAAAAAATTTTCAGAAGGGACTTGACAGGCTTTACGACTTAATGTATACTAAGTACAGCGGAATAAAAGTAAAGCTACCGCCAGCCCCCACTTAGCGCGGACTTAGAAGTGAAATTGATTTCTCCAAAATCATCATACTATAAGTTCCGCTTAATGTCAAGGCTTAATTTGGCGGACTGCCGCTGGGAAGGGAGGTGCAATATGAGCTTCAAAATTGAGCGAATCCGAGCAAACAAAAAGGCAGAAGAAGTAGCCGCTTTTATGGGGGTAAGCGTTACTGCCATTTCATGCTGGGAAAACGGTCGTTATCTTCCTATGGTGGATAAACTGCAAAGGCTTGCAGAGTATTACGGATGCACGACTGATTCCCTGCTCGAAGGGAACCCCGTGAAACCGAGGAAGAAGAAATGAGATCGTACCAAGACCAGTACCGCGACAAGCTCAATATGTTATATGAGCAGTTTGACGCGGGAAAACCCGGCAAGAAGCCTGTGTGCATTAGTGTCCCGCAGGCGGCACAGGCAATGGGCGTAGCAGCCCGGACATTGCGGGACGACCCGACATTCCCTGCGTTCTTTGTGGGGAAACACCGAAAAGTCTCTTTGGACAGTTTTGCCAGATGGCTTACAGACAAAGAGCGGAACAAATTTTGAAAAGGAGCATCACAATGAGCATTAAAGCAATCGAGATTAACGACATCCCCGGACGTGCATACAAGGACTGCAAGGTGCAGAAGGACATCTTTGAGTTCGTTAAGAGCGAGTGGCCTGCCTGCGAAGTGGACATTTCCGGCTACAAAAACGCAGAGAGCGCCAGACAGGCTTACAAGTCGTCGGCAGATCGTCTTGGTATTGCCATTATCCCGCTTTCCCGCAACGGCAGACTGTTTCTTATCCGCGACAACCAAACCGAAGAATAGAAGGAAGTAAACAAGCATGAAGAACGCCCCTTGCAAGCAAAACGGTCAAGATTGTCCTGATCGACAAGTTGGCTGTCATTCCAAGTGCGAAAAGTACAGGGAATGGAAGGAAATGGTCGAAAAGGCAAACGCGAACCGTTGTGCCTACAAGGAGACAGACATAAACGTGTGGGGCGGAAGGAAACGAAAAAAATGATTGGAACAAAAAAAGGGGCGTCGCCCGAAAGCGACGCCAGAAGGAAATATAACAACAGTAGTATAGCACCGAAGCATAGGCGTGTCAATGCAAGATTGGTGCGCTGCATTGCAGAATTTGCGTTCCACCTTCTTCTCGCTTTTCTCGGAGCGTTTGCCGTTGCAAGCTGGGCCGTTCCTGCCGCTTATGCGGAGCGCGGGTACAGCGCTGTAGGTGGAGAGTGGCTGCTTGTCGCTGTGACGTTTATCGCTGTCTTTTGGCTGTGTGAGGTTGTCAATGGCACTGATTGAAGAAACCTTGGAGGGCTACCGCGACAAGGTATATACCGCAATGGGGCGCTTGAAAACATTTGAGCCACAAGAAGGGTATCTTGTGGCCTTTAGCGGGGGAAAGGACAGTCAGTGCATCTATCACCTTGCAAAGATGGCTGGCGTGAAATTCGACGCACACTATACCGTTACCTCGGTTGATCCGCCAGAACTAATGCGATTTGTCCGAGACAATTATCCAGACGTGATTTGGGATCGTCAGTATTGGAATGACGACAAACCAGAGCATTACTACTCAGACGGCAGACCGAAGCAAGTGACGATGTGGAACTTGATTTCAACTTACGCAATTCCGCCGACGCGACACGTTAGATACTGTTGCACAGCTCTCAAAGAGCGAACTGGTGTCGGGCGTGTGGTTGTCACCGGCGTTCGCTGGGAAGAATCTACAAATCGTCGGGAATTGCACGGAATCGCTGACATTGTAACAGAAAGCAACAAGCTCCGTCGTCAGGCAAAGGCAGTTCCGTTGTCCAAAGAAAACCGCAAAGGCGGAATCGTCTTTATGGAGGACAACCGCCAAGCGAGGCAGATGGTCGAACAGTGCTACGCCAAGAACAAAACCACCGTCAATCCAATCGTAGACTGGACAGAAGAAGATGTGTGGGAGTTTTTGAACGAGCGCGTCAAGGTTTCGCATTGTGAGCTTTATGACGAAGGATTTACACGCATCGGATGCGTCGGTTGCCCTCTACAGTCGTCGCGTGGCATGAGACGAGACTTTGAGCGTTGGCCCCAATACAAGGAGCTTTATATCAAAGCCTTTGACAAAATGCTGCTTAACCGCCGCGACGACACGTTTTCCAACGGTCGTGAAGTGTTAGAGGACTGGATTAGGAGAACATAATGGAGCCTTACAGCGAACGTGAAATTGCAATCATGCAGCTCCAATTATGGGGCGAAATCAAAAAAAGGAGACACCATGAGTACAGTGACATTGAAACAACTATGGAGTCTTTCGGACTCGCCTTTAGTGGTGATGGACTCCGAGAGTGGGAAGATTTTGACGCATAGCTACAGCCCATCTCGCTATCCCGGCCTTGGAAGCCGCCCGGTTGTGAGACAGTTTGCCTGTGATGAAAAAAGCGTCGGAATTAAGGGAGACACATGGACTCACAACTACATCCACGCGGTAGTGGGGGTGTAATCTGTGAAACTGTTTATCGCATTGGTTGCGGCTGTCATTCTTTCGATCTCGTCAGTGAATAAAGCGGAAGCGAAGCGTACTACGCCGCTTTGGACACGCTGGGAGCATTTCATGGAAGAAGCCGCTTGGAACAGCATGTGCCTTGAAGCAGAGGAAGAAGAACCAGACCCGCAGGATTTGGAATACCTTGCAATCGTCATCTTCTGCGAGGTTGGCGCTGATGCTCAGAGCGACGAGACCCGCTACATGGTGGGTGACGTTGTATTGAACCGCGTGGCTGACAGCAGATTCCCAAACACCATATACGAAGTTCTTACGCAACGCGCTCAATATGGTCGGTTTTACTGGACAGACGTAGTTTGGCCGGAGCGGGCCAGCTATGCGGGAAACGCCCATGCAGTCGAGAGAGCGAGACGGATTGCCTACGATCTGTTGACGGACGCCTACCACAGCAAATTGTACGGCAACGGTTATATCTTCCAAGACAACCGCGTTCACGGAAAAGATAACATCTGGTCTGATGGCGTGTGTTTCGGGAGGTGACAGCATGGCCCAGTATAACGTTTCTGACTTCCCGCCAGAAGTCCAAAAGCAGATTATGGCGAAGCTGTCCGGTGAGAAGCCAAAACCACAGAAGCAAGAGCCGAAGGAATCCAAGTACCACAACGAAAAGGACAGTCGTGGAACAGTTAAGTTTGACTCCAAGAAAGAGGCGCGTCACTTTGACGAACTGATGCTGCGTCAGCAGGCGGGCGAAATCCGCAATCTAAAGCTGCAACCGGAGTTTACACTTCAAGAATCGTTTACGACGCTGGAAGGTACGCGGATCAACGCCATACGATACAGAGCAGATTTTAGCTACGAAGAACCCATACAGGACGAAACTGGGACTCACTGGGTATTGCGAATTATCGACGCCAAAGGTGTCAGAACTGACGTATATCGCATGAAGCGTAAGTGGTTCCGGGAAAAGTATGGCTTTGACATTATCGAGGTGTAGTTGACATGCCAAAAGCCAAGAAGAAAAAAGTCAATCCGCGCCGCCAACCGGCGACACAAGCGGACGTACAGCGTGAGACGCAAAAAGCGATTGATTTGGCGGTTATCCAGACGACCGCGATTTGCCTGAGTTCTGTGCGCGACGTTTTTGGCTTTGGCAAACTACGGATGCAGAGATTGTGGCGCTTGATCGAAAACCGATCAGAGGACGTTTACAACGGCAAGCAGCGAATCGAAGATTTTTTGCAGACATTGGAGGACGAGTGCGGAATACGCATCGTAAAGTAGCATGAGCTTGCAGAGAATTACCTTTGAAACCCGCGAAGATTGGCTGGTCGGACGCTCGGAACAAAACGGAATCGGCGGTAGCGAAGCGGCTGCGTCAATCGGACTTAGCCCGTGGCAGAGCCAGATTGACTTGTGGAAGCTCAAATCCTACCAAGCACAGCCGAGAGACTTGTCAGATAACGCCGCAATCCAGAAGGGCGTGACATGGGAACCGATACTCCGAGACCTTTTTCGCAAGACACATATCGAGTACATCGTAGAGCATCACCCTTACGACATTTTGTTTCAGTCTGAGCGTCCTTGGCTATTTGCAACCTTGGACGGCGAAGTAATCGAACGCGAGACAAACAGGCGCGGCGTTTTGGAGATAAAGACCGGTACGCCGAGCGGAAAAGCCGGATGGGAAAAGTGGAACAACGGCAACATGCCGCAACATTACTATTGCCAAGTGCTTCACGAGCTTATGGCTACCGGCTACGACTTCGTAAGGCTTTTTGCTTGCCTGTTTTCGATGGACGGCAGCTACACCATTAAGACCTACGAGATTGAGCGAGACGATGTAACCGATGACATGGCGTGGTTGCTGCAAAAGGAGTCCGAGTTTTGGGGCTATGTACAGCGCGGCATAATGCCGCCAATGACACTGACACTGTAAAGGAGAATGATATGGGAGCATTGGTCAATGAGCAGACCATGACACAAAAGGACATGGTTCTCCGCTATATGCGCGAGAACGGGAGCATCACGCAAGCCGAAGCCGCTTCTGAGCTGGGGTGTTTTCGGCTTGGGGCGCGGATATTTGACTTGAAACAAGATGGACATTCCATTCATTCAGTTTCGGAGAAACACAAGAACAGGTGGGGTCATACCGTGCGTTATGCGAGATATTTTCTGGAGGTAAATGAAAATGGAGTTTGAGATCACCACAGACCTTTCGCTTGTAAAAAACCAGCAGATTGAAGCAAACTTTGCGGCTGTTTCTGCATGGCTGGATGAGGAGCTTGCACCGTATCAGGGCATGGTTGTGCAGGCGGACATGATCTCTGCCGCTAAGACATACCGCGCAAATCTTCGCAAGGTTAAAGACAGGATTGAGCAGTATCGCAAAGAGGTGAAGAACGCCGTCCTTGTGCCTTACAACGAGTTTGAGCGAAAGGCAAAGATTCTGACCGGCAAGATTGACGCCGCAGTCGAGAACCTCGATAGCCAAGTCAAGGCCCACGAGGAAAAGGAAGCAAACGAAAAGATTGCGTCTCTCAAAGCGGATTACGATGCCTACGCAAACGATGAAATCAAAGAATATCTGACGTGGGAGCGCTTGTTTAATCCGAAGTGGGCGAACAAGGGCTACCGCGCAGAGGATGCCAAGCAGGAAATCGTCACCGCCCTTACCCGCACAGAACGTGATCTGTCTGCTATTCGCAGCATGGGCGGAGATAACGTGGCGTATTTGCTTGACACTTATCGGAATACGCTGGACATCAGTGAGGTAATCCGCAAAAACACGGAGATCAACGCAAGAAAAGCGATTGAAGCGCAGCGACAGCGCGAAGCAGAGGAACGCCGCGCCGCCGCAGAAGCAGAAGCACAGCGCAAAAAGATGATGGAGCAGGAAGAACCGGTTGCCGCTCCCGTTGTGGAAGAACCAGTCGATGACGAAAAGCTCTACACCGTGACTTTCTCTGTCACTTGCACGAAATCTCAGCTTGCCGCGCTGGGCCAGTTCCTAAAGAGCAACGGTATTATGTACAGGAGAGCGTGAGAACATGCGCACGATTGCGGAGCGGGCAAGCCGAGCTTGCTTGCCTTGGAACAGCGTAGACGCGGGGAAAGCAGTCAAATTTGAGTCTTTGCCGCAGCAAAAAATTGATATTTGCCTTATGTGTCCGCTCCACGCCGGATCGTGCGACCACTGTGACGGACATCGGACTGTCAAAAAAGATCGCGGCAGGCCGAGAGCAGAGGTAGATACCGAGCTTCTGCGCGAAATGATGAAACTCAAACGACCGAACACCGAAATATGTGCCGCGCTTGGAATAGGAAAAACCAAGCTGGCAGAAGAAAAACGTAAAATTTTGGAGGAAGCAAAATGAAAGTCCAAAACACTTTGGTTAAGAAAGAGAAACAGACGTTTTCCGCAGCGATTACCGGAGATAGCCTGCAAAACCTTATCAGAAAGTCTGTGGCAACACCGGAAGCGGCTGCACGATTTACCGGCTCTTTGATTTCCGCCGTGGCAGCTTCTGAACAGCTCAAACAGTGCAAACCGGCTACTGTTGTTGCGGCGGCTCTCCGTGGCGAGGGCATGGGGCTGACGCTGAACCGTGAATACCACCTGATACCGTTTGGAGATTCCTGTGCGTTTGTCATCGGCTACCGTGGCCTGATCTCTCTGTGCCTTGCAGGAAACGACGTATCTGATATGGATGTCGTGGAAGTCCGCGAAGGTGAGTATGCGGGACGGGACAAGAGAACTAAGCGCCCAATCTTTGATTTCAGCGTATACGAAACCGACGAAGAAGCAAACGAGCATCCTGTAATCGGCTACATGAGCTATGTGGAAATGCGGGACGGATTCTTTCGGTCGGAGTATATGTCTATCCAAGACATTCTCAAACACGCCGCCAGATACAGCAAGGCTTTCAGCATCGAGAAGTTTAACAAACTCCAGAACGGCGAACTGACGCCGCAGGAAGCTGAGAAATTGCAGAACGGCTCTCCGTGGTACGGCAATTTTGAGGCTATGTGCAGAAAGACCGTACTGCGCAAACTCTTGAATAGCGGTTTTGTCCGCCTTGCAAACAGCGCCAGCGTCCGCGAAGCGATTACCTACGACACCGACGTGGAAGAAAATATCATTCCTGCTCTTGACGTTTCTCCCGCAGACGACGTTATCCAGTCCACCGGCGAAGTCGTAGAGACTGTCGAAGCGGAACTGGTCGAGGAACCCGTAGAAGCGTCTGGTGCGTCGCAGAGCGATTTTGATGTACAGCCTGTCGAGGATATGCCGGAGCCGCAAAAGCCCGCAAAACGCGGACGGAAGCCGCGCAGAGAAGAACCCGTGCAGGAAGCTGAGACTGAGGACGAAGTTCTGATGGACTTTTTTGGTGACGAAGCATGAGTATCTTTCACGCAAAAGAGAAAGACGGTACGATAAACGTCATCGTCTGCGGCAAGGTATCACGGGAGCCGCAAGTGAAGTCCGGCAGCAAAGGGAACCGCATCCAGTTCTCCGTTGCCTATGGGAAGCAGAAGTACATGGACTGCGAGGCATGGGAAGATAGCACCGCTGGCGACATGGCCGGTTGCCTTGAAAAAGGCGACGTTGTGCTGGTATCTGGAACACATCGGAGTTGGGAGTATAACGGGAAAGAGTACCAGTGCGTCACGGTTGACTTCCTGATTCCGATGTCCATGCCAGACGTACAAGCTATCGCTCCAGCTCCCGCTCCAGAATCGAAGCCTGCGACGAACGGAAACTACAAGTCCGGGAAGTTCTCAGACTTGGACGAAGATTCCGAGGATGACGACGATCTCCCTTTTGATTCCGGGGTTACGCCTCCCGTGACAAAAGGCGAAGAAAGGGGTACACCATGAGTTCAAATGTCGGCGGGTACATTCGTGGCCCGTGGTGGCGTTATGCCACGGATAACGAGCTGAATACGCGCAGATGCTTTGTCATTGCGTGGGGGCAGATAGTCCAGAAGCCCGTCGATAAGGTCAACATAAACAACACGCGCTCCGTCCAGTTTGTAATCAAGACTGGGCGGGGCGCGGGAAGGAACGAAAAGCACCTTGCCTGTATCTGCTACGGAGACACGCTTACAGCCGTCGTTATGAGAGCTATGGAGAAAGGCGACATCGTATTTGTATGCGGACAGTGGTACGAGCTATCCTATAAAAACAAGAAGGGCGAATCCAAAATGCGGTACGAAGCCCGTATCAACTTCATCATTCCACTGGGGCTGATCCACTATCTGTTGGAGCTGTACGTTACAGACAGCATACAGGCCCTTGTGGAAGCGTATCGCAACGCTGACGCAGACGTGTGGGAGAGCGACTACTGGCAGGATGGTGACGAAGAATAGGGAGCTACATTATGGGAGAACGAAAGGAAATTTCAAAAACACTTCGATTTGAAGTATTTAAGCGTGATTCATTCAAGTGCCAATACTGCGGAAGAACGCCGCCAGAAGTGATATTGGAGGTTGACCATATTGTTCCTGTCGCTGATGGTGGAGATAACGACCCGTTAAACCTTATCACTTCATGTCGGGACTGTAATCGCGGAAAGCGGGACAAGCGACTGGACGATAATACCGCTATAGAAAGGCAACGCAACCAGCTCGAAACTGTGAACTCAATGCGAGAGCAAACCGAAATGATGATCGAGTGGAAACAGAACCTCATGGAGCTGGAAGAAAAGCAGACCGGCGCAATAGAGAGCTGCATCAAAAACGGATTCTATTGGTTTAACGGTTTCAATCAGCGGCAAAGAAACAAAATCAAAACTTTAATCCGTCAATTTGGCTTTTCCGAAGTATACGACGCAACGATAATTTCGGTTGATCGGTATTCCAGCTTGTCGGACGCCATAGAGAAGATTGGAGGTATTTGCTACAACAGAAAGAAACAACGTCTGGAAGCAGAGCGAGATTTTTTGTGAAAGGCAACATTCATTATGCCAAACAGAATAATCAAAGAGAGCATCAGAACAAGCAAAAGCGTGAACTCTCTTTCGGATTTTCAGTTTCGGCTTTGGCTATATCTCATTACTTACGTTGACGATTTTGGGAGAGGAAGCGCAGACCCGGACATCATCAAGGGGTTTGTCTTCCCGAAAAGAAAGAGCGTAACAGAACAACAGATTCAGAGGACGCTTGACGAATTGGCGACTGCTGGCATGATTATTCTCTACAAAGTAGACGGAGAATCGTTCCTGTATTTTCCAAATTGGGACAAGCATCAAAGAATCCAAACGAAACGCTCAAAGTTTCCGTCGCCACCAGAAGATAATGATACTTCACGGTATTCCACGGTGAGTCACGGTGATTCACCGACTGAATCCGAATCCAATCCGAATCCAAATCCGAACTATAATCCGAATCCAGAATCCAAATCCGAATCCGACGCGCACGGGCGCGAGGGCGCTTTTGATCTGTTTTGGGAAGCATACCCCAAAAAAACGGGGAAGCAAGAAGCCAGAAAAGCGTTCAAGCGTGTCAATGTGCCAGTACAGACGCTTATCGACGCAATCGAAAAGCAAAAGACGTGGAGTCAGTGGCAGCGGGATAACGGGCAGTACATTCCAAATCCTTCCACATGGCTGAATCAAGGCCGGTGGGAGGACGAGGAATACCATACTGGAACTACTGGACGAAAAACAACCGAGATAGTATACAAGGGAGGAGATTTTTTTGACGATTGAGCAGTCAATACTTTCCTTGGGACAAGCCGTAACGGCATCTTTGCAAAACGGTGCAGATACTTACGAGCAGGATGGCTTGTTATACTGCGCAAAGTGCAACACTCCACTACAGGCATGGGTTAAGGGGCCACCGGACAAAACAGGAGACCGCAAGCTGGTTCTGATGCCTGTCCGGTGTGACTGCATAAAAGAGCGGGCGCGTCTGGAAGAAGCCAAGGCACGGCAATCAGAATTTGAACGCAATATGATCGAGTTTCGCCGCACCATCGGCATGGTGGATTGTGATGCTACGTTTGAGATGGATAATAGCGAACGCGGGAAAATCTCGACGCTATGCCGTAAATACGTCCGAAAATGGGAAAACATGCGAAACAACAATCTTGGCATCCTTTTCTATGGTTCCAAGGGAACCGGAAAGACGTTTTACGCTCAGTGCATTGTAAACGCACTGGCTGACAAAGGTGTTATGACGGGATTTGCTAAGACGTCGGAGCTTATCTTGAAGATGCAGGAAACCGATGACAAGAGCGAATTGCTATATGCCGTCAGAGCATTTTCCTTGCTTGTAATTGACGATCTTGGGACGCAGCGAGAAACGTCGTTTGGCTATGAAACGTTATATAACCTGATCGACGCGAGATACGAAGCCAAAAAACCGACCATTGTGACAACGAACCTTGATCTGACTGACATGAAGAATGAGCCGGACATCTACCGAAGCCGTATTTATGACCGCGTGATACAGATGTGTCCTATCGCAATCGAAATGAGCGGAGACAGCATCCGATTGCAGGACGCAGAAGCGAGAAAACAGCAAGCAAGAGACTTTATGCGCAGCGAAGATTAGCAGCCAGTCAAGGGGGAACGTGCAAGAATGAAAGAATTTCCGGTAGGGCCGCAAGGATTCGGCCAACGCTTACAATGGCTGCGCGAGAAGAAACGTATAAGCCGACGTGTGTTGGCAGATTTTGTCGCCAGCTCCAAAAACTCGATTACACGTTATGAGAGGGGAGAGCGACTACCGGACATAGCAACAGCGTCACGAATAGCGGACTATTTTGAAGTCACCCTTGACTGGCTGATAGGCTACGAAACCTACGAAAACTGGCCGGGAAAATAAAAAATATTGGGTCGTGAACCCCATTCGGGGCCACGGCCTTGTTTTTTTGTGATACT
>JAEIGA010017538.1_pt1 | contig 10911 bp, 11 predicted proteins | sample 9270691 | NCBI WGS metagenome assembly JAEIGA01 (sample SAMN17057246, study PRJNA624740) | gut metagenome | biome: biome; isolation source: fecal sample | host: Bos grunniens | place: China: Xizang | collected 2019 | reverse complement strand
TATTGCGTTGAAAGTGCTACCATTACCGCAATTCCAATATATTATTTAGAGCCAAATACAAGAATTCATTTATATGATAAAGATACTAATTTAGACGGTGATTATATCGCAAGTAAGATTACACTACCATTAGCATATAATGGAACTATGAGCATCACGGCAACTAAAGCCGCAGAAAATTTATATTAATAAAGGGGGAGAATGAATGAAACAAATTATGCAATTTAGATATGAGGGTTTTTAGCATGAGAATAATTACCCAAAATATTCTGATTATAATCAAAAATTATGTCGAGGTAATATTTTTAGTGATTATCCGCTAGTATCGTAGTTGGGCATTCAAGGACCTCCTGGAATGAGATTTTATTTAAATCGTGGCAGTGACCCAATTACAATTGGAAAAACTGGTATTTATGAATTAGATTTAGAAAATATTGGACGTATTTTTGCTATTCGTTTTAATGAATAGGATTTAGAAGAATTGGTATAGGCCACTGATTCTCGACTATTAGTTGATATAGTATATAATGGAGGTTAATAAGGTATGAGTTTTTATGGAAATGTTTTTCAAGAATTGACTAATGCTTTTGCCTCTTTTATTATTTAGACTCAATTTAATAACGCAACTGCTAAAGTCGTTTTAGAAGCGCTGGGAACAGGAGGAGAAATTACTTTTGCTCCTGGTAATTAGTGGATTGAATTAGGAGCAGACGCAGATAATTATATTTGCTCTATTCATCATAAGCCAATTGATACAAATAGGGAAGGAAGCACAATTACGCCTTTTGGTAAAGCTGCGGCCGCAGATACTGGAACGCCCATTGAATTTGCTGCGGGTGATATTGTAAAAGTTCCTAATTTTAAATATGATGAGGCTGGCCATATAATTGGCACAAACGGTTATTCATTGTATAAATTACCAATTAATGAAACCGAATCAAATATTCAAGATTTAATGGATAGAATGGTTGTTATTGAAGAGGCTGAAAGTTTATAGAATACTACCATTGAAGAATTTAAATCCACTGTTGAGTCTCACACTACAACGCTTGAAGATTTGGGAGAGCGTATGGGTGTTGTTGAAGAATTAGGTCCAAAAGTAGAGGTTTTAGAAAAATTAACCGAAGAGGTGGACGGGCTTTTAGGAGAGCGAACAACAATGACTCAAGATGCTGATTTAACAATGACTGCTGTTATAGGTGATTTTGATACTATGGTAAAAGATTTAAAATATACAAGCATCTGTGACGGTCTTACGACTACAACTGCTATGATTAATGGTACTAATATGACAGTTAATAATAATTCACTAGCGACTAAATTGGCATTATAGAAATTATGTGAAGCTTTGGCTGAATATAATATAACAATAGACGATTCTGCTTTGTGGCAGATATAATCACGGGCAAAGATAGTTAATTCTTTTTTTATAATTTTTATATTTCTTTAGAGAAGGATAATTATTATGAGAGGTTATTCTTTATATAATAACCTCTCATTTTTATTTTATCTAATAAGATAGAAAGGAGAAAATAAAAATGTTAATTGATGGATGTAGATTTAATCCGGTTCAATGTACGGAAGAAATTTTAGACACATTAACTCCTTAGGAAGGCTCTTTGTATTTTACAACTGACTCTAAGAAGATTTATCTTGGGAAAAATAACAACAAAATTTTAATGTATGATAAATTTAATTTTTATTATGCTACTAAACTTGTAGTTTATGAAGATACTGGCATGATGCCTGACCCCAATGTAACTTTTGAGTATGATGAAATACTTAATTCTAAGTTTATTCAAGTTAATGATTTAATTTTAAACATTGGTACTGAAGAAGCTCAAGATGGTTGTTTTTATCGAGTTGTGAAAATTGAAGATGACTTAATTGAAACACTACGTATTACTATGAGAGGCGGCGGTGGCGGTTTTGGCGACACTGGAAGTTCTGATGTCGTAGGTAAGCCAACATTTACAATCCCTCACAAATACCCCAGTAGTTTATTACATATTTCTAGTACATCAGATAAAGCACAAATTGGTTTTTAGGCTAATAGTTCTGATCCAATTGGAAACTATATTACTAGAATAGAAGGTAGTTTTTCCAATGATGTTGATGACCAAGATAGTAAATTCTTTACTCTTGAAAATCTAATGCATCCTATTGGAGTGGATTACTATGTTGATTTGGTTCCGTATCTGGACCGCATTAAACAACAATTAAATCCAAAAGATAATACAACAAAAATTTATTTACATATTTACGATGCTTATGATGAGAAGCCCAAGAAGCCTTATTATGATATTAAAATTGTTGAATTAAGAGCAACCACTACTGAATCCAGTATGTTGTCTGACGTAGGCGGAGTATGTTTATATGACTTAATTCCGAGCGGTTCCAATGCTTTAACTCGCTATGGGGCAAAATTTGAATATTATAATTCTAAAGGCCAATTAGCATATAGTCAAGAAAAAAATGTTCCCGCAAGTAGCTTTAATACAGCGGTTACTTTTGAATTAGCACAAGATTCTTTGCCCAATGGAGTATATTCTCTTAGAGTTTCTTTAATTGGTTACATTGGAGCAACTGCTATTACAAGTAACACTTTGACTCATACTTTGATTCATTAGGTAGAAGATGGAGACCCCCTCTTAGGCGTTGTATTACCTTCTAAGTTTGAACAATATGCTGATTTTAAAATTGAATATTTATTAGCGTATGGATCTTCTATTAAACCATATAACATGGAAGTAAGATTGAATGATAAATTAATTACAACTGAATCAGTTGTAAGTGGAGTCTTAGATGAATATACTTTATCTATTGATTCTGAGGGTCAATATACTTTATCCTTTATTATTGATGCATTAAATATTAATGAAGTTTATACAATTAACGTTGACCGATATAATGGAACATTACCAGTAATTCAAACTGATGATGTTACGTTAATGACTTATTTATCTCCAAAGGGAAGAACAAATAATGCTATTGATAAAAATACGTGGTCTAATGTTAAAAATAGTGACCAAAAAGCCATTTTGTCTAATTTTTATTATCGAGACATTAATGGTTGGTTAAAGGATGATAATGATGTAGATTATTTAAAGTTATCTCAAGGTGCTTCATTAGTTTATAATGCTCAGTCTCCATTTAATGGCAATCCTGACGTAGATGGATTAACTATTGAACTAGATTTTAAATTGTCTGGTGTTTATGATTATAACGAGCCTTTTATTGAATGTATTACTCGTTATAATGATGGAGCAATTAAAACTGGTTTTATTGTCGACGGCAACGCTTTTACTTATTACCTAGACGGTAAAGAAGTATTTTCTCTGCATATGGTTACTGAGGAGCGTATTAGAATAAGCCAAGTAATTTCTCCGTCTCAGCTATTGGGTTTGACTTATTTAAATGGTATAGTTTCTAAGATTTTTACATACGAGAAAAGTGATAATTAGTTTGGTAATAATCCACAAAAACCTGCTTATTTATCAATTAACTCTAAGGGCGGTCAAATTCATATCTACGGAATTAGATTCTATTCGACTGATTTAGCTACTCAAAAAATTCTTCGAAATTATCAAGCAACTTTAGATACCTTGGAAATGAGAGAACTTAATTATCAAGATAATGATATTTTTACTGAGTTCGGTACTATTGATGTTGACCTGCTTAATAAAAATGGCTATGAGTGGGAAATTCCCTATGTAAAAATTGTTGGCGGCTATAGTATCATCAAAGACGAAGATACTGGAGATATGATTATGGCACCTGCCGCAGGTAATGAAACAAGATTACCAACTGGTAAGGAAGATTATCGTGCTATTAACATTGAAATGCATTATCCTAAATATGACCCTGTTACTGGAAAGAATTTATATTTTAAAGATTATGAAGATTTTTCATTTGTTAGTGAATTTGGAGATTCTGGTTTAGATGTTACTAATGCATTTGATAAAACAATGACGAAGGGTGCTTGGATGTATGCCCAAGGTACTTCATCAATGGTCTACCCTGTTAAAAACCTACGTGTTAAGACTAAAGGTAGTGATTTTAAATTTACTGTGCGTCCAGATTTGGATAAAGTTAAATTGGTTTGTTTTAAAGCTGACTACATGGAATCTTCTGGCTCTCACAATACAGGTGCTTCAAATTATATTGATAATATTGTTTATAAGTTCTCAGGTTTAAAGACTCCTGGACAAAAACATTTTAGTGATAAAAATATTGTTACTTGTATTAAAGGCCACCCTTGTGTTATCTTCTGGAGTCCGACTGGTAAAGAAAATACTTTCCAATTTGTTGGTAAATATAATTTCAACCTAGATAAAGGCACTCCTGAGCCTTTTGGTTTTATGGAAGATAAGAACGATCCTAAATTCGGTCACTTAACTGATGAAAATGGCGAGTTGGTTCTTGATGAAAGTGGAAAACCTCAAAACTCTATTTATTGTTTTGAATTCTTAGACAATATCGAAAAAGTATGTAACTTTACTAGCGATAAATGGTCTACATATGAAGGCTATGATGCCACAACGCATGAAGAAGGCATGGTCTATGAAACGAATAATAAGACCGAAGCCGAGCGCTATTATGATACTTGGTACTCAAAACGCAAAAATGAAAAGGGCAAAATTGTTACTGGATGGCAACTTGGTTTTGAATCAAGATATCCAGAAGACAAAGAGGGCGATCATGATGCTGATACATTGCGCGAGCTTGCCGCGTGGATAAATGACACTTATGCTTTAGAGCAAACTAGTGGACGGGCGGCCGCAATTAAGAAATTCAAAGATGAATATTGGAAATATTTAGATGAAGATTTTACTATTGCTTATTATGTAATCACTGAGGCTCTGTTAATGATGGATTCTCGTGTTAAGAACATGATGATTGCGACATGGGGTAAGGAATGGCGCTATTTATTAAACGATGGTACAGTTACATCTAAGCGTCCAGATGATGAGAGTAAAATTAAAGCTTCTCACTTTGGTTTTATTTGGTATCCAATTTTCTATGATATGGATACTATGCTTGGTCTAAATAATATCGGTAATCGTGTTTTTGAATACTATGATGATGATTCTCGTAAAATTTATAATGGCGATACAATTCTATGGTATTTCGTAAGAGATGCTTTGCCTGAACAAATTGCTAATTATTATCGTCTTTTGGAAAGCAAGTCTGTTATGTCCAAATAGATTATTTTACCATGTTTTAGTGATAATCAAGGTACTTTAGCTAATGAAGCCTTCTATAACGAGGACGCAAAATATAAGTATATTACTCCTTATTTGTTAAAGCATGCTGGTGTTAAGTTAGACGCTGCACAGGGTAGCCGTGAATTAGATCGTGATTACTTTATTACTAACAGATTAAATTATTTAAATGGTAAATATGGTACAGAAAGCCATCAAGAAAAAGATTGCCTAGAGTATCGTATGACCTACTTAAAGAAGATTGAAAATCCTGTTACTGAAGAAGATATTAAAATTAATAAATCGCTTGAGGCAGTTCCGCCATCTGGTAAATTTACTTTAACTTCAGCTCGCACTTGTTATGCTGGCGCTAAAGTTGGTGCTACATTTGCTAATAGAAAATTTGAAGGAGAACAAACATTATCTATTGATATTGATGTTAGTTCTGCGGATGGCTCTGAAACTTATATTACTGGTATTAGTAGTATTGCAGAAATTGAATCTCTGGCAGATAAATATCCCTATGGTTTTAACTTCAATGGTCTTGCTGGATCACCTGTTCGTAAATTGATTTTGGGAGATCATAATAAAGATTATTATAACCCAAATTTGTCAAATGACGTTATTGCTTTTGACTTATCTATGGTAACTTATCTGGAAGAGTTCAATATGGAGAATTGTAGTACTTACAATAAGGGTTTAAACTTTGCTGCAAAGAATGCCGAATATGACTCTTTTGGTAATTTAATTAGTGTTGCTACTACTGGCTGCAATAATCTTAAGACTATTAATTTGTTAGGTAGTAATGTTAGTTCAATTAATTTACCTTCTGGTGGTATTCTTGAAGAGTTGCGTTTGCCTGATTCCGTTCGTTCTTTAAAATTAGATTCTTTTGTTGAATTAAAAGATGATAACTTTACTGTTGGACGCTTTAATTATGATACCGATGAATATGAAAATAATTTCTTAAAATTATCTAATATTTATATCAAGAATACAGATATTGATTCTTATAATATCTTTAAGTAGATTTTTAGTAATGCTCAATCTAATTTGGAAACTTATTATGTTGAAGGATTTAATTGGGTCTTAGATAAAGCTGATGATTTTGAGATTGAAAATGGTAGTATCATTGGTATTAAGGTTTTAGATAAACTTCAGACCTTATTACCAAGTTCTGGCTCCCACGCATCTTCTTTAATTGGTAATATTACGATTGATATTGCTGGTTATGCAGTTAATGAGGCTGACTTATCTGCTAAATATTTAAATGAAAATGCTTATCCTAACCTGAAGATCAAATATGGTTCAAATACTGACGGCGTTATTGAGTCTTATTATGTAAATTTCTATAATTAGAAAGATACTGAAACTGTTGGTAATATGAATCCTGAATTGTTTGAGGGTTATACTCCAATTTTATCTCTAGAAACTGATAGAGTTAAGAATTTAACTATTAATGAATTAATTCAATTGAGTGGAAAAGAATTGCCACAGCCAACTAAAGAGTCTACTGAGAAAATTCATTACTATTTCAGCGGCAGATGGTGTGATTGGAATGATCCTTTACATACCATGTATCATCAAGACTATACTTATGTAGAAGTTCCTAATGATGATAGTTTCCCAGGATGGAATTAGACTTATTATGTAAAAGATTATAGTGCTTATAATTCTTATTATGAATTTACTGGTTCTGTTTATCCAGAATGGGATGTTTTATATAAGAAAATAATCCCCGATAATTCTTTCTTGATTGTAAAGCCTACTACTGATATGATTTTAATTCCTGAGTTTGCCGAAGTAGACAGAACTTATAAAATTGCTTTCTATGTAGGTGAGAGTGAGCAATTTAACTGGCCTTTAAATTTTGATACCAATATTGGTGTTGCAACCAATGGCTACGCTCCTATTGATTTTATGTGCTGGCCTGATTATGAAAACAAATTAGGTGAGCATGAGAGATATGCGTTTAAGGGTTGGATGACTGAAGATGAATATCAGAAAACTTTAACCAATACTGAATATATCCCAGTCTTAACAGATGTCAAAGCATTATCTGTTAAAGGTGATATGAATTTCTATGCTTATTTTGTAATTGAGGATGCTACTAAAGTTGCTTCTGATTATAAATTATTTGAAATTGATTCTGTTGATTCAGTAGTTGGAGATGAGTTTATGAAAGGCCGTCGAATTCGTATTAAGCCTTATTATGCTTCAATTCTTAATGGTAAAATAACTTTCCCAACAAAAGATGAAAATGGTAATATTATTAAGAATATTGGTCCTTGTGGATCACTGCTTGTAGATAATAATGTAGAAATTTATTTCCAAGAAGACGCACAATATGAAGCCATTGAAAATAATGCTTTTAAATATGAAAAAGTAAATGTTGGCGAAGATGCAGTTAATCATTATTCAATTAAGGCAATTCATTTGCCAAATACAATAACTAAAATTGGCAATTATGCTTTTAACGGTACATATATTACTTCAATTAATTTGCCCTCAAATTTGACATTTATTGGAATGCGAGCATTTGCCGATTGTAAAAATTTAGAATTGGCAATTTTGCCTTCAAGTTTAAATACTCTTGGAGTAGCCGCATTTGCTGGCTGTTCTAATATTACGATTTCAAGAATCCCTGTCGGTGTAACTCATTTACCCTCTCAGTGTTTTGCAAGTTGTCCAAATATTAAGATTACTGAAATTGCTTTGGATGGAAGAGACTTTGTCATTGATGGTGGAGCATTCTTAGCTGCCGGTCAAACTATCACTTCATTATCCTTAGGCTAGAACGTTATTATTAATGATTCTGCTTTAACAAGTGCTGTTTTCGCAGTTGGCGGTTATCCTCAATTAAGTGATTTACAAGTTTGGAATTATAGCGGATGTTCCTCTGAAGAGGAATTGCGTTTAAGACTATTCGGCTCAAAACGTGAAGAATATACTAATATATATTGTACTATTCATAATCAGAGCTAATTGGAGGAAATAATTATGAACACTAAAAAATTATATAGATATCTTGGTCGGAATGGTATCATTACTTCTCCAATTCTTTTAGAGAATATAGAGCCAATCACCATGTATGAATTAAGACCTTCAGAAGGAAAAGTTCTTACAGATGGTTCATCTATTGTAAAAATGAAACTAGTTTTTGCTGATGAATTAAACGATTGGTATGAGATCGATGATCCCGACCTAAAATAAAAATAAACAATTGGGAGAGTCATTTTTGACTCTCCCGCACTTTTTAAAGAAAGGATGGACTTTTAAAGTGATTATTACAATTAATGAAAATAACTCTGATAAATACAAGGCTTTATTTGCCAAGGCTTATCAGGCTCTAGAAAATGCTGGTAAATTAAAAGATGAAGTAAAAAATAATGAAGGTCGTTTTTTAAGTCTTGATGATTATTTCGCTCACATGGCCGATTTATATGAGTTGGATATCACTTATATGATGCTGCCCATTGATGAAACTCCATTTGCTATTAATGCAAATACCAGAACCATTACCGCTCCTAAGGTAGTAGCTTTACAGAAAGATCAAAATGCTGAAATGGTAATTTTTACTGTTGATCGCTATTTTGATTTCATGGATTTGAATAATGCTGAAATCTGGGTTCAATGGTCTGCACCTGGCAAAAATGGGGAAGTAAGAGAAGGTGCTTCTGAGGTTGAAATGCGTGATATTGCTAGTATTCCTGGTAAAATCCGCTTCGGCTGGTTATTGGATGATGAAATTACTGCGGAACCCGGCACCGTTAAATATTCTGTTCGCTTCTGGAATAAGGGTAATATTAATGATGAATATGGTGTTCCCACTGAAAAAGTTGTTTATAGTTTAAATACTTTGACTTCTTCTTTAACTATTTCTCCTTCTTTACAGCCACAATTAAATGATGAAGTTGACATTAACGCCCCTGTTAAGAGTAACTTCTTCAAGCGTGCAATCCGTAATAGTTTGCTAACCGGTGAAGGTATTGCAGTTCCTATTGAGCCTCTGTTCTCTGAACCTGGTTACAATTTGCCTTTGTTTGCTTCTTTAAAGGATGATAATACTTTGACTTTAAAAGCACAGGCACATGTTGGCGATACTGGTAGTCTTGAATATGAATGGTGGTATAAGCCTGCAGTTAGCTTTAATGATTTTGATGCTAATGTTTATTATCCCTTCAAACCAAAGACTATTGCCAATGCTGATGGTACTACTATCACTCTACCTGGCTTTGAAATTTTGGGCGGTACTGTGGAAGACTCTTATGAGCCCGTAGCCGATTTAAAAGAATTGGTTATTGGCGAACAGTATTATGTTGAGGCTCCTGGTACTGTTGCTGGTTATCAAGCCTATACTGGAACTACAGTTCCTGAAAATGAGACCTTATATGAGCGCTATACCACTTATAAAGTACCTTCTGGCACCAAGGAGCAAAACAGTGTAAAAGTTACTGGTAATTATTATGTTGAGGCTGTTAATGTTATTAACCCTAACACTTCTAGACCTGTTTCTAGTAATATTTGTCAATTAGTTAGTCCCGATGATGTAGTATTTACTGCTGATGGTAATTTACCTGAAACCTTTATCATGAATGGAACTAATTTGATTATTAAGTTAGAAAAACAAAGCCGCAATGCTACTGTGACTTATTTGTGGGAGAAGGGTACTGATTCCAATGAAATTGATGAGTTGGTTGAAGACGCAAGTACTACCTCTAATCAATATACCGTTACTACTCCTGGCTGGTATCAAGTAACTGCTACTGCTTCTTTGAATAGAGAAAGCAAATTCGCTGAAAGTGTAGTATGTAAAGTAACTGATATGCCCAAGATTCCTGTAACTAGCTATGGTACTAATTCTGCATCAAAAATTGATGAAGAATTGAATGCTCCATTGCTAACCGATTCCGAAGCAATTTTAGATTTGAAAGTAAATAGCGTAATTCCTGCTCGTTACATGGGCTATTCCGAAGAATTATTTACTGAGGGACTAACCTATACTTGGGTTACCAAAATTGCTGACAGTACTGATCCTGCTCGTCCTTTGGGTCCAGAAGATGTTGGTGTTTTGGTTATTGACGGTTTGGGAACTCCTACCTTGACTATTAAGAGTCCTGAGGGTAGAACTACTCACATGTTTAAGTGCTTAATTTCCAATACTTTAAATGGAAAAACTGTCACTCAACTCGAGTCTGACGAAGATGTTTTACCATTCTACGTAATCTAATTTTATAAATGAGGAGGATGTAATTTATGTCTATTATTCAAGAGCAAGATTTTCTTTCTCATTTACATGCTATTCAAAGTCAAAATCCTCCTTCTAACGTCCTTTTTTCTAAGGTTAAGAATATCTATGATATTGATTTAAATACTCGTGAAATTAACGCTCCTGAATTTTTGGGTGTATATAGAGACCATCAATCTGAAACAATTTATTTTAGAGTTGACCGCTATCGTGATTATATGGATTTATCTAATACGACCTGTGTAATTCAATATACTACACCCGATTTAAAAAATCATTTATATGCTGTTCCATTTTATGATGTTGTTACGGATAGAAAAAATGGCAAAATGATTTTCCCTTGGTGCGTCGAAGGCCTCGCTACAAAATATAGTGGACCAATTACTTTTTCAGTTCGCTTCTTCATTGTGGAGCGTGATGTCACTGTTGTAGATGATTATATTGACCAAGATGATATTG